>Ga0302347_1003183_pt1 | contig 14991 bp, 11 predicted proteins | sample PhyWR1_FD_202178 | JGI IMG/M metagenome (GOLD analysis project Ga0302347, IMG submission 202178) | Leaf surface microbial communities from wheat plants in UC Gill Tract Community Farm, Albany, California, United States - DLSL W.R1 (v2)... | ecosystem: Host-associated > Plants > Phyllosphere >...
CGGAGTTCCCTGATTTACCACGTAAATTCTGTCTGAAATATCCATCACCAATTTCATATCATGCTCAATCAATAGCACGGAGACCTGATGATGATTGCGTAAATCGGCGATCAGCTCGTTAAGCTCATCGGTTTCTTTTGGGTTAAGCCCTGCGGCCGGTTCATCCAGCATCAGCAATTCAGGACGCGTCACCATGCAGCGGGCAATCTCTAACCGGCGCTGCTGACCATAGGCTAAATTGCCCGCCTGACGGTTTGAGAACTCCAGCAACCCCACGCGATCTAACCATACGGCGGCACGCTCTAGCGCATCGGCTTCAGCGCGGCGAAACGTTGGCGTTTTTAGCAGACCAGCGAACACCCCGCTTTTCAGGTGCTGATGCTGTGCAACCAGCAGGTTTTCAACCACCGTCATCTCTTTGAACAAGCGTACATGCTGGAACGTGCGTACTACGCCCATTCGTGCAATTTGTTGTCCAGCCAGCCCCGCAAGTTCGCGGTCGCGCAGTTTTATCGAGCCGCTGCTCGGGCGATAAAAACCGGTTAGGCAGTTAAATACCGTGGTTTTCCCCGCCCCGTTTGGCCCAATGAGAGAGACAATTTCTCCCTCATTAAGCATCAGCGCGACGTTATTCACCGCCAACAATCCGCCGAAGCGCATGCATAAATTATTCACTAGCAACAGAGGTTTTGCGCTCATGCTTGGCCTCCTTTGCGTGGGGCGAATTTCAGCTGTGGACGTTTCATTGGCAGTAATCCCTGCGGCCGCCAAATCATCATCAGCACCATTAGCGCACCGAGCAACAACATGCTGTATTCATTTAAATCACGCATCAGCTCGCGAGACACCACCAAGATCACCGCAGCCAGAATCACCGCAAACTGAGATCCCATTCCGCCCAATACCACAATCGCCAGCACAAAGGCTGATTCCACGAAGGTGAATGATTCAGGGCTAACAAACCCCTGTCGCGCCGCAAATAAGGTTCCGGCAAAGCCAGCAAACGCCGCGCTGATGGTAAACGCCGTCAGCTTGATCCGCGTTGGGCTCAGGCCTAATGAACGACAGGCAATTTCATCTTCACGCAGCGCTTCCCACGCTCGCCCAAGCGGCATTCGTAGCAGTCGATTGATGACAAATAGCGTGATGACCACCAGCAGCAACGCCACGAGATATAAGAAGATGATGCGATCGCTTGGATCATATTTCAGACCAAAAAATTCATGGAATGATCCCCAGCCACCGTCGCGCACGCTGCGGTTAAATTCCAGCCCGAAGAAGGTCGGTTTTGGGATCTGACTGATGCCGTTTGGGCCGCCGGTAATATCCGTGTTGTTAAGCAGCAAAATACGTACAATTTCGCCGAAACCTAACGTAACAATCGCTAAATAGTCGCCGCGCAGCCGCAATACCGGAAATCCCAGCAGCAGGCCAAAGGCCGCGGCAACGATCCCCGCAATTGGCAGGCTTTCCCAAAATCCAATGCCATAATAGTGATTGAGCAACGCGTAGGTATAAGCGCCGATGGCATAAAATCCGCCGTATCCCAACACCAGCAAGCCAGACAGCCCGACCACGACATTCAGCCCCAACCCCAACATGACGTAGATAAGCGTCAGTGTGGCAATATCCACGGTGCCACGTGATACCACGAACGGCCAAACCACCGCAGCGATGAGGATCAGCGCCAATACCAGTTTTTGCTTTGGCGTAGAGCCATCCAAGCTTGGCAGCACTAGAGAGGGGCCGGAGACTTTCTTGAAACCCTGCTGGATCATCGGGCGCATCAATTGGAAGAAGAAGACCACCACGCAGCCCGCGCCAATCCATTCCCAGCGGACAGAATCCGCCAGATTCACCACCAAATGGGTGCCATCTAGGCCAAGCTGAACGCCCATAATAAATGACGCTAGAACAAACATCGTGACGGCGGAAATAATCGCATTAACCAGATTGAGCTGTTTCATACTTTCTCAACCTCCGGGCGCCCCAAGATGCCGGTAGGCATCACCAGCAGCACCACAATCAGCAAGGCAAAAGACACTACGTCTTTATATTCCGTACTCAGATATGCCGAGGTTAGCGCTTCCGCCACGCCTAGAATCAGGCCGCCGATCATCGCGCCAGGAATACTGCCAATGCCTCCTAATACCGCCGCAGTAAAGGCTTTCATGCCCGCCATAAACCCAATGTATGGGTTAATAACGCCGTAAAATTGCCCCAGCAATACGCCAGCCACAGCTGCCATAGCGGCACCAATCACAAAGGTCAGAGAGATAACGCGATCGGTGCTGATGCCCAACAGGCTCGCCATTTTGAGATCTTCGGCGCAGGCGCGGCAGGCACGCCCCATACGGGAATAACGGATGAATAACGTCAGCGCCAGCATGGCGAGAAACGTCACTACCCAGATAATGATTTGCATGGTGGAAATGCTGGCGGCAAAGCCGTTGCTTTCCCCTAGCGTCCATTGGCCGGTCACCAAGCGCGGCAGCGCCAGATCGCGCGAACCTTGCGTAAGGCTGACATAGTTTTGTAAGAAGATGGACATCCCAATTGCGGAGATCAGCGCAATAAGGCGTTTTGACGAGCGAACAGGCTTATAAGCCACGCGCTCAATGCTCCAACCATAGGCACTGGTGATGACGACCGCCACAATGAATGCCGCGCCGATCAATAGCCAACTGGCATCGATACCGAGCATCATCAGCGCCGCAATCACAATAAAGGAGACATAGCTGCCGATCATATAAACCTCGCCATGCGCGAAGTTGATCATGCCGATAATGCCGTAAACCATGGTGTAACCAATGGCGATCAGCGCATAGGTGCTCCCCAGCGTTACGCCGTTGAACATCTGCTGAATGAAATAAAGGAACTGTTCTGACATACCCTATCCTTATAATGCAAGGGGGTGGCATCGATGTTCTACGCCTCTTCTTCGCAGGGAAGAGTTGGGGTTTAACAAGTAACGACTTCTGGTAATGACTTCAGCTATCTTCTTTACCCGCATTGCCGCAGCCGATCGCCGTTCGGCTCCCTCCCCTGACAAGGGGAGGGCGGGGGTGGGGTTAGCGCTCAGAACTTACTTCACCGCGGTGGATGAACCATCGGCGTGCCATTCGAAGATACCGAACTCGAAGCCTTTCAGGTCGCCTTTGTCATCCCAGCTCAATGGCCCCATCACGGTATCAACCGGTTGAGCTTTGAGGTTTTTGATGATGTCAGCAGGCTCTTCGCTTTTGCTACGCTCCATGCCGGTGCTCAGCGATTGCAGTGCGGCATAGGTGGTCCACACAAACGGGCCAGTTGGATCCAGCTTTTTAGCTTTCAGCGAGTCCACGATGGCTTTGTTCGCTGGAGCCTGATCGTAGCGCTGCGGCAAAGTGACCAGCATGCCTTCGGAAGCATCTCCCGCGATGTTAGACAAAGAAGAGTTACCCACGCCCTCTGGTCCCATAAACTTAGCTTTCAGGCCAGCTTGCTTAGCCTGACGCAAAATTTGCCCCATCTCTGGGTAGTAGCCACCAAAGTAAACAAAATCGACGTTCTCTTTCTTCAGTTTGGCCACCAGCGTGGAGAAATCTTTGTCACCTGCCGTCACACCTTCAAACAGCACGGGCTTCACATTCGATTTCTCCAACGCATCTTTAACAGAACGAGCCAGACCTTCACCATATTGCTGTTTGTCATGCACCACGGCGATACGCTGCGGTTTAATGGTGTTAAGAATATATTTCGCCGCCGTTGGCCCCTGATCGGAATCAAGCCCGGTGGTACGCATAATCAGCTTATAGCCGCGCGTGGTGAGATCGGCATTGGTCGCCGCAGGAGTTATCATCAACACGCCTTCATCTTCATAGATATCCGAAGCGGGCTGAGTGGAAGAAGAACACAGATGGCCGATAACGTAGCGAATACCATCGTTAATCACCTTGTTTGCCACCGCTACCGCTTGCTTAGGATCGCAGGCATCGTCATATTCCACGCCGACTAATTTGTCGCCGTTCACGCCGCCTTTCGCGTTGATATCAGCAATCGCCTGCTTAGCACCGGTAAATTCCATGTCGCCATATTGCGCTACAGGACCAGACATCGCGCCCACGATGGCGATTTTGATATCCTTCGCCATCACGCTGCTGCTCATGGCTAATGCCATACAACCCGCCAGAAAAACCTTACCCTTATTAATACTCATCCGCTCATCCCCGCCTGTTGTTATGTTTGTTGTGTTTGCTTTGATGTGATATCACGCAACATATTATTAACATAAAATGTTTTTATGCATAAGAAATAATGGATTATGTGATTTCACAGCAATATTTTCTAATAAGACTTTATTTTTCATATCATTAAACAGGAGATTTATTCTGCAAATCAAATCAGAAGACTAGAAACAAGAGGTGTAAACAGCACAAAAACCGGAGTGTTAAGGCGACATTTATCACTAGGTAAGCACGTTCATCTGTTAAACAATTCATTTACTAATTTTTTACTCTGAAAATAACAGATCGGTAAAAATAATCCGCTCAGATTTTGTACACCAAAAGTTACACCGCCAATGGATGCAGATCCTTTACAATGCTTATCAATTATTCTCGGCAGAAGATAAAACATGAAACTCACCATTGAGCGCTTAGTAGAATTAAATTCAGACGACATCCGTGACTTGGGAAAAGTGTGGCCAGAACAGCAGCCAGAAGCATGGCAAGCGTGGCTCGAAGCGGGAAATGCCCTATTCGCCGCCCGTTTCAATGACCGACTATTAGGCGCCGTAAAGGTATTTGCCGATAAATCCAAAGGCTTCGCCACGCTGCACGACCTACGCGTACGTGAAGTGACGCGCCGCCGCGGCGTAGGTTTATATCTGATTGAAGATACTCTGCGTCAGCTACCTGATATCAACGTTTGGCAATTGGCCGCAAGCGAGGTTCCAAGCGAGAACCGTGAAGAGATGGATGCTTTTATGAAGGCGTGTGGGTTTAACTTCTGCGAACTGAGCAACGGCGAACAGGGCTGGCAGAGTTAGGGCATGAGGTAAACAGATCATTATGCCCATCATACTTCAAGCTGCATTTTTGTTGCCGGCGCTCACTTGCCGCCTCAATGCAACTCGAATTATTTTGGGTATAGCTCATATTAATTGAGAGTTATGATCTGTTTATTAATTAAATAATATAGATAAATCATGACGGATTTTGTATATCACCAGTTATACATAATTAACTACTCAAGAACACTGATATAAACCCATCTTAATTATCACTCATGATTGTGAAGCATAAATCATTTTTACCTTTAAGCTAATGACCCGAAACATCAAACCACAGTAATATAAAAACCACTTCTGTCTTAGAATGACACGGCATCAGACTTATTTATTTTAAACAAATAACAAAAACAAATACTACCAACTAATATATATATTACATGGATGAATTTAAATAAGGATATATTTAAATGAAAAGAACAGGGTTATATTTTTCCTGCAAAATTGGCGACCTTCCATCCGAAACATTTGACGTTGCGGAGTTCACCTTAAATGAGGGCTTATCACAGCTATTTACCCTCACTCTCAAAGTTGTTAGTAAGCGAGACGATTTCAATCTTGATGCTCAATTGCTGCAAAAGGCGTCTTTAACCGTCACAGTCAACGACGATGAACAGCGCACCATCAGCGGTCTTGTCGCTGGCATAGAGCGCGGAGACTCTGGGTTTAGACGCACATTTTATACGTTAACCATTCGCCCAGAAGCTTGGGTCATGACGCTCAACCAAGACAGCCGAATTTACCATCAGCTCACTGTCCCTCGCATTTTGAAACAGCTTCTGCAAGACAACCATGTTCAGGCCAACTGTACGCTCATTAAAGAAAACCATCTGCAACGTGAATATGTGACGCAAAAGCGAGAATCATCCGCCCATTTTTTTGATAGGCTCGCCGCCGAAGAAGGTTTTGTATATTGGTTTGACGAGCAAGGCATGTGCTATAGCGATAGCCTGTACGGCATGTTGGTCGACGCCTCAGTGACATATAACCCACATCCCCAATCTGCGATTCAAGGCGATATTATCAGTCAGTTACGCTTTGGCTCATATATGCGCCCCCGCGAAGCCACTCATAAAGATCGCAATTACCAGAATCCGAACAGCCAGCTAAGTCATCGCGTACTCAGTAAACAACAAGGTGTGCCGGGCTCTCCACATTCGGTTTTTGACAGCTATGGTCGGTTCCAGTTGGACTCCGAGGCAAGCCCGATGGTGCGTTATCGCGCTGAGCAACTGAGTTCCGACAGCAAGAAAGGGATCGCAACGTCCAACTGCATCAAATTGATGCCGGGTAGGATGTTTGATCTGATTGAGCATCCGGTGGAGCAAATGAACGATCGTTGGCAGGTTGTAACAGCGATTCACCACGGCTTGATGCCTGAAGCATTGGAAGAAGAAGACAGCGGCGGAGGCACCACGCTGGTTAATGAGATTACGTTTATTTCCGCCCGCGATGAATGGCGAGCACCATATCATTACAAACCACTCGCCGACGGCGATGAAATAGCCGAAGTCGTCGGCCCCGTCGGAGAAGAAATCTATGTCGATGAATACGGCGCAGTTAAAGTACATTTTCACTGGAATCGCTATGATAAACCTGATGAAAAGGCTTCGTGCTGGGTGCGTGTGGCACAGGGCTGGAACGGCAGCGGATATGGTTTTTTGGCCACTCCGCGTATAGGGCAAGAAGTTATTGTTTCGTACCTGAACGGTGACATCGACCGCCCAATCATTACCGGCTGTACCTATAACGCCGTTAATAGAACACCGCTAAAACTTCCCGCTGAAAAAACACGAACAACGTTTAAAACTAAAACGCACAAAGGCGAAGGATTTAACGAACTACGCTTTGAAGACGACGCTGGGCGAGAAGAAATTTATATTCATGCCCAAAGAGATCAATTAATTGAAATCAAACACGATAAAACCCAAAAAGTGGAGAACGATGAAAGCCATACCGTAATGAATAATCGTAGCCATTACGTGGGTAAAGATGAGTCTCTTCATATCGTTAAAGATCGATATATTCAAATAGATAACAACCAGTTTGAGACTATCGAAAAAGATCTTATTACGAAGATTAATAATAATTGGGAAGAAAAAATTCACGCTACCCACACCCAAAAGGTAGGGGAAGATAAAGTGTGTGACATCAAGGGAAAATATACCACTAACGCCGTTGAAGGTATTCATAGCCACACCAAGACGCACACGCTTCAAGCCAGCGAACAGGTCATGATCAAAGGTAAAGCGGGAACGATTACCATCAATAGCAGCGGTATCACCCTAACAGGGATTGTCACGATCAAAGGTGAGCTAAACGTTATGCGCGGCATGCCCGGTTCGCTCTCGTCGCTATCCGGTGCAGCTAATGAAGGACAGCCCACCGCCGAAGATTGCCGTGAAAAAGCACGCCAAGAACAGGAGGGGAAATAATGCGCCCCGTTATCTGTTTAAACGATAAAACCAGCACCGGCGGTAAAGTGCTTCAGGGTTCTCCACTCATGAAAATTAAGGAAAAACCTGTTGCACTGGTCGGTATGCAGGCCACCTGCAATGCCTGTAAAAAAGGGATCGGGACTCTCGTCGCGGCAGGGCCACGCCTAGGTAAGGTCAATAATATCGACATTGTGCTGGCCGGAGATTACGTCGCCTGTGGCTGCCCTCCCTTTAGCAATATTGTGATGCCAAGCCAACAGATCGGAACTATCGAATAACACGGCAGAATGGAATCAGCACATGAACGAAATATTCGATGGCATGACTAACGGTGGTGCCTTCTGGGTCACCGAATCTATTTTTGACGATCCACAGGCAAGAAAAGGGACGAGACATACGCAGCTCCGAGCCCCTACCCTGATTTATGCTCGGGAACGACGGGATGTGGTCAGCATATTGTTTCGCTATTTTACTCAGCAGGGGCTGAGTAACGCCGATTACACCGAAATAATGCCGTTCGATACGTATCTAGAAAACAGCCAGCATTATGAAAAAACGTTTATTTTAGCAGCGCAAACGTTGAATGACGCTCATCCTGTCTTTATGGATCGCCGCTATTGTTTCGACCTGCTACCGAGCCAAGATGGTGATCTTTTCAATAGAGCAATAGCGATCAAAGCGATAAAAAAGCCATTGCTCGAGCCGGATGCTGAGCCAAATATCGGCCACTGCCTGCAAAAAATGATCGTCCGACAAGATGCTAGCAAACAATATAGCCTGCATTGCTACGCCATTATTGATGCAGCAATTTATCAGCTGGATGGGCGTTTTCTGGTGCCCGACCTCATCGCTTCAGGGCTCACTTGGCGCTGTCTATTTAAAGGTGAATCAGAAAGCGTGATGGAAAATATTGCACCTTATCTGATTGATATAACTCCATATACGGATAAACAGACACTTTTCCTTCTACGGTTAATCACGCTGTTCACTCAACAACCGCTCGGGATCATTATCCAAAGCAAAGAGAGCTTTGGCATTGTTTATCATCATCTGCGCAAATTCACCTATGTGCAAAATCCAGAGACCCAACGCTGGTGTTATTTACGTTTTTATGACCCGAGAGCTCTGCCCACGATTATCAGCCTGATGGATTATTCTGGCCTAGCCTCATTTATGCGCCACGCGCTCGCCATTATTTATCTTCAGCCCAATCAAAGCACCGTTATCAATATCATCTCAGTGACCCATAAAGTGAGAGCGATAAAAGGCAGCTGTTTTCGATTAACTCAGCGTATGTGCAACTATTTCGCCCAAAACTCCTATCAAGCTTTTACCCAAAAAGTCGATCGGTTCATCGAAGAGCATGTAGGCGATAAATCACAGATTACTGAAGGCTTTCGCTCTTATTTTATTATTCAACATATCAACCAAGCGCTGCGCTGGGGCTTCTCTTTAGAAAAGCCCGTTTTACTTTACGTTGCCGCGCGCAGTATGAGCTATCTCCCAGAGATTAAATGGGGCGAGTTGGTTAAAGCTCACACCTGCCGTTTCCCTCTTAGCCAAGAGCTTAGAGCCAAACACCTGTTTGGCCTTGTTTGGCATCTGTCAGAAATTAAGGCTGTTTAATGGACAAAATGGATCAGGCCATGCAGGCCGCAGACGATAGTACTTCAGGCTCAACGGAAGTGGGTGCCTATGAATCCCCTTGTGATAGCGATATTAAGCCGATCTATCCGGTTCGCTATGCCTATGCCAATTTTTTTGAGTCAACGTTGCAATACGCGTTTCCACCACAGGATATTCAAACTCTACTTTCAACCACCACCGTCGGAGATGCGATGGGCTATGTGGTACGCCTGCTGCGCCCCGGCTGGATATATATCAAAGACGAAGATTTTGGCACTTTCTCTATTTTCAAATATGAGCAGCAAGAAAAAACCATCAATGGCAAAAATCAGTGCGTTGAGCGCTATCGGAAATTTATTTTCAAAAATGGCAATGATGCTAGCGACGGAGTAATACCCGAGTCTGGCGCTCGCGGTGAAGGTTATTATTTTGCTTTTGTGTCTAAGAAAGTCTCCAACATCAGCATTGTCTTTAGCGAACATGAATGGCATGCCAACGTGATTAACGCCATTAATGGAGACAAAAAGCTGCGACAAAAATCGATGCAGAGTATCAATTTAGATGAAGATAAAAGTCTTTACGCTCTTGAAGCCACAGAGGCTAATTTCACCAGACTCATTGAAGATTACCGACATAAGCAGCAGCGCGTATTAACCCTGTCAGACAAAGGCCACTCAAATGATTTAGGCGATATAGGTATTGATATTCTCACTACCCAAGAATCTTATTGGATGGATGCCGATGGTATTGGAAGAGAAATTCGTAGCAAACTTTGCTACGGAGAAAAAGCGCGCATTGTCGTGCTGTTTGACCCTGTCGGACGGCAAAAAGAAATTGTGCAAGCACATCGTATTTTGATTCAGTGGCAGCAGCAGTTTCTGGCTGAAAATCACTATCCGCTAACGATCGGCGGGTTTGTTGAGCAACTAAAAAATAGCAACAACGAAGATATTCAAAAAGCGGTAAAAAACGGTATTAATCAGGACAACTGGAATCACTATTGGCTCGAAATAAAGCAGGAACAGGAAACCTATCTAGAACGCCAAAGAATGTTCTCCAAGCTGTATGAACAATTCATGATGAGCCCACTGGTGACTAACTGCGTGGGAGGTCTAGACTCCTACTTCAAATACTTTTTTACCCTCACTCCAAGCCCCAAAACACAGCAGGATGAATTCAATAAGCTCATCGACATTGCCAGCGAAATCTTTATTAGTGTAACGGATTCCGAGCCGGGTAAAACTGCGCTGGAAAAAGTGATCTCCGATGCCGCTGACAGCCAGCGTTCATTTAGCGAAGAACATAACGTATGGGGCGTGCTTTGGAACACGCTGGTACCGGTTCTCACTCAGCCACAGGAACAAATCAGCTGGGCGGAGAAAAGCTTAAAAGCAGTAGATCGGCTTTTCCAAGGGCTGGCTCCTATTTTGGGCTCAGCAATGTATGGCGATACTTGGCTAGCGCGAACAACCTCATCGCTAAGCAAAGCCGCCATCCAGCAAATAAAAAAAAGAGTGCCTATGCTGCTGCATATTATGGGGATCGAAATCCTGCCGGATGAAGAGATATTTACCCGTGAGCAACTCAATCAGCTCGTAGAGCGCATCAAACAAAATCACGCCAACTTTGCAAAAGGAGCAGCAGCTGACAGCGATATATATAGCAAAATAGCTCACGACAGAATGCCCGTCGCCAATAAGCTATTTGACTGGGAGCACGCACTCCCCGATGCCAACGACGCTATTCGTTTACGATTGCCGCGAGTAGGCGTGATTGCCCCTCAGGGGAATAAATTTAGCTTTGAGAACGCTATCGGTTATACCGATACCGCGCCTCGCGCACTACTTCTGCTATTTGATACCGGCTTCTCTGGCCTCTCTGCCTTTGGTAACTACACAACCTTAAGTGCCCTTGCTGAACAAACCTCAGACTATGAGAAAGCCGATCCGCTAACTCGTGGCAACGTCGCCTATACCCAGATAAAAGCCGCGGCGGCGATCATTTCATTAACGGTAGATGTGTTCACCATCTCTAAAAACGTTACGCAGCTAAGCTCGCGCGTCATACAGAAAATCCCTACCGCCGTGGCTCGGCAATTAGCCCCCAAGCTAGGAGCCATGTCTCAAGCCTTGGAAGAGGGAGCTATAAAAATAGCGGTTACCGGCGCTTTGGCGGCGGTGAATTTTCTTAGCGCCGCTGTTGCCGCGATGGATACCTATGACGCTTATCAACAGGGGAATACCGGAGAGGCCGTTAGTGAAGGCATGCTCACGCTCGCTTTTACTATTTTTGGCGGAATTGCCGTTGCTGCACTAATGGGTATAACCGCTCCAGTTTGGTTAACCATCTCGGCATTCACACTTCTTATTGGTGGAACTCTTGGAGTCATGTTTACCTCGCGCTCTGCGTTAGAGAATATTTTATATAATTGTTTTTGGGGAGCGGGGAAACAGTATGGGTTTTGGGGTATCGAACGCGAATCAATTCATAGGCAACTAATAATAGTAAGAGATAAAGAAAAGAGAGAGGAAACTAAAAAGTGGCTGAGTATTGAATCTTATGAATTTATTAACTTATTTGCAATGCCACAATTAGAAATAATAGGTAATTCAAAATGGTTTAAAATTGGTTATGATGAAAAAATAGAATATAAATTCACTCTTCAAAATTATGAAGCAGGCATTTCCGATGTTATCTACTGTTTCTATACTAATACCCCATCCCCTGGGGTTTATCAATACAACAGGCACCCAGATGAAAATCTTAACACAATTTTTGACAAGATAAGAAAATCTAAAGAAACAAGTATCGAGACTAAAGATGGCGTTACAACTATCTCAATACCGATGAAGGCTGGGTCTGTTTATTATTCTCAACTTGAGTGGTACTACTCACCATCTCCAGAGTTAATTGTTCCAATGCGAATTTTAAATAGCAAGGGTGAGATTAGCAGTGAATATATCATTGGCATGATTGATGAAAAGGTAAAATAATATGTACCACAGTCCTAAATGGTTTCACTTAACAAAAAATCTTGAATCATCGCTCTTGGCTGATGAGCAGTCGCAGTTGTTATCATCGCCTCTAAAAATCAAGGGTAAAGATAACCTATGTAACATAATGTCTCTGCAATATATTAACAATCGCATTTGCAAGTTTCGCAGTGGTCTGCAAGTGCTTCGATGGATTATATTTACCCCTTGGCTTTTAGGCCTAGTAATTAGTTCTATTCATTTCAAAATTGAATTTACCGAAAACTGGCAAAAATGTGAGGTGCATATTATAGACTTAGTAAATAGCATCGGCAATAAAGAATATTTAAGTGAATTAAAAGGGTTTATAGGATCTGATAATAAACTTAGCTTAAAAGAATATCTTTATTACAGATATAATGAATATGCCTATGGTGAGGAGTACTTAGTTAGCGATATTCTTATGGTGATATTCCATGCTATCGGTATCCCTCTTTGTTTCTACGCCGCCTTTCTTAGTAAGCAAAAAGCACCGCTAACGTTAATACGTGATAGACAGCTTTTTATCACCTGGATAAACGGTAAAGCTTTCGTTGCGCGTTATTCTCAGGTTGGCGTAGTGGAAACTCATCAGGCGGTGTCTTTAATTTTATACGGATTGAATAAAGACAAGCGTATCATCAAAACCGCGTTTGTATTGCCGACCAATCCAACCTTTATCATGAGCTCCAGTCAAGGCCGTAAAGATCTCTTAGCGTTTATCACCAAATACATGATCTGGGGACTCTCCGCCGTTGCCTCTACCGAGTATGAACGCAGCATGCCCTACTATTTACGCAAAGATAAAAAGCCGGATGACTTTGAACAGCAGGTTGATGAGATCCTAGCCGTGCTGGATAAACTCGACTCACCACGCGAGTTAAATACGCTCACTCATATCAAAGGGAAGTGATATGTACCACAGTCCTAAATGGTTTCACTTAACAAAAAATCTTGAATCATCACTCTTGGTTGATGAGCAGTCGCAGTTATTAACATCGCCTCAAAAAATTAAGGATAAAGATAACCTACGTAACATAATGTCTCTGCAGTATATTAATAATCGCATTTGCAAGTTTCGCAGTGGCCTGCAAATACTTCGGTGGATTATATTTATCCCTTGGTTTCTTGGGTTATTAACAAGTATTTCATGGTTCAGTAAAAACTTTTATTCAGAATGGGTTAAAGATGAAGATGATATAAGTTATCAAATACATTTAATCGATTCTCGGAGCTATCCCTCAGTCAACGCATGGGGACGAGAATTTAACAAAAAAGAAGATAATGAGTACCGAGGAGAGCTAATTAGCTATATTGGAAATGACCTTAAAATGAGTTTTAATGAATATTGCAATTATCGATATAACATTTATTTATATGGCAATGAATATCTAGTCAGTGACATTATTTTTCTGATATTCCATGCTATCTGCATTCCTCTTTGTTTCTACGCCGCCTTTCTTAGTAAGCAAAAAGCGCCGCTAACGCTAATACGTGATAGACAGCTATTTATCACCTGGATAAACGGCAAAACTTTCGTTGCGCGTTATTCGCAGGTTGGCGTGGTTGAAACTCATCAGGCGGTGTCTTTAATTTTATACGGATTGAATAAAGACAAGCGTATCATCAAAACCGCTTTTGTATTGCCGACCAACCCAACCTTTATCATGAGTTCTAGCCAAGGCCGTAAGGACCTCTTAGCGTTTATCACCAAATATATGGTTTGGGGACTCTCCGCCGTTGCCTCTACCGAGTACGAACGCAACATGCCCTACTATTTACGCAAAGATAAAAAGCCGGATGACTTTGAACAGCAGGTTGATGAGATCCTTGCCGTGCTGGATAAACTCGACTCACCACGCGAGTTAAATACGCTCACTCATATCAAAGGGAAGTGATATGTACCACAGTCCTAAATGGTTTCACTTAACAAAAAATCTTGAATCATCGCTCTTGGCTGATGAGCAGTCGCAGTTGTTATCATCGCCTCTAAAAATCAAGGATAAAGATAACCTATGTAACATAATGTCTCTGCAGTATATTAATAATCGTATTTGCAAGTTTCGCAGTGGCCTGCAAATGCTTCGGTGGATTATATTTACCCCTTGGTTTTTAGGACTGTTATTTAGCGCAGCCAATTTCACTAGTGAATTTAATTTAAATTGGGATAAGTGTGAATATGATATAGTCGATGGTATTAATAAAATAGAGCATGTAGAATATCTTAATAAACTAAAAGGCTTTATTGGTACTGATAATAAACTTAGCTTAAAAGAATATCTTTATTACAGATATAATGAATATGCCTATGGTGAGGAGTACTTAGTTAGCGATATTCTTATGGTGATATTCCATGCTATCGGTATCCCTCTTTGTTTCTATGCCGCCTTTCTTAGTAAGCAAAAAACACCGCTAACGTTAATACGTGATAGACAGCTTTTTATCACATGGATAAACGGTAAAGCTTTCGTTGCGCGTTATTCTCAGGTTGGCGTGGTTGAAACTCATCAGGCGGTATCTTTAATTTTATACGGATTGAATAAAGACAAACGTATCATCAAAACCGCTTTTGTATTGCCGACCAATCCAACCTTTATCATGAGCTCCAGTCAAGGCCGTAAAGATCTCTTAGCGTTTATCACTAAATACATGGTTTGGGGACTCTCCGCCGTTGCCTCTACCGAGTATGAACGCAACATGCCCTACTATTTACGCAAAGATAAAAAGCCGGATGACTTTGAACAGCAGGTTGATGAAATCCTAGCCGTGCTGGATAAACAAGATCCTCAAAAAATTGCGTAGTCGCTCTTTTTTACTTCACTACACATAAAAATGGGCACAAAAAAGGCGATGCCAAGCATCGCCT
>Ga0302347_1003185_pt1 | contig 14990 bp, 17 predicted proteins | sample PhyWR1_FD_202178 | JGI IMG/M metagenome (GOLD analysis project Ga0302347, IMG submission 202178) | Leaf surface microbial communities from wheat plants in UC Gill Tract Community Farm, Albany, California, United States - DLSL W.R1 (v2)... | ecosystem: Host-associated > Plants > Phyllosphere >...
GTCGTTGACCCGGTCATAGCTTTCCGGGGCCAGCATCAGCCCGCCCAGCACCGCCTGCTCGGCCTCGATCGAATGCGGCGGCACGCGCAGGGCGTCGATGCGCATTTCATCGCGATCAAAGCGGTCACCGCGGTCTTTGCGGTCGGAACGGAAACCAGAACGGGCGGACATGGGGGGCGTACTTCCTGCAGTGTGAGGCGTGGGACATGGTAGGCACGCGGGGAGCCCCGCAGCCATGCACAAACCTGTGGATAAGCAGTGGATGGGCTGGGGATACCGGCGCCTGCCGGAACGATCGGCCGGGGCCGTCGCAGTGCGTGCGACGGACGCCCTTGCGACGCCCGTCCACGCCATTATCGCAGAAGCGCCACCCGCCCGCGGTGGATCAGTGCGTGCCGCCGTGGGTGCCGACCCAGGCGATGAACCTGTCCACGAAGCCCTGCAGGAAGTCCTTGGTGCCCTCGTTGCTGATCGTGCCCTGCTCGTCGATCAGCCCTTCCTTGAAGTGCAGGAAGGCCTCGGGCTGGCCCAGCACCGGCATGTCCAGGTAGGCCAGGATGTTACGCAGGTGCTGCTGGGCCAGGGCGGTGCCAATCACACCGATCGAGGCACCGATCACCGCCGCAGGCTTGCCGGCGAAGGCACTGTCGCCATACGGGCGCGAGCCGAGGTCGATGGCGTTCTTGAGCACGCCCGGCACCGAGCGGTTGTATTCGGGGGTGACGAACAGCACCGCATCGGCGTCACGGATCTGCTGTTTGAGGCGGACGCCCTGGCTGGGGTAGTCCTTGTCGAAATCCTGGTTGTACAGCGGCAGGTCGCCGATCTCCACGTATGAGAACGCAGCCTTGCCGGCGGCCAGCTTCTCCAGCGCGCGCGCCAGCGCCTGATTGTGCGAGCCCTTGCGCAGACTACCGACGAGTACGGCGATCTTGTATTCGGCCATCACGTTTGCTCCGTTGGGGGGAAAGGTCCAGCCTAGGCGGGCCCACCTTCGGCAACGGTGAAGGCGACGTCAGCCACGCATGGCGCGGCGCTACGGCCGGCACCACATACGCTAGAGCCACCCCATGGGTGGCTGCCTTCCGTGTCCGGACCCGCACGCGTAGCGCTATGCGCGCGTCACGTCCGCGCGTGCGTTGCGCCAATGTGCCTGCCAGGCCTGGAACATCAGCACGTTCCACAGGTGCGTGTGCCATTTGCGCTCGCCCTGCTTGAACTGCTGCCACAGCGGGGCGACCGCCTCGACATTGAACACGCCCTCCTCGGCCAGCCGCGCCGGATCCAGCAGTTCATCGGCCCAGCCGCGCAGGTCGCCCTTGAGCCACGCGCTGACCGGGGCACCGAAGCCACGTTTGGGGCGGTGCACCATGTCCTGCGGTACGTAGCGGCCCAGCACGCGCTTGAGCAGGTACTTGCTCACGCCATCGCGCTGCTTCATCGCCATCGGCAGCGACCAGGCAAACTCGGCCACGCGCCAGTCCAGCAGCGGTGCACGGGCTTCCAGGCTGACCGCCATGCTGGTGCGGTCCACTTTGCACAGCAGGTCATCGGGCAGGTAGGTGCTGAAATCAGCCAGCATCATCGCGTCGGCCGGCGAGCCGGCACCGTGCAGCGGATCGGCCAGGTCGTAGAAACTGCCGGCCGCCTGTGCGCCACGCACGGCCGCCACCGGGTCACGCCAGCGGGAAATCCGGTTGCGGTAGACATCGCCGATGCCGCGCGCGCCCGACTCGGCCAGCAGCGCGGCCAGCCCACCGGTGCGCGAGGCCTCGCCCTGCGTGTGTGAATGGCTGGCCATCCAGCGCCGCAGCGGCGCCGGCACCTTGCCCAGCAGCCGCCAGTTGCGCATCGCCCGCTGGTAGCGGGTGTAACCGAAGAACAGTTCGTCGCCGCCGTCACCGGACAGTGCCACCGTCACGCCCTGCCGCGCCAGCCTGGCGACCAGCGCCGTGGGCACCTGCGAGGCATCGGCGAAGGGTTCATCGAACATCGCCGGCAGGCTGGGCACCACCGCCAGCGCATCGGCGCCGCTGACATACAGCTCGGTGTGATCACAGCCCAGGTGCTGGGCCAGCGCCTTGGCCAGCGGCGCCTCGTCATGGTCCGAACCGGTAAAGCCGATGCTGAAACTGTGCACCGGCTGGCTCGATTGCGCCTGCATCAAGGCGGCCACCACCGACGAATCGGTGCCGCCGGAGAGGAACACGCCGACCGGCACGTCGGCCACCATGCGCAGCGCCACGGCGTCGCGCAGCACCGCATCCAGGCGTTCTTCGGCCTCGGCATCGTTGCCCGTGAACGGCGCGGCCAGCGCCTGCTGCATGCGCTCGCGCGCATTCCAGAATGGCTGCTGCAGCTGATCCGGGCGATGCGCGGCAGCACCGGCGGCCACCGCCTCGGCATCCAGCCGCAGCACGCGGCCGGGCATCAGCTTGAAGCAGCGCTCGTGGATGCAGTGCGGCGCGGGAATGTAATCCAGCCGCAGCAGCAGCGTCAGCGCATCGCGGTCGACCTCGTTGTCGAAGGCCGGGTGCTGCCACAGAGCCTTGAGCTCGGAGCCGAACACCAGCGTCTCACCGGCCCAGCCGTAGTACAGCGGCTTCTTGCCGACCCGGTCGCGGGCCAGCCACAGACAGCGCTCGGCGCGATCCCACAGCGCGATGGCGAACATGCCGTTGCTGCGCTGCAGGGTTTCCTCGAAGCCCCACTGGGTGATCGCGGCGAGCAGCACTTCGGTATCCGAATGGCCGCGGAAGCCATGCCCCAGCGCTTCCAGCTCGGCGCGCAGCTCGGCGAAGTTGTAGACCTCGCCGTTGTAGGCCAGCACGTAACGGCCATCCACCGAGGTCATCGGCTGATGGCCCAGCGGCGACAGGTCCAGGATGCTCAGCCGGCGATGCGCCAGCGCGATGCCGGCCGAGGCATCGGCCCATACCCCGCTGTCATCCGGCCCGCGGTGCACCAATGCGTCGCCCATGCGCCGCGCCTGTTCTTCCAGTGCTGCCTGCTCCCTTGCCGGAGCGGGCAGCAGCATGCCTGCCAATCCACACATGTATCAATGGTCCTGCGCCAGCGCGAGGGCGGCGTTCAATACCGCATTGTCGCTTGGAAGCACGCACAATGCTGCCCCCGCCAGTGGCGTGTAGGTATCGGCCCCGCACACCCGCTGGATCGGCAGGTGCCCCAGCCCGGCCTCGACCAGCGCGGTGATCACGCCCTCCCCCACCCCGGCGCTGTGCCGGCCCTCATCGACCACCAGCACGCGCTGGGCATCGGCGGCCTGGCCGCTGATGAACCCGGCGTTGAGCGGCACCAGCCAGCGCAGGTCGACCACCCGCACCTGCCAGCCCAGCTGCTGCTCGATCGCCCGCGCCGCACGCAGGCTCATCGGCACGCCGTTGCCATAGGTGAAGATGACCAGGTCACTGGCCTCCGGCGCGTAGACCCGGCCCTCGCCGAGCACCAGTGCCTGGTCCGGTGCCGGATACGGGAACAGCCACTGGCCATCGCCCGGCGCGTGCAGGTCCTTGCTCATGTACAGCGCGATCGGCTCGAGGAACACCGCGACCCGGCCATCGACCGTCGCCAGCGCCGCCAAGGTGCGCAGCATCATCGCCGCATCGTCGCCGCGCGAAGGACAGCCGACCACCAGGCCGGGGATGTCGCGCAGCGCGGCGATGGAATTGTCGTTGTGGAAATGTCCGCCGAAGCCCTTCTGGTAGCCCAACCCCGCGATCCGCACCAGCATCGGGTTGCGGTACTGGTCATTGGAGAAGAACTGCAGCGAGCACGCCTCGCCCCGCAGCTGGTCGGCCGCGTTGTGGAGATAGGCCAGGTACTGGATCTCGGGGATCGGCAGCATGCCCAGGTTGGCCAGGCCCTGCGCCATGCCCAGGATCATGGTTTCATCCAGCAGGGTGTTGAACACCCGGCGCGGGCCGAACGCCTTGAGCAGGCCCTTGCTGACCGTATACACCCCGCCCTTCTGCGCGACGTCCTCACCGAACAGCAGCGTGGCCGGGTACTTGGCCATCAGATCGTGCAGGGCCTGGTTGATCTGGATCGCCAGGTGGCGCGGCGGTTGTGTTTCGGGCAGCTGCGCCGCACCGCCAAACGCAGCGACGCGCGCCTCATCAGCGGCCGTGCGCGTGGCTTCTGCCTGGACGGCCGCCGGCGAGTAGGGGGCCAGCGGCGCCACGACCTCGGCCAGATCGGTCAGCTTCGGCCGTCGATCCGCTTCGGCGGCCGCGGCGAAACAGCGTGCGCGCACGCGGTCGTAGAGATCGAGCACCTGCGCGGCGGTCATCCAGCCGGACTGCATCGCAATCGCCGCCGAGCGCAGCAGTGGATCGCTCGCTTCTGCCGCGCACAGCTCCGGCAACGGCCGCCATTCGATTTCGAAATCGGTCCCCGCATGGCCCATCAAACGCGTGGTGCGCAGGTGCAGGAAGGTCGGCCGCCGGGTCTGCCGGCAATGGGCCAGCGCACGCTCCACCTGTGCATGCCCCTCCACCAGATCCAGGCCATCAGCGTAGAAATAATCCAGGCCCGGGCGGTGCGCGAAACTCTGCGCGATCCAGCCATCCGGGGTCTTCACCGAGATGCCGATGCCGTTGTCCTCGCAGACGAACAGGATCGGTGCCGGCAGCCGCTGGTACGCCGCCCACGCCGCGGTGTTGAACGCAGTCTGCGCGGTGGCGTGGTTGGCCGAGGCATCGCCGAAGGAGCAGATCACCACGCTGTCGCCGGGAATCGGCAGCGTGTGGCCGATGCGTCGCCCACTTTCGATGGCCAGCGCCGTGCCCAGGGCCTTGGGCAGGTGCGAGGCGATGGTGGAGGTCTGCGGCAGCACCCACAGTGGTTTGCTGCCCCACACCTTGTGGCGCCCACCGCTGGCTGGGTCGTCCCGGCTGGCCGCGAACGAGAGCGCCGCGTCCATCACCGGGTCCATGCCCGGCAGCTTGCGGAAGCGCTCGGCCATGAAACCGCCGGAGCGGTAATGCAGGAACGCCGGATCGGTATGCCGCGCCAACCGTGCCACCAGCGCATTGCCCTCATGGCCGGACGAGCCGATCGTATAGAAGACCTTGTTCTGCACGCGCAGCACGCGCGCCATCAGGTCCAGATGGCGGCTGACCAGCTGTGATTCGAACAGTTCGGCAAAGCCCTGCGCATCCAGGGTGCTGCCGGGCAGGATCGGCGCGTCGGGTGCCGGCGTCGGCGCGGGATCGCCGCGCCACTGCTGCACGAAATCGATGAAGTTGGCGTCGCAGATCTCGGCCCGGTTGAGGCCCTTCATGCGCGCGGGAATCGGCTCGGGAACCACGGCAAACATGCATCAGCCTCCGTGACGTGTTGCGTAGGCGGACAACCGGATGGGGCGGCCTGCCCACGATGCCGAGTCTGGCCTCACCCCATCGCATTTGCCAAGCGCGGGTGCAGCATCACCGCTGCGTGGCGCGACGCTGCTGCCACTGCTGCCGCGACTGGCCCCAGATCTCGATCGGCTTGCCGGCGTGCGGCGGCGGCAGCTCGCCCATGCGCAGCAGCGAGCTGCCGAGTTTGCGCGCGACCACCTTGGAGTTTTCGTTGGCCGCATCGATGGTGTGGATGATCTCTTCCCAGCCGAGCGTGTCGAACGCCCAGTCCATGCTTGCCACCGCCGCTTCGGGCGCATAGCCCTTGCCCCAGCTCTCGCGGCGGATGCTCCAGCCGACCTCGGTGCCCGGCCAGTCCAGCGGTTGCCACGGGCCCATGCGGCCAACCCACTCGCCGCTGCTTTTTTCGATCACCGAGAACATCGAAAACCCATACAGGTGCCAGCTGCCCACCAGGCAGCTGAAGCTGCGCCAGGCCTCCGAGGGTGGGCGCACCCCACCCAGGTGCTGCATCACCTCAGGGTCCGAGCAGAAACGCAGGAAATCATCGAAATCCTCGGCGCGCGGCGGGCGCAGGATCAGGCGCTCGGTCTCCAGCTGGAGGTCGAAAATGCTCATGGCGTCCTCGTCTGTTGCGTGTGTACCGCGATGATCGCAGACGCAGCCACCGGCATGCCGTGCCCCGTTCCCCACAACGCAACACGCCGGCAGTTGCCGGCGTGTTGGTGGTGCGTTCGAACGGCTGCGATTTACTGGTTGTTCGCGCCCAGCGCGGCGGTCTGGGTAACCAGCTGACCGTCGATCACCGGCAGGCGATCGCTGCTCGGCTTGTTGTCCATCTTCACGGTCTTTTCGGCACCGTCGTAACGGTAGGTCACGTTGTAGCCGGTGACCGCATTGGTGGTGCCCATCGGGATGCGGTTGCCCGGCTTGCTGGCCATGCGCATGGTGCCGGTGGTGCCATCCTCATTGCGGTAGGTGACGTTGTAGCCGGTCACCCGGGTCGACTCGGAGGTCGCGGTCTCGGTGTGGCACTGGCGCTCGGTGCGGTTGACCACGCGGCCACCCACATGGCGCTTGTCCACCTGGTTGCCGATCATGCCGCCGGCAACGGCACCGGCGGCCGTGGCTGCCTTGCGGCCATTGCCACCGCCGACCTGGTTGCCCAGCAGGCCGCCGATCACGGCACCGGCAACGGTACCGCCGACATTGCCATCGCGCTCGGGCAGGCGTTCCTGGACCACCACGTCCTGGCAGACTTCATGCGGGGTCTGCGTGCTGGACGTCTCCCGCACCGGCTCGGTGCCGATCACGGTGGCATAGGCCTTTTCCTTCCTGGTCAGCGGATCGACCTTGACGATGTCGGCGTATTCCAGCTTGCCGGCCTTGTCTTCAATGGCCAGCTGGTCGGTGCGCGCGCCGTCATCGGCCAGCGGCGTGGTGTCCAGGGTGGGCCGGGTCTGAGCAGCGGTCACCGCGTCGGGCGAGGTACTGCCGCCCTTCATGAAGGCAGCAGTGGCGATCCCGCCGACCAGCAGCGCACCTGCAGCGACCAACGCAGTAGTAGTTGTACTTTTCATAACCGGCTCCTTGCGGACGATCCGCAACGTTCTTGAGTGAATTCCAGCACGGCCCGCCTGAACGGAATCTCGACGGATCGTGAACATCCTCCCGCCCATTCAGGTTCGGTGAGCCCCAGGCTCGTGATAGCGTTTACAGCATCTGCCCAGGAGTGCCCCATGTCCAATCCCATACTGTTGCCGGTGCTGGAATGGGCGCGTCGGCTGCGCTACCCCACCCTGTTCAAGATCACGGCCGCGCTGTTCGCGGTGACCCTGGTGATCCCCGACCCGCTGCCGTTCGTGGATGAAATCCTGTTCGGCCTGGGCACGCTGCTGCTGGCCAACTGGAAACGACGCGGCGACTCGACCCCACCGCCATTGCCGAGCAAGCGCCGCGCGTGAGGTTGATCGACAGTCATTGCCACCTGGATGCGGGTGAGTTCGATGCCGATCGGCCTGAGGTGATCGCGCGCGCCCGCACCGCGGGTGTTTTCGCGCAGGTGGTGCCGGCCGTCACCGCCGCCAGCTGGCCCGGGCTGCGGGAGGCCTGCAGGCTGGCCGACGGATTGCACCCGGCATACGGACTGCACCCGATGTTCCTGGATCAGCACCGCCCCGAGCACCTGGACGCACTACGCGCGTGGCTGGAGCGCGAGCGCCCCTGCGCGGTTGGCGAGTGCGGGCTGGATTTCTTCGTCGAAGGGCTGGACCCGGGCACCCAGCAGCATTACTTCCTCGGCCAATTGAGGCTGGCGCGCGAATTCGATCTGCCGGTGATCGTGCATGCGCGCCGCGCGGTGGATGCGGTGATCGCGGCGATCAAGCAGGTCGGGGGCCTGCGCGGCGTGGTGCACAGCTTTTCCGGCAGCCCCGAGCAGGCGCGGCAACTGCACCAGCTCGGCTTCCTGATCGGGCTGGGCGGCCCGTTGACCTATGACCGCGCCCAGCGCCTGCACCGCCTGGTCGCCAACATGCCCCTGGAGCAGCTGCTGCTGGAGACCGACGCACCGGACCAGCCGGATGCAGGCATCCGCGGCGAGCGCAATGAGCCGGCGCGGTTGCCGGTGATCCTGGAGGCGGTGGCGCGGCTGCGCGGGGAGCCGGCGGCGGTGATTGCCGCGCAGACCACCGCCAATGCCGAGGCATTGTTCGGCCTGTGAGTGGACGGTCCGCCCGGATCAAGCCTCGGCGGCCGCTGCATCCTTCTTCGGCTTCATCAACATCTCCAGCGCCTTGCCCACCGCCGCAAACGCGAACGCACCGGTGATGTGGGTGGCCGCGCCCAGGCCCGCGCCGCAATCCAGCTTCAGCGCCGCGTCGGCGCCAAGGTTCGGGCGGATGCCGCAGACACTGCCATCGGCCTGCGGATACTTCACGTTTTCCAGCGAGTACACCGCCGGCACGCCGAAGTAGCGCGAGGCGTTCTTGGGGAAGTTGAAGTCGCTGCGCAGTTTCTTGCGGATCAGCGCCATCATCGCGTCGTGCTCGGTGCGCGACACATCCCGGATCCGCACCAGGGTGGGATCGGTACGGCCGCCGGCAGCGCCCACGGTCAGGATCGGCAGCTTGCGGCGGCGGCACCAGGCAATGGTCTCGACCTTGACCCGGAAGCTGTCGCACGCATCGATCACCAGATCGAAATCGCGGTCCAGCAGCTCGACCATGTTGGACACGGTCAGGAACGAGGCGATCGCATCGACGCTGATGTCCGGGTTGATCGCGCGGCAGCGCTCGGCCATCGCCTCGGCCTTGTTGCGGCCGTACTGGCCGGCCAGCGCGGGCAGCTGGCGGTTGGTGTTGGAGACACAGATGTCGTCGGCATCGATCAGGGTCAGATGCCCGACCGCCGTGCGCGCCAGCGCTTCCACCACCCACGAGCCAACCCCGCCCATGCCCACCACCGCCACCCGGCGGGCGGCGAGCAGATCCACGGTGCCTACCCCATACAACCGGTCGATGCCGGCAAATCGTTCGCGCAGTACGTCGTTCATGCGGACATTTTAATGCGCGCAGGCCAGCGCGGGTACGCGCCGTGGACAGGACGCGTCGTACCATCGCCGCAGCCACCTCTCAAGGAAGCCTTCACCATGAACGACCCCGTGACGCCGTCCCGCCGCCCCTCCGCCGCCTATCGCTACCTGTTCGTCGGCCTGCTCGGGCTGGTGATCGGCCTGATCGCCACGGTGATGGTCTCGCGCGCCATCCAGGCCCGCCAGGATCCCTTCCCGGAGGCGCTGATGCACGTGATGAACCGCCAGGTGGAGCTGCTGCAGGCGGCGCAGGCGCAGAACCGCTGCAGCCTGGCCGATACCGTGCCGCGGCTGCAGACCCTGCGCTCGCTGTCCAATGATCTGGACCTGGCCTTTCCCGGCCTGAAGGACAGCCAGGGCTTCCAGCAGCACGCCAGCGCCCTGCGCGCCACGCTCAACGAGGCATTGGCCGCGCCGCCGACCGACTGCCCGGGCATGGCCACGCTGGTGGAAAAGATCCAGACCGACTGCAAGGCCTGCCACCAGGATTTCCGCTGATTCATCTTCCAGCCACGCTGGCAGCCCGGGATTGGCACGCTGTTCACGCAGCACAGGACACGATCTGCCCCATGCGCACCAGACGCATTCGACCACCCCTCTGGCCAGGAGATACACCATGAAGATTCAACTGATCGCCGCCGCTGCTGTTGCCACCGTCGCCCTGGCTGGCTGTGCCACCACCTCGCCGGGCTACGGCAGCAGTGGCTACAACAACGGTTACGGCAATTCCGGCGGCAACTACAACACCAACCGCTGCGCTGACTGCGGGATCGTGACCCGCATCAACCAGGTCGCTTCGGGCCGCAGCGCGCCGAGCGCGACCGGCGCGGTGCTGGGTGGCATCGTCGGCGCGGTCGCCGGCCATGAAATCTCCGACCACACCGGTGGCAGCCGTGGCAACAAGAACATCGCCGCCGCCGCAGGCGCGGTGGGTGGTGCACTGGCCGGCAACCAGATCCAGAAAAACGTGACCAGCGATACCTTCGACATCACGGTACGCATGGATGACGGTCGCACGGTCGTGGTCAACCAGCGCGATCTGGGCGGGATCCGCGAGAACACCTATGTCCGCGTGGTCAACGGCAAGGTGATCCTGCGCTGATCTGCCCCGCACACGGCGTGCAATGAAAAGGGCCCGCTTGCGCGGGCCCTTTTCATGTCTCAACCAGGCAGGACCCGGCGTGCGCTCAGAGCGGCTTGACCTTGTCGGCCTGCAGGCCCTTCTGGCCAGTCACCACTTCGAACTCGACCGCTTGACCTTCCTTCAGGCTCTTGAAGCCCTGGGATTCGATCGCGCGGAAGTGCACGAATACATCTTCGCCGCTCTCACGGCTGATGAACCCGAAACCCTTCGCGTCGTTGAACCACTTGACGGTGCCCTTCTCAGCCATCTCAGCTACTCCCTAACTGTCTTGTTGTTGGATACACCCGTACAGGCGGCTGACAGCAAGGGGGAAGCGAGGTGCAACGATGCAGCGGATCCGGAAGATCTACCATCATCAGGCCACGATCCACGGTGACCTTGCCAAGCTCAGCGCCTGCAACTTAACCCGAGCAAAACGAAAAAGCAACTAGCCAAAAGCTTGCGATGTCAACCCCATTTCAGGAACCATACTGGACAGCATGGGCCCTTCATTCATCTTGTATCTGCTAGCAGTCCTCCTGGTGCTGGTCGGCATCGCCGGCGTCATCCTCCCCGCCCTGCCCGGCATTCCCCTGGTGTTCGCCGGCCTGCTGCTGGCCGCATGGGCCGATGGCTTCGTGCATGTGGGCTGGCTGCCGCTGACGCTGCTCGGCCTGTTGACGCTGGTTTCCTTCGCCGTGGACATCCTGGCCACCGTGGTCGGCGCGCAACGCGTAGGTGCCAGCCGCAAGGCCCTGTGGGGTACGTTCCTGGGCAGCATCGCCGGCGTGTTCTTCATGCCGATCGGTCTGTTCGTCGGGCCGTTGGCCGGCGCCCTGCTGGGCGAGTACTGGCACACACGCGAGCTCGGGCGGTCCACCAAGGTGGGCCTGGCGACGTGGCTGGGCATCCTGCTCGGATTCGCCCTGAAGCTGGCGCTGGTGATCGCGATGCTGGGCGTTTTCGCCTTTGCCTGGATCTTCTGACCGCCCACGACACGCGGACTTTCACACCCCGAGCACACCACTGACCGGCATAAACCCGGTCAGATCGATGGCATCGCGTGCTGGCAGGAATGCCGGGCAGCGGCGACACTGTGCGATCAGACCCATTCATTTTTGTCACGCGGCCCTGCTCCCATGACCCTGCCCTATTCCCGCTCCGCCCTGTTCACTGCCCTGGCCCTGGCCGGCACCGCCCTGCCCGCTGCAGCACAGGAGGCGGCACCGAAGCCGGCGTCACCGGAGGCCTGCGCACTGGTGGACACCGACGCGGCGCGTCTGGCGTGCTACGACACGCTGTTTGGTCGTACGCCGGACGTGACCCTGGCCGCCGATGCGGCGGCCACCGCCGCAAAGCAGGAACGCCGCGAAGAGCGCCAGGCCGCACGCGGGGCCGATGCCGATGCGCCTGCGGCACAGCGGGTGAAGCAGCGTCTTGGCGAAGTGTTCAAGAACGACGGCCATCAGGACGCCCTGGCCAACGCCGGCAAGGGCTCGCTGCTGGACAGCCGCTGGGAACTGGCCCAGGACTCCAAGCTGGGCGCCTTCCAGCTGCGCGCCTACAAGCCGGTCTACCTGCTGCCCGCCTTCTGGACCAGCGACAAGAACCAGATGCCGCAGTCGCCCAACCCGGTCAATACGGTCACCACCTCGCAGCAGCTGGACAGCGCGGAACTGAAGTTCCAGCTCAGCTTCAAGACCAAGGTCGTGGAGAACCTGTTCGGCGACAACGGCGACATCTGGGCCGGCTACACGCAGAGCTCGCGCTGGCAGGCCTACAACGCCGACAACTCGCGTCCGTTCCGTGAGACCAATTACGAGCCGGAAGTGATGCTGATGTTCCGCAATGGCTACTCGATCGGCGGCTGGCGCGGGCGCATGAGCGGGATCAGTGTCAACCACATGTCCAACGGCCGCGCCGATCCCCTGTCGCGCAGCTGGAACCGGGTGATCGCCACCGTCGGCCTGGACCGCGAGAACTGGGCGCTGGTCCTGCGCCCGTGGTATCGCATCCCGGAAGACCGCAAGGACGACAACAACCCGGACATCTCCGATTACATGGGCCGCGGCGACGCCACCCTGACCTGGAACAAGAACGGTCACGAGGTCTCGCTGATGGCGCGGCACTCGCTGCGTGGCGGTGATCGCTCGCACGGTGCGCTGCAGCTTGATTACGGCTTCCCGATCAGCAACCTGCTGCGCGGTCACGTGCAGATCTTCGATGGCTACGGCGAGAGCATGATCGACTACAACCACAAGGCCACGTATGTGGGCCTGGGTGTGTCGCTGCTGGAGTGGTATTGATGGCGGTGACGATCTGGCACAACCCACGCTGCAGCAATTCACGCGGGGCGCTGGAACTGCTGCGTGAGCACGGCATTGAGCCGGTGGTGATCGAATACCTTAAGACGCCGCCGGACCGCCCGACGCTGGCTGCGTTGATCACGCGCATGGGCATCGCCCCGCGGGCGTTGCTGCGCAGCAAGGAGCCGGCCTATGGTTCGCTCGGGCTGGACGACGACGCGTTGTCCGATGCCGCGCTGATCGACGCGATGGTCGCCCACCCGGAGCTGATCAACCGCCCGATCGTGGAGACTGCGCGCGGGGCACGTCTGTGCCGGCCACCGGAGACGGTGCTGGAGATCCTGCCGGCGTAAAACCGCGCCTCAGCTGCCTCCACAGCGGCTGGTACACCGGTTGTTATCCTCGCCGCAGGTCAGTGCGGGCAGCCGGTTGCGGCAGTAGTCGCTGCTGGCTTGGCATGATTTACGCAGGTCCGGGTTGTCGATCTTGTCGCACTTCGCGTCGCGCTGGGTCGCCACCCCGGCGCCACAGCTGTCGCCGCTGCCAAACCCGGTACGGCTGGTCATGCAACTATCGTACTGACGCTGGCACTGCTGCATGCATTGGTTGGCAGCGGTGACCTCGCGCAGGCCCGGTGCGGAATAGCGCTCGCTATCGCTGCTGCAGGCCGTCAGCAGCAGGGCCAGCGCCGCCACGCAGAACATCCTTGGCATGGTGCCACTCCTGGTTGGAAACGCGTCACCTGCGACTTTATCAGGCCCGTGCGCCGTCCAGAACCGGGGGACATCAACGCCAGTCGGTGATGCCTTCGCGTCGGTAGACCTCGATGAAGGCCGGGCGCGCCTTGAGGCGGTCGGCGTAGGCCTTGAGCACCGGCCAGTGGTCGCTCGGCGTGGGCATGTTGCGCGACCAGCGCAGCAGCATCACCAGCATGAAATCGACCACGCTCAGCTGCGCTCCCAACACGTAGGGACCGCCGGCCTGCAGGTGGTCGGCCAGCCGTTGCCAAGCCGCTTCGAGGCGTTCGCGCGCATGCTGCCGCGTGGCCTCGGCATTGTCCGCGCCGGCCATTTCCTGCGCGTAGAACCACGCCCGATAGGCCGGCTGCACGGTGTTGGCGCACCAGAACATCCAGCGGTAGGCTTCGCCGCGCAAGGACGTGCCCGGTGCGGGCAGCAACCCGGCCTGCGGATGCAGATCGGCCAGGTGCAGTGCGATGGCCGCCGCCTCGGTCAACACCTGATCTCCCATCACCAGCGTGGGCACTACGCCGGCCGGGTTGAGCGCAATGTACTCGGCCGATTTCTGCTGCCGCGTGTCGAAGTCGAGAAGCACCAGCGCGTGCGGCAGGTCCAGCTCCAGCAGCAGCCAATGCACGACCAGCGATGCGGTGCTGGTCGATCCATACAACGTAATGGCCATGCGTGCGACACCTGTCATGGGAAGCATCCGATTATGCGCTCGCCGCCTGCCGTAGGCGATGGATACAGATGCCCTTCCCACGGCGTGCCCACTGTGACTGTTGGACGGTAGGCCCAAGGGATAGGATGCGGCGCATCTGCACTGCCTGCGACCACCGTCATGCCCGATCCGTCCAACCTGCTCGCTTTTGGCCTGATTTCGCTGGGCATGGTGGTGACCCCGGGGCCGAACATGATCTACCTGGTGTCGCGGTCGATCTGCCAGGGGCGCGTGGCCGGACTGGTCTCGCTGGGCGGGGTGGCACTCGGCTTTCTGGTCTACCTGCTGTGCGCCGCGCTGGGCATCACCGCGCTGTTGATGGCCGTGCCGCATGCATACGACGCGCTGCGCATCGCCGGCGCGCTATACCTGCTGTACCTGGCCTGGCAGGCGCTGCGCCCGGGCGGCCGTTCCCCGTTCCAGCTGCGCGCGCTGGCATCGGACAGCCCGCGCCGCCTGTTCGCGATGGGCCTGTTCACCGCGCTGCTCAATCCGAAGATCGCGGTGATGTACCTCTCGCTGCTGCCACAGTTCATCCAGCCGCATGGGCACGGCAGTGTGATGGCGCAGTCGGTGGCGCTGGGGTTGGTGCAGATCGCCACCAGCGTCAGCGTCAATGCGTTGATCGTGCTGGCCGCCGGCAGCATCGCCGCGTTCCTGACCGGTCGTCCGCGCTGGCAGGCGGCGCAGCGCGGGCTGATGGGCACGGTGCTGGGCGCGCTGGCGGTGCGGATGCTGGTAGATGCGCGGCGGTAACGAAAAACGGCGCCCTGCGGCGCCGTTTTTTTGATGCGATATCGACCCACGGTCGATATTTACCGGATCACGCCACCACGACCGGAATCTTGCCAATGCGGGCCTGCCATTCGCGCGGGCCGGTCTGGTGCACGGACTCGCCGGTGGAATCCACCGCCACGGTGACCGGCATGTCCTGCACGGTGAACTCGTAGATCGCTTCCATGCCCAGATCGGCGAAGCCGACGACCTTGGCTGCCTTGATCGCCTTGGACACCAGGTACGCCGAGCCGCCGACCGCCATCAGGTAGGCCGACTTGTTGTCACGGATCGCCTCGATCGCCGCCGGGCCGCGCTCGGCCTTGCCGACCATGCCCAACAGACCGGTCTGC
>Ga0302347_1003186_pt1 | contig 14989 bp, 8 predicted proteins | sample PhyWR1_FD_202178 | JGI IMG/M metagenome (GOLD analysis project Ga0302347, IMG submission 202178) | Leaf surface microbial communities from wheat plants in UC Gill Tract Community Farm, Albany, California, United States - DLSL W.R1 (v2)... | ecosystem: Host-associated > Plants > Phyllosphere >...
CATATCGACGATCAACGTGTGCAGCAGTTGGCCAACGACCCGTTCTGGATCTCACTGGGGCATTACGAAGCCGGCAAGCTGAGCGGCTGGCGAAGCTATGTCAGCGACGACAAATTCTTTCTCGCCCCCGACGGCGCCCATCACCCCGATGCCGAACTGCGCGCTACCGTCGAGGCGTTGTATGCGCCCTTGAGCCTGGGCGACAAGCACCCGCAATGCGTCTACCCGGCCCGCACCCGCTGGCTCAAGGCCCAACTGAACCTGAACGATCTGCCCAAGGCCGAGTGCGCAGAGTTCACGCAGTGGTTCAAGGACGTTGCACCACACAGTACGGTGATGATTTTTCCGGCGGCCTACCTCAACAGCCCGTCCTCCATGTTCGGCCATACCCTGCTACGCATCGACCAGGCCGACGTGCAACACAACAAGACCGCCCTGCTCAGCTATGCGATCAACTTCGGCGCCTATATCGAGGGTTCCGACAACAGCATCCTGTATGCCTGGAAGGGCTTGGCCGGTGGCTATCCGGGCCTGTTCGCGCTGGTGCCCTACCAGGAAAAGCTCTCGGAATACCGCAGCCTGGAAAACCGCGACCTGTGGGAATACCGGCTCAATCTGACACCCGAAGAAACCCAACGCATGGTTGAGCATGTGTGGGAACTCAAGCAGATCCAGTTCGACTATTTCTTCTTCGACGAAAACTGCTCCTATCGCCTGCTGGAGCTGTTGCAAGTGGCCCGTCCCGGCCTGCAACTGACCACGCAGTTTCCATTGACCGCAATCCCTACCGACACGGTAAAAGCAGTCAAGGAAGCCGGGCTGGTGGAAAGCATCGAATACCGCCCGTCCCGCGAACGTGAATTGCTGGACCGGGCCAAAGCCCTCGACCCCGAAGAACAGCAATGGGTACTGCAGGTCAGCGCCGATCAGGCCCAGTTGCAAAACCCGACATTCAAGGCGCTGCCCAAAGCGCGCCAGGCACTGATTATCGACGCCGCCTACCGGCTTGAGCGTTACCGGGCCAATGGCCTTGAGCGTGACCCCGCGCGCTCACAGCGCAGTTTTGAACTGTTGCGGGCGATCAACCAGAACCCGGCGCCCGAACTGCAGGTGGAAAAACCCGAGCTGCCCGAAAACGGCCATGAGTCGCGCACCTGGCAACTGGGTGCCGGTAGCCGTGACGACAAGGCATTTGCCGAATACGGCTTGCGCATGGCCTACCACGACCTCAACGACAACGGCCCGGGCTTCCCCCTGGGCGCGCAGATTGAAATCCTGCAACTCAAGCTGCGCCAGTACGAAGGCAACCAGTGGCAAGTGCAGCAACTGGACCTGGCCAATATCCGCTCCCTGACGCCGCGCAATGACCTGCTGCAACCCTGGTCATGGCAAGTGGGCGGCGGGCTGGAGCGGGTGCTGGGCAAACACGGCGACGAAAACCTGGTCAGCCATGTCAACGGCGGTGCAGGTGGCACCTGGCAATTGGCGGACAACCTGCTCGGTTTCGCGCTCGGTACCGTGCGCATCGAGCACAACAACGACTTCGCGGCGTTTGTGGCCCCTGCTGCCGGCTTTGATACGGGGCTACTGTGGCGTAACCCGGTGGGCAACCTGAGCCTGGAAGCCAAGGGCGACTACTTCACCAACGGTGAAATCCGTCGTAGCCTGAGCCTGAATCAGCAATGGGAAGTTTCGCGCAATCTGGGTCTGCGCCTGAGCGCACAGCGTGAGTTCAGCAAACTGAGTTCACCCATCAACGAAGTGATGCTGGAACTGAAGTGGTATCACTACTGAAAGGAGGTTTTACGACATGGCTGTTAACTGTGATTCTCTTGGGCAAGTGCGCGAGAAAATCGATGGATTGGACCGACAGATTGTCAGCCTGATTGCTGAACGCGGTGCTTATGTGTCGCAAGCGGCACGCTTTAAAAAGGACAGTGACGCGGTCAGGGCCCCGCAGCGAGTTGAACAGGTAATCGGCAAGGTACGGGCCCTGGCCGATGAACTGGGCGCCAACCCGGACGTCACTGAGAGCGTGTACCGCGCCATGATCGCGGCCTTTATCGAACAGGAACTGACGGAGCATCAGGCGCTTGCAAAATAGACAGCCCCCCCCCCCCTCTGTGGGAGCGGGCTTGCTCGCGATTGGATCGACGTGATGCAACAGATACACCGCGTCGTTTGCATCGCGAGCAAGCCCGCTCCCACACAGGGGTTGGGAGGGGCTTACACCACGCCCTGCGCCAGCATCGCGTCGGCGACTTTGACGAAACCGGCAATGTTCGCGCCTTTTACATAGTTGATCCGGCCGTTTTCTTCGCCGTAATGTACGCAGGCATGGTGGATCGACTGCATGATGTTGTGCAGCTTGCTGTCCACTTCGCCCGCCGTCCACAGCAAGCGCATGGCGTTTTGCGACATTTCCAGCCCGCTGACCGCCACGCCACCGGCGTTGGATGCCTTGCCAGGTGCGAACAAAATACCGGCCTCGATAAACACATCGACCGCTTCCAGGGTAGTCGGCATGTTCGCGCCTTCTGCCACACAAACGCAGCCATTGCTCAGCAATGTACGCGCCGCCTCGGCGTCCAGCTCATTCTGGGTCGCACATGGCAGCGCGATATCACATGCCAGGTTCCACGGGTGCTGGCCTGCCAGGAACTCCACGCCGAATTGCCCCGCCAACTCGCTGATACGGCCGCGCTTGACGTTTTTCAGCTCCATCAGTGCTTCCCACTGCTCCTCGCTCAGACCGGCTTCGCAGTACAGCGTGCCTTCGGAGTCCGACAGCGAGATCACTTTGCCGCCCAGGTCCATGACCTTACGCGCCGCGTATTGCGCCACGTTACCCGAACCGGAAATCGCCACGCGCTTGCCATCGATACGCTGGCCGCTGCGCTTGAGCATTTCCTGGGCGAAGTACACACAGCCAAAGCCGGTGGCTTCAGGGCGGATCAGGCTGCCACCATAGCTCATGCCCTTGCCGGTCAGTACGGAAGTGAACTGGTTGCTCAGGCGCTTGTACTGGCCAAACATAAAGCCGATTTCGCGCGCACCAACACCGATGTCGCCTGCTGGCACATCAACATCCGAACCGATATGGCGATACAGCTCGCTCATAAAGGCCTGGCAGAAACGCATGACTTCGGCGTCGCTCTTGCCCTTGGGGTTGAAGTCCGAACCACCCTTGCCGCCGCCCATAGGCAGCGAGGTCAGGGAGTTCTTGAACGTCTGCTCAAAGGCCAGGAACTTGAGCACGCCCAGGTTCACCGACGGATGGAAACGCAAGCCGCCCTTGTACGGGCCAATGGCGCTGTTCATCTGGATACGGAAGCCGCGGTTGACCCGCACCTTGCCTTCGTCATCCACCCAGGAAACGCGGAACACGATCGCACGCTCAGGTTCGCAAATGCGCTCAAGAATGCCTGAAGTCAGGTAATGGGGATTGGCTTCAAGAAATGGCCACAGACTGCGCAGAACTTCTTCCACTGCCTGATGGAATTCAGGCTGGTCCGGGTCACGTTTTTTCAGGCGGGCAAGGAACTGGTCGACGGATTCGATCATGGTAAGTCTCGGCAAATTTATTGTCGTTAAACGGAGATTGACCGGAACTTTATCAATTCATGTGGCACCGCGACAGCGCAAAATGTCGCAGTTATGAATTTAAATGGTGCATTTATATAAATCGCACCGATTTATCGGGGTTTTGCGCACCAAAAAAATACTTCTTGTACCCAGTTTTGCACCAACTTATAAACGCCAAAATCCCATTGTGGGAGCGGGCTTGCTCGCGATTCAGTCGCCGCGGCCTTCCAGGCAAACCGAGGTGATGCCATCGCGAGCAAGCCCGCTCCCACAGGGACAGTATTGCTCTGCTAAAAAAAAACGGAGCCCCGAGGGGCTCCGTCTTTTCTTGCAAACTGCCCTTACTGGGCCAGTTTTTTGTGACGCACACGGTGCGGCAGGGTAGCCGCTTCGCCGAGGCGCTTTTTACGGTCAGCTTCGTACTCTGTGTAGTTACCTTCGAAGAAGATCGCCTGCGAGTCGTCTTCGTACGCCAGGATGTGAGTCGCGACGCGGTCAAGGAACCACCGGTCGTGAGAGATCACAATGGCGGCGCCAGGGAAGTCCAGCAGGGCTTCTTCAAGCGAACGCAAGGTCTCAACGTCAAGGTCGTTGGACGGTTCGTCGAGCAGCAGCACGTTGGCGCCCTCTTTCAAGGTCAGGGCCAGGTGCAGGCGACCACGCTCACCACCGGACAGGTCCTTGACGAACTTCTGCTGATCGCCACCCTTGAAGTTGAAACGACCTACATAGGTACGCGACGGGATTTCGTAGTTACCGATACGGATCACATCGGAACCGTCAGAAATCGCCTGGAATACGGTCTTGCTGCCATCCAGGTCGTCACGGCTCTGGTCCACACAGGCCAGTTGCACAGTGTCACCGATTTCGATGCTGCCCGAATCCGGCTGTTCCTTGCCCATCAGCATGCGGAACAGGGTCGACTTACCGGCACCGTTACCGCCGATCACGCCGACGATGGCGCCTTTAGGCATGGCGAACGACAGGTTGTCGATCAACACGCGATCGCCATAACCCTTGGATACGTTCTTGAACTCGATCACCTTGTCACCCAGGCGCGGACCGGCCGGGATGTAGATTTCGTTGGTTTCGCTGCGCTTCTGGAATTCCTGCGATTGCAGTTCTTCGAAACGCTGCAAACGGGCCTTGGACTTGGACTGACGCGCCTTGGCGCCTTTACGCACCCATTCCAGCTCGTCTTTCATGGCCTTTTCATGGGCCGACTGCTGCTTGGATTCGGCAGCCAGACGATCGGACTTGGCTTGCAGCCAGCCCGAGTAGTTGCCTTCGTAAGGAATGCCCGCACCGCGGTCAAGTTCCAGGATCCAGCCTGCTACGTTGTCCAGGAAGTAACGGTCGTGCGTAATCGCAACCACGGTACCCGGGAAGTCGTGCAGGAAGTGCTCCAGCCAGGCCACCGAATCAGCATCCAGGTGGTTGGTCGGTTCGTCGAGCAGCAGCATGTCCGGGGCCGACAGCAGCAGGCGGCACAGGGCCACACGGCGCTTCTCGCCACCCGACAGGTGCTCGACCTTGGCATCCCAGGCCGGCAGGCGCAGCGCATCGGCGGCGACTTCCAGCTGGCGCTCAAGGTTATGGCCGTCGCCGGCTTGCAAAATGGCTTCGAGCTTGGCCTGTTCAGCGGCCAGCTTGTCGAAGTCGGCATCCGGGTCGGCGTATTCGGCGTAAACCTGATCCAGACGCGCCTGGGCGTCCTTGATCACGCTCACGGCTTCTTCCACCACTTCGCGTACGGTCTTGTTTGGATCCAGCTGCGGTTCCTGCGGCAGGTAGCCGATGTTCAGGTCTGGCATCGGACGCGCTTCGCCGTCGAACTCGGTGTCAACGCCCGCCATGATTTTCAACAGGGTGGATTTACCCGAACCGTTGAGGCCCAGCACGCCGATTTTGGCGCCCGGGAAAAACGACAGGGAGATGTTTTTCAGGATTTCCCGCTTCGGCGGCACAACTTTGCCCAGCCGATGCATGGTGAAAACGTATTGAGCCATGGAGAACCTAGGGTCAGTGACGGGTGAATAAGGCGCGAGCTATGCCCGGATCAGGCCATAGCAGAAAGTCAGGGACTGATCGAGATCAATGCCTGCTCGCAGAAAAAGCACAAATGTAGACGCCAGAATCTACCTGAATGCGCGAGGCAGGGCAAACCAGCGCAGACCAGAGGACTGGCACTTTGCCACAACCCAAGGCATGCTTGGCGCCTTTAGGGGGCCTCGCGCCATTGCCGCCAAATTGCAGGATCACAAGTTGCCCAATGTCACCGCGCCCACTATTGTCAAAGCGTCCAACCCATTATTGGGGACGCCTGTGCGCGGAACGCTGAAAAGTGCATTGGCGGCGCTGGTTTTACTGCTGCTGGCCATGCTGTTCTGGTTGTTGATCGAACAGTTCCAGGAAACCCTGCAGCAAGAGCGCCAGGCCAGCATCAATTACAGTGCCGACCTGGCCGACCACATTGGCCTGAGCATGGCCCTGCGCGCTGAAACCGCCCTCAACCTGCTGCCTGTGGACAAGTCGCCGAAAACCGTGCGCCAGCAACAGGCCCTGGTCAAGCAACTGAGCCAGTCCCTGCCCGCTTTGCAAAGCCTGGCACTGGTCAGCCCTGAAGGCGAAATCCTGCTCGACAGCCTTGGCACCAGCCCCGATGCCGCCAACCTGGCGGACTGGATCCGGCACAGCCCGTCGCGCAGCCGCACCGAGGGCTATTACTTCAGCAATAACCGTGACGCCAGCGTCATCTATCTGTTGCTGCGCCAGCCCAGCGGCACCATCAATGGCTACTGGCTGCTGCGCATGAGCCCGGACTTGCTGCAAAACCTGACCCATCAGAATGCCAGCAGCCAAAGGCCGCAATGGCTGGTGGAGAACAGCCAGACCCGCAAAGTCCTCAGCCGGGCGGATAAAAACGTCACCCCTGCCTCCACCCTGAACCCGGAGGATGAAGAAGACACCGTTCTGTTGACGCCCATCAACCACAGCGACTGGCAACTGCGCGGGCTGTTCAATGACCGCCAGGCGATCGAGCACCTGCTGCCCGGGCTGATTGGCAAATGCCTGCTTGGCCTGCTGTTTTCATTGCTGCCGATCATTGCCCTGCTGAACATGCGCCGCCGTCAGCGCCAGCTGCATGAAGGCCGGCGGCGCTATCACGATATTTTCGAAGGCACCGGCGTCGCCCTGTGCGTGCTCGACCTGTCCAGCCTGCCGGGGTTTCTCGACCGCGAAAAACTTCACAACGGCGACGCCCTCAAACAATGGCTGGGCGATCACCCCGAACATCGCCGTCAATTGTTCGAGCAATTGCGCATCACCGAGGTCAATCAGGTAGCCATGCAACTGCTGGAGGTCGACTCCGGTGATGGCGCCTGGCACAAGCTGATCAACGGTTGCCCGTCGACCAGCACGGCCATTGGCTATCAGATCGTCGAGGCCGTGCTTGAGCAACAACAGCAACTTGAGCTGGAAATAAAACTTACCGATGCCAATGGCCGCGACCAGCATTTATGGCTGGTGCTGCGCCTGCCTGCGGATCACGAGGATTACCACGCGGTGATCCTGAGCATCAGCGACATTACCAGCCGCAAGCTGATCGAACTGTCCCTGCAAGAGCGCGAGAGTTTCTGGTCCGATGTGGTGCGCACCGTGCCCGACCATCTTTATGTACAAAATGTGATCAGCCAGCGGATCATCTTCAGCAACCACCACCTGGGTCATACCCTGGGTTATAGCGCGGTCGAGCTGCAAGAAATGGGCGCGTACTTCTGGGAGTTGCTGCTGCACCCCGAAGACGCCGAGCGTTATCACCAGTTGCGCAAAGAGCAGCGGGAAAACGGCTACAAGCAACTGCTGCAATGCCAGTTGCGCTTTCGCCATCAGCAAGGCACCTGGCGGCGCTTCGACATCCGCGAGCAGGCGTTCGCCCGTGACACTGGCAACCAGGTCACGCGCATTGTCGGGGTGGCCAAGGACATCACCGACCAGATCGAAGCCAGCGAGTCATTGCGTGACAGCGAGCAACGCTACCGGATGCTGGCCGAAAGCATCAGCGACGTGATTTTCTCGACCGACAGTTCGTTGCGCATGAACTACCTGAGCCCGTCCATACAAACCGTATTGGGGTATGAGGCGCAGTGGGTGTTCGACAATGGCTGGCAATCGATCATCGCCACCCCACAACAACTGGAAGGGGTCAACAGCCTGATCGAGCGCATCCGCGCCGCACTGCACAAGCCCCAGCAACTGTCGGCCCTGCGCGCCCAGGTACAAACCCAGCTGTTTTTGTTCGACTGCCTGCGCGCCGACGGCCACAAGGTGCCCATCGAGTTGCGCCTGGTTCTGGTGTGGAATGAGAACGATGGTTTTGAGGGGATTCTGGGCGTAGGCCGCGACATGAGTCAGCAGCGCCGCGCCGAAAAAGACCTGCGCATGGCCGCCACGGTGTTTGAACACTCCACCTCGGCCATCCTCATTACTGACCCCGCTGGCTATATCGTGCAGGCCAACGAAGCCTTCAGCCGGGTCAGCGGCTACGCCGTGGCGCAGGTGCTCGACCAGCTGCCAAGCATGCTCACCGTCGATGCCCAGCAGCGTGCGCACCTGACCTATGTGCTCAAGCAACTGCATGTGCATGGCACCTGGGAGGGTGAAGTCTGGCTCAAGCGCCTGAACGGCGAACACTACCCGGCCTGGGTCGGCATCACGGCGGTGCTCGATGATGAAGGCGATCTGGCGAGCTATGTGTGTTTCTTCAGTGATATCAGCGAGCGCAAGGCCAGTGAACAGCGCATTCACCGCCTGGCCTATTACGACGCCCTGACCCACCTGCCCAACCGCACCCTGTTCCAGGACCGCCTGCACACCGCGCTGCAACAGGCAGAGCGTAACAAGTCGTGGGTGGTGCTGATGTTCCTCGACCTTGACCGTTTCAAGCCGATCAACGACTCCCTGGGCCACGCCGCTGGCGACCGCATGCTCAAGGACATGGCCATCCGCTTGCTGGCCTGCGTCGGTGACGACGATACCGTGGCGCGCATGGGCGGTGACGAGTTCACCCTCCTCCTGCAACCGCGCACCACCCGCCAGCAGGCCTTGAACCGGGCTATCAACGTGGCCGAGCAGATCCTCGCCAGCCTGGTAAAACCTTTCGTGCTCGAAAGCCGCGAGTTTTTTGTGACCGCCAGTATTGGTATTGCCCTGAGCCCGCAAGACGGCAACGAACTCAGCCAGCTGATGAAAAACGCCGACACTGCCATGTACCACGCCAAGGAGCGCGGCAAAAACAACTTCCAGTTCTATCAGGCGGACATGAACGCCAGCGCCCTGGAGCGCCTGGAACTGGAAAGCGACCTGCGCCATGCCCTGGAGCAGCAAGAGTTCATCCTGTTCTACCAGCCGCAATTCAGCGGCGACGGCAAGCGCCTGACCGGCGTCGAGGCGCTGTTGCGCTGGAACCACTCCAGACGTGGCCTGGTGCCACCTGGCGACTTTATCCCGGTACTCGAGGAGTTGGGCCTGGTGGTGGAAGTCGGCGACTGGGTGCTGGCAGAGGCCTGCCGCCAGCTCAAGCACTGGCACCAGGCCAAGGTGCGGGTGCCCAAGGTGTCGGTGAATATCTCGGCGCGCCAGTTCTCCGATGGCCAACTGGGCACGCGCATCGCCACGATCCTCAAGGAAACCGGCCTGTCCCCGGCCTGCCTTGAGCTTGAACTGACCGAAAGTATCCTGATGCGCGAAGTCAGCGAAGCCCTGCATATCCTCGCCAGCCTGAAAAACCTCGGCCTGAGCATTGCCGTGGATGACTTTGGCACCGGCTATTCGTCGCTCAACTACCTCAAGCAATTCCCCATCGATGTCCTGAAAATCGACCGCACCTTTGTCGACGGCCTGCCCAGCGGCGAGCAAGACGCGCAGATTGCCCGGGCCATTATTGCGATGGCCCATAGCCTGAACCTGGCGGTGATCGCCGAAGGCGTGGAAACCCACGAACAGCTGGATTTCCTGCGCGAACACGGCTGCGACGAAGTGCAAGGCTACCTGTTCGGGCGCCCGATGCCAGCCGAGCAACTGGTGGAACAACTGCAAGCGGCAAGCTCACAGCTGCAAGCTTGAAGCACTCAGATGCACACCGTGAATCGCATTCATATGCCAGATAAAACCCATTGGGTTAGAATGCCCTCCTTTTCTGCCCCCGATCCTTGAGGACCGCCATGTTCAGCCGTGATTTGACACTTGCCAAGTTCGACGCCGACCTTTTTGCCGCCATGGAGCAAGAAGCTCAGCGCCAGGAAGGGCATGAGCCTGGCTCACGGCGGTCACCTGACCCACGGTGCCAGCGTTTCGTCTTCGGGCAAGCTGTACAACGCCATCCAGTACGGCATCGACGCCAATGGCCTGATCGACTACGACGAAGTTGAACGCCTGGCCGTTGAGCACAAGCCGAAAATGATCGTGGCCGGTTTCTCTGCCTACTCGCAGGTTCTGGACTTCCCGCGTTTCCGCGCAATCGCCGACAAGGTTGGCGCCTACCTGTTCGTGGACATGGCTCACGTAGCTGGTCTGGTGGCTGCTGGCGTTTACCCGAACCCGGTTCCATTTGCTGACGTGGTGACCACCACGACTCACAAAACCCTGCGTGGCCCGCGTGGCGGCCTGATCCTGGCCAAAGCCAACGCCGACATCGAGAAGAAGCTGAACTCGGCTGTATTCCCGGGTTCGCAAGGCGGCCCGCTGGAGCACGTTATCGCCGCCAAGGCCGTGTGCTTCAAGGAAGCCCTGCAACCAGAGTTCAAGGCTTACCAGCAACAAGTGGTGAAAAACGCTCAGGCAATGGCTTCGGTATTTATCGAGCGTGGCTTTGACGTGGTATCCGGCGGTACTGAAAACCACCTGTTCCTGCTGTCGCTGATCAAGCAGGAAATCTCCGGTAAAGACGCTGACGCCGCTCTGGGCAAAGCGTTCATCACCGTGAACAAGAACTCCGTACCGAACGATCCACGCTCCCCGTTCGTAACGTCGGGTCTGCGTTTCGGTACTCCGGCTGTGACCACTCGCGGCTTCAAGGTTGAAGAATGCCGTGAACTGGCAGGCTGGATCTGCGACATCCTGGCTGACATCAACAACGAAGCCGTTATCGACGCCGTTCGCGAGAAAGTCAAAACCATTTGCGCCAAGCTGCCGGTATACGGCAACTGAGTGTAAATAGCTGAATAAAAAGCCCGGCGTTTACGCCGGGCTTTTTTATTGCCTCTGTTATTTTGAAACACATGACTGATCACCTCGCAACAATAACAACCTAGTCTGAACCTTATCGCTTTTTATCGACAACAGAGTTCAGACAATGGCAAACGATACACAACAATCCTTTATCGCCACTCTGCAAGTGCCCAACCACAACCTGAATCTTTTAGGGGCACTTTTTGGCCCGCCGGTCATGGTGACTGACTTGCTCGGCAGTGGCGGGGTTTTTTCCGGAAAACCACAGTTGCGGGACGATTCCGCCACAATGGGCCTTCAGCCCCACGCCACAGGCGGGGTCAAGGCGGCGCTCAAGCTATACTTCCGGCACACCGCCAAGGGTTATGAAATACATATCAAACACCCGGGCCAGTATGACCGGCATCGGCTGGGGAAAAACCATATGGATATACTCCATGCGAGAAGTCCGACACTCAAGCATCCACTGACCTTCACATTACTTGACCAAGACAACCGAATAGTTACGGGAAGCAACTTAAATGAAGCCCACACACTGATTACACTTAAAACGCATAACCACAAGTTTCTCGGCATCAGAAGAACCAAGAGTTCCCCCCACCAGTACCTTGGCGAAACAACCGAACACCACAAAGCGGTATTTCTTTTAAGTATTATTGCAAGGAGCGTGGCTTATTAATTTCAGCTTAAAGCTGTATGAAACTTCCTTAATCACCTTAAGACATAAAAGCAAAAGCCCCTGACCCTCTCCCGCAGGAAGAGGGTCAGCCATCACTCAGGCCCCAAGCCGCGCAAAACCCTCGCGGATCTTGGCTTCGGGCAGATCATCGGCAATAAACACCATCACGCTTTCCCGCGCCTCACCTTCGGCCCACTCGGTGTCCCAGTCGAACCCATAAAGCTTCAGCACACCCTGAAACACCAGGCGTCGATCCTCACCGGCAATGCTCAGCACGCCCTTGTACCGCAGCAATTGCTTGCCGTGATCTTCCAGCAACTCGTTCATGAATGCGCTGAGGCTGTCGATATCCAGCGGCTTGTCAGTGCGCAGCACCAGGCTGGAAATGCGGTCGACGGACGCCGCGGGTTGCACCGGGCGCAAACTCAGGCCACCGCCAAGGTCGGCATTGAGGTTGAACCCGCGCACATCCAGCAACTCGGCCAGGTCGATCTTGCCGTGCTCAACCACACGGATCGGCGCCCGGCGGTTGATACGGGTCAAGCGCTCGCGCAACGCGTCAAAGGTGGCGTCATCCACCAGGTCGCGCTTGCTCACCAACAGGCGGTCAGCAAAACCGATCTGCGCCTGGGCGATGGTCTGGCTCAAATGCACATCGGCGTGGGCCGCATCCACCAGGGTGATGATGCCGTCCAGCAGGTAACGCTCGCGCAGTTCTTCATCGATAAAGAAAGTTTGCGCCACCGGTGCCGGGTCGGCCAGGCCGGTGCATTCGATCACCAGGCGGTCGAAGGCGATTTCGCCACTGTCCAGGCGCTCGAGCAGCAGGTACAGCGCTTTGGTCAGGTCGGTGTGGATGGTGCAGCACACGCAACCATTGGCCAGGGTCATGACTTGCACCGGTTCGTCGCCCAGCAACTGGGTGTCGATCCCGGCATCGCTGAACTCATTTTCGATCACGGCGATTTTCAGGCCGTGCTCGGCCTTGAGCAGGTAGCGCAACAAGGTGGTTTTACCGGCCCCCAAAAAACCGCTGAGGATGGTGACGGGGATTGGAGAGGTCATGCAGTGCCTCCTTAAACAAAACGCCAAAACAAATGTGGGAGCGGGCTTGCTCGCGATAAGAACGGCGCGGTGTGTCAGTCACACCGTGCCGCCTGAATCGCGAGCAAGCCCGCTCCCACAGTCAGATACAGCTCAACCCTGACGGGTTAACAGCATTTGGGCCCACCCTTGCCGCCGTAACGGGCTTCCTGGCGCTCACGAAAGAACGCCTCGTAGCTCATCACCGGCTTGTCCGGGTGCTTGGTTTGCATATGCTCGACGTAGTTGTCGTAGTCGGGCATGCCGACCATCAGGCGGGCGGCCTGACCGAGGTATTTACCGAGGCGACTCAGGTCATTGAACATGCTTGCAACCCTCTATCAAACATCCGGCATGGCTTGGTACGGCGACTCTTTATCCGTACGTTCCTTGGTGCCCCATGCAGCGACACCCACTTTGATCGCAAAGAACAGAATGCTGAACACCACGAACAGGAACAGCACGGTCAGACCGGCGTTGGTGTAGGCGTTGATGATCACGTGTTGCATCTGGTCGATATTTTTCGCCGGGGCAATCACCTGGCCGGCTTCCAGCGCAGTGCTGTATTTGTTGGCCAGGGACAGGAAGCCCACCGCCGGGTTGGCGTCGAACAACTTGATAAAGCCTGCCACGGTGGTGCAGATCAGTAGCCAGACAGCTGGCAGCATGGTCACCCAAATGTAGCGCTGGCGCTTCATTTTGATCAGCACAACGGTAGCCAGCATCAGCGCGATACCCGCCAGCATCTGGTTGGAGATACCGAAAAGTGGCCACAGGGTGTTGATACCGCCCAGTGGATCGATCACGCCCTGATACAGCAGGTAGCCCCACATCGCCACACACAGGCCGGTGGCCAACAGGTTGGCGCCCCACGACTCGGTGCGCTTGAGTGCAGGCACAAAGCTGCCCAGCAAGTCTTGCAACATAAAGCGGCCAGCACGGGTACCGGCGTCAACGGCCGTCAGAATAAACAGGGCCTCAAACAAAATGGCGAAGTGATACCAGAACGCCATAGTGTTTTCGCCCGGCAGCACGTTGTGCAGGATCTGCGCGATACCGACCGCCAGGGTCGGGGCGCCGCCGGCACGGGCCAGGACGGTGGTTTCACCGATGTCCTTGGCCAGCGCGGTCAACGCATCCGGGGTAATGGCAAAGCCCCAGTTGGTGATGTTCTGCGCCACCGTGACCACGTCACCGCCGACAATGGCTGCCGGGCTGTTCATGGCGAAGTACACACCCGGCTCGATCACCGAAGCGGCAACCATCGCCATAATGGCCACAAAGGACTCCATCAGCATGCCGCCGTAACCGATGTAACGGGCGTTGCTTTCGTTATCCAGCAGTTTGGGCGTAGTACCCGAGGAAATCAGCGCGTGGAAACCCGATACCGCACCGCAGGCAATGGTAATGAACAGGAACGGGAACAGACCGCCCTTCCAGACCGGGCCAGTGCCATCGGTGAACTGGGTCAGCGCAGGCATTTTCAGCTCGGGCATGGTGACCAGAATGCCGATCGCCAGCGCAACGATGGTGCCGATTTTGAGGAATGTGGACAGGTAGTCACGCGGTGCCAGCACCAGCCACACCGGCAGCACTGCGGCGACAAAACCATAACCGATCAGCATCCAGGTGATTTGCGTACCGGTGAAGGTGAACACCGGGGCCCACTCAGGGCTCGCCGCAATCTGGCCCCCCAGCCAGATGGAACCGAGCAGCAGCAGCACGCCGACAACGGAGATTTCACCGATGCGACCCGGGCGGATGTAGCGCATGTAAATGCCCATGAACATCGCGATCGGGATGGTCGCCATCACCGTGAACATGCCCCACGGGCTCTCGGCCAGGGCCTTGACCACGATCAGTGCCAGCACCGCGAGGATGATGATCATGATCAGGAAGCAGCCAAACAGCGCGATGGTGCCCGGGATCTTGCCCATTTCCTCGCGCACCATGTCACCCAGTGAGCGACCGTTGCGGCGAGTGGACATGAACAGGACCATAAAGTCCTGCACCGCACCTGCCAGCACCACCCCGGCGATCAGCCAGAGCGTGCCCGGCAGGTAGCCCATTTGTGCGGCCAATACCGGCCCGACCAGAGGGCCAGCGCCAGCGATAGCAGCAAAGTGATGACCAAAGAGGATGTGCTTGTTGGTCGGCACATAGTCCAGACCGTCGTTGTTGAGCACCGCAGGCGTTGCGCGGCTGGAGTCGAGCTGCATCACCTTGGTGGCGATAAACAGACTGTAATAACGATAAGCAACCAGATAGATGGCAACGGCTGCCACAACGATCCACAAGGCGTTGATCGCCTCGCCCCGGCGTAATGCCACTACGCCAAGGGCGCAGGCTCCTACAATTGCCAACACCAGCCACGGAATGTGGCGTAGCAGGCTATTTTTATTATTCATTTTT
>Ga0302347_1003192_pt1 | contig 14959 bp, 7 predicted proteins | sample PhyWR1_FD_202178 | JGI IMG/M metagenome (GOLD analysis project Ga0302347, IMG submission 202178) | Leaf surface microbial communities from wheat plants in UC Gill Tract Community Farm, Albany, California, United States - DLSL W.R1 (v2)... | ecosystem: Host-associated > Plants > Phyllosphere >...
AACAGCGTGGCCTACAAGGCCATCGAAGCCGCCACCGTGTTCTGCAAGCTGCGGGGCAACCCGTATGTGGAACTGGCTCACTGGTTCCACCAGTTGCTGCAACTGCAGGACTCGGACCTGCACCGCATCATCCGCCAGTTCAACGTGGAACCGGCGCGTCTGGCCCGTGACCTCACCGAAGCCCTGGACCGCCTGCCGCGCGGCTCGACGTCGATCACCGACCTGTCCTCCCACGTGGAAGAAGCCGTGGAGCGCGGCTGGGTGTACGGCAGCCTGATGTTTGGCGAAAGCCAGGTGCGCACCGGGTATCTGGTGCTGGGCATCTTGAAGACGCCGAGCCTGCGTCACGCCCTGCTGGGCTTGTCCGCCGAGTTCGACAAGATCAAGCCCGAAGCCCTGAGCGAGCGCTTTGACGAATACGTTGGCGACTCGCCGGAAAACGCCTTGAGCGCCAGCGACGGTTTCAATGCCGGCGTGCCCGGCGAAGCCAGCGGCGCCATGGCGCCCAGCGCGATGGGCAAGCAGGAAGCCCTCAAACGCTTCACCGTGGACCTCACCGAACAGGCGCGCAGCGGCAAGCTTGACCCGATCGTGGGACGTGACGAAGAGATCCGCCAACTGGTGGACATCCTGATGCGCCGACGCCAGAACAACCCGATCCTCACCGGTGAAGCCGGCGTGGGCAAGACCGCCGTGGTCGAAGGGTTCGCCCTGCGTATCGTCGCCGGTGACGTACCGCCGGCGCTCAAGGATGTGGAGCTGCGCAGCCTCGACGTGGGCCTGCTGCAAGCCGGCGCCAGCATGAAAGGCGAGTTCGAACAGCGCCTGCGCCAGGTCATCGAAGACGTGCAAGCCTCACCCAAGCCGATCATTCTGTTCATCGACGAAGCCCACACCCTGGTGGGTGCCGGTGGCGCCGCCGGCACGGGCGATGCAGCCAATCTGCTCAAGCCTGCGCTGGCCCGTGGCACCCTGCGTACCGTGGCCGCCACCACCTGGGCCGAGTACAAAAAGCACATCGAGAAAGACCCGGCTCTGACCCGCCGCTTCCAGGTGGTCCAGGTGGCCGAGCCGTCAGAAGACAAGGCGCTGCTGATGATGCGCGGCGTGGCATCGACCATGGAGAAGCACCATCAGGTGCAGGTGCTCGACGAAGCCCTGGAAGCTTCGGTGAAGTTGTCGCACCGCTACATCCCCGCTCGCCAGCTACCTGACAAATCCGTGAGCCTGCTGGACACTGCCTGCGCCCGCGTCGCCATCAGCCTGCACGCCGTGCCCGCCGAAGTGGACGACAGCCGCCGCCGTATCGAAGCGCTGGAAACCGAGCTGCAGATCATCGCCCGCGAACACGCCATCGGCATCGACATTGGCGCGCGCCAAACCAACTCCGAGGCGCTGTTGAGCGCTGAACGCGAGCGCCTGACCACCCTGGAAAGCCGCTGGGCCGAAGAGAAGACCCTGGTGGATGAGTTGCTCGCCACCCGCGCAACCCTGCGCGAAAAAGCCGGCGTGGTGGACAGCGGCAGCGATGAGTTGCGCACGCAACTGGTCGACCTGCAACAACGCCTCAGCGCCCTGCAGGGCGAAACCCCACTGATCCTGCCGACCGTGGATTACCAGGCCGTGGCCTCGGTGGTCGCCGACTGGACCGGCATCCCGGTGGGCCGTATGGCACGCAACGAGTTGGAGACGGTGCTCAACCTCGATCAGCACCTGAAGAAACGCATCATCGGCCAGGACCACGCCTTGCAGATGATCGCCAAGCGCATCCAGACGTCCCGCGCCGGCCTCGACAACCCGAGCAAGCCGATTGGCGTGTTCATGCTCGCCGGCACGTCCGGCGTGGGCAAGACCGAAACCGCCCTTGCCCTGGCTGAAGCCATGTACGGCGGTGAGCAGAACGTGATCACCATCAACATGAGCGAGTTCCAGGAAGCCCACACGGTATCGACGCTCAAGGGCGCGCCACCGGGCTATATCGGCTACGGCGAAGGCGGCGTGCTGACCGAAGCGGTGCGGCGCAAGCCCTACAGCGTGGTGCTGCTGGACGAAGTGGAAAAAGCTCACCCGGATGTGCATGAAATCTTCTTCCAGGTGTTCGATAAAGGCGTGATGGAAGACGGCGAAGGCCGGGTGATCGACTTCAAGAACACCCTGATCCTGCTGACCACCAACGCCGGTACCGAGCTGATTTCCCAGGTGTGCAAGGACCCGGCGAACATCCCCGAGCCCGAGGAAATCGCCAAGGCCCTGCGCCAGCCGCTGCTGGAGATTTTCCCGCCGGCGCTACTGGGCCGCCTGGTGACGATTCCGTACTACCCGCTGAGTGACACGATGCTCAAGGCGATCACCCGCCTGCAATTGGGCCGCATCAAGAAGCGTGTGGAGAGCACCCACAAAGTCGCCTTCGACTACGACGATGCGGTGGTCGACCTGATCGTCTCGCGCTGCACCGAAACTGAAAGCGGCGGGCGCATGATCGACACCATCCTCACCAACAGCCTGTTGCCGGACATGAGCCGTGAATTCCTCACGCGCATGCTTGAAGGCAAGGCGCTGGCGGGGGTGCGGATCAGCAGCCGGGATAACGAGCTGCACTACCAGTTCAACGATTGACCTGAAGAAACACGATCAAACTGTGGGAGCTGGCTTGCCTGCGATAGCGGTCTGACATCCAACATCAATGTCGACAGATCCACCGTAATCGCAGGCAAGCCAGCTCCCACATGGATACGGTTTCTTCAGGGATGACGATACAGACAGGACAACCGATGCTATTCAACCAAGCCTCACGCCTGGCCAGGATCACCAGCCCCCTCGGGCCGGATGTGCTGCTGCTCAATGAAATGGGCGGCGGTGAAGAGCTGGGCAGGCTGTTCAACTATGAGCTGCAACTGACGTCACTGGACGCCAACATCGATCTCAACCAATTGCTGGGCAAGCCGATGAGCGTGGGCGTGCAACTGGCGGACGGCGGCGAGCGGCACTTCAACGGCATCGTTGCGCGCTGCAGCCAGAACATCGACCGGGGCCAGTTCGCCAGTTACCAGGTGACGCTGCGCCCCTGGCTGTGGTTGCTGAGCCGCACCTCGGACTGCCGGATTTTCCAGAACCTGAGCATCCCGCAGATCATCAAGCAGGTGTTTCGCGACCTGGGCTTTTCCGACTTCGAAGACGCCCTGAGCCGGCCGTACCGCGAGTGGGAATACTGCGTGCAGTACCGCGAGACCAGCTTTGATTTCGTCAGCCGCTTGATGGAGCAGGAAGGGATCTACTACTTCTTCCGCCATGAGCAGGACCGCCATGTACTGGTGCTGGCCGACGCCTATGGCGCCCACGCCACGGTGCCCGGCTACGCATCGATTCCGTACTACCCCAAAGACGAGCAGCAGCGCGAACGCGACCATATGCACAACTGGCACTTGGCGCACGAAGTACAGCCCGGCTCGCTGGAGCTTAACGACTACGACTTCCAGCGCCCCAGCGCCAGCATCGACGTGCGCTCGGCCATGCCGCGCCCCCACGCCGCCGGCGACTACCCGCTGTACGACTACCCCGGCACTTACGTGCAAAGCGCCGATGGCGAACACTACGCGCGCACCCGCATCGAGGCACTGCAAACCCTGCACGAGCAGATCGAGTTCGCCGGCAATGCCCGTGGCCTGGGTTCGGGTCATCTGTTCAGCCTTACCGGCTTCAGCCGCCAGGACCAGAACCGCGAATACCTGATTGTCGGCTGCCGCTACTACATCACCCAGGAAAGCCTGGAAAGCGGCGGTGGCACGGCCTCGGCGCAATTTGAAAGCAGCCTGACCTGCATCGACGCCCAGCAGAGCTTCCGCCCGCTGGCCAACACCCATCGACCCATCGTCAAAGGCCCTCAGACCGCACTGGTGGTCGGCCCCAAGGGCGAGGAAATCTGGACCGACCAATACGGCCGCGTGAAGGTGCACTTTTACTGGGACCGTCACGACCAGTCCAACGAGAACAGCTCGTGCTGGATTCGTGTCTCACAGTCCTGGGCCGGCAAGAACTGGGGCTCGATGCAGATTCCACGCATCGGCCAGGAAGTGATCGTGAGCTTTCTGGAAGGTGACCCGGACCGGCCGATCATCACCGGGCGCGTCTACAACGCCGAGCAGACGGTGCCTTACGACCTGCCAGAGAACGCCACCCAGAGCGGCATGAAAAGCCGTTCGAGCAAGGGCGGCACGCCGGCCAACTTCAATGAAATCCGCATGGAGGACAAGAAGGGGCTGGAGCAGTTGTATATCCACGCCGAGCGCAATCAGGACATTGTGGTGGAAGTGGATGAGAGCCACTCGGTGGGGCATGACCGCAACAAGAGCATCGGCCACAACGAGACGGTGACCATCGGCAACAACCGACTGCGCATCGTCAAACAGGAAGACATTCTTTCGGTCGGGCAAAAGAAGACCGACAGTATCAGCCAGAGCTACGTGATTGAAGTGGGTGAAAACCTGCGCCTGGTCTGCGGCGAAAGCATCCTGGAATTGAACGCCAGCGGGCAGATCAACCTCACCGGCGTGCAAATCAGCTTCTATGCCAGCGGCGATGCCGAGTTCAACACCGGCGGCGTGCTGCACCTGAACAACGGCGGCGGCGCTGGCGCCACGCCTGACGGCCAGGGCGTGAAAGCCAGCATCGACGCCAATATCAAAGCCGCCTTCCCCGCGCCCAAAAGCTCCTGACGAGACTGTTTGCCATGACGTACCGCATCAACGAATTTCAGTTTCAACTGCCGGCCGCCGAGTTGCAGGACGCGACGATCAACATCCTCAAGTTCCTCGAGCTGGGCACCTCCCTGATCGTCAGCCGCAGTTTGCTGGCCGATGGCGAAACCCTGCACAGCAACTTCAACGACCAGCTCCAGCGCCTGGAAAAGCAGGTGCAGGATTTGCGTTATCAGCCGGGCGTCGACGTGCGCCTGGGTGCGGCGCAGGAAGTCGAAGGCATCGAACTGCGCAGCCAGTTCAACAAGGGCAATGACAAGGTGTTCCAGTATCAACTGGCACTAGTGATTCCGGGCACGCGCAAGATGCTTGCCTTGAGTTATGTGAAGGCGGACACGCTTGGGGATGCCGAGGCGGCGCATTGGGCGTTGATCAAAAACTCGTTGTCGTTTGACGTGCCACAGTGACGAAACCTCTGGATGTCTGACGCTCTGCTATGGGCCGCACGGTTGGGGGATGGCTTGTCCCATACCTCAGTGATGGCCGATATCCTTGGCGGTGTGCTCGAAGTCGCCGCTAACGTGGCGATCACTGCATTGGCCACGGCCGCCGTAGTAGCGGCCACCGGGATCACCGTCGCGACAGGTGGGCTTGGCGCGTGCGTATTGGGCGCCGTCGTCGGCGTTATTGTCGGCATCGCCATGAGCAAGACCGGTGCTGACAAAGGGCTGAGCGTCCTGTGTGAGGGTATCGGCAACGCGCTGTTCCCTCCCGCAGTCATGGCAACGATCATCAGCGGGTCGACAGATACCCTGATCAACTCAATACCTGCGGCGCGAGCCGCCGGGGCGGTCCCCTCCCACGTTGCCCCGGCGGGCACCGAAAACCAAGCGCCTGCCCCCGCGTCTGACGATGCAGAAGAACCAGGCTACCTGGATATGGCCAAAGGTTTTTTCTCCCAGATGTGGCGCCCCACTGTCGCCACCCCCGCACCAGGTGCCGTTCCCAAACCTCTGGATCTGGTGACCTGCACCAAACATCCACCGATGCCACCACAGTTTCTTGCAGAAGGATCGGAAAAGGTCACGGTCAACGGCCAGCCGGCTGTGCGCAGCGGCGATCGCAGCACGTGTGATGCGACGGTTGTGTCAGCGGGACTTATTTCGCCAAACGTGACCATCGGCGGTGGTTCAGTGGTGGTACGCGAGATTCGTAGCGGCAAGACGCCGGGAGTGGGCCTGGCTGTGACCGCACTAATGATGCTCAAGGGTGGCAAGGGCAAATTTCTAAGTAATCTGCCCTGCATGCTGCTGGGGGGCGTCAACTCATTCGTCGTCAGTCAAGCCATGGGCGCCTTGGCCAATGCGGCCATGGGCTCATCCAACCCCGTGCATGCCAGCACTGGGGCCAAGGTGCTGGGCGGCCCGGAAGAGCTGGACTTTGCCCTGCCCGGCATCATGCCGATCGATTGGCAGCGTTTCTACAACAGCCGGGACGAACGCCGCGATGGTCTGTTCGGGGCTGGCTGGAGCGTTTCCTACGAGGTCAGCGTCCAGCTTCGCCCCCACCCTGAGGGTGGTGAGCAACTGCTATACACCGACGAGCAGGGGCGACGCATAAACATGGGGTTCATTCCCTTGGGCGGCGCGGTGTTCAGTGCTGGCGAGGGGCTGAGCGTGCGACGCCACCTGAGTGGCCAACTGCTGATCGAAAGTGCTGATGCCTTGTATCGACTGTTTGAACCAGCGCCGCAGAATACTTCGCTGCTACGCCTGAGCCAGTTGGGCGATCGCAATGACAACCGTATTTACCTGGACTATGACGACAACGGACGGCTGCGACAGCTGCGGGACACCTTCGATCTGGTTAAGGTCGAACTGAATTACGACGCCACCTGGCCAAGCCGTGTCAGTCATATCGAGCGACTGTACCCTGATCAGCAGCGTGAAGTGTTGATGCATTACGCCTACGACAGCTGCGGCGACCTGGCAGCCGTGCGACAGTCCGACGGGCAGGTGAAACGCCGGTTTGCCTATGACGCCGGCCGGCGCATGACCGAGCATCAATTACCTGGCGGGCTGCGCTGTTTCTACCAGTGGGCGTGTGTGGATGAACGCGAATGGCGCGTGGTTCGGCACTGGACGGATAGCGGCGACACCTACCGATTCGACTATGAGCTGGACAACGGTATCACCCGGATCATTGACGGGTTGCAGCGCGTCAGCACCCGCCACTGGGATGCACGGCACCAGATCCTCGAGTCCATCGATGCTCTGGGACGTACCTGGGCGTTCCAATGGAATGCTGAAAGCCAACTGCTGGGCGCGACCGACCCAAGCGGTGGGCAATACCAATTCAGCTACGATGAAGCCGGTAATCTGAGCGAGACCACAGATCCGCTGGGGCGCAGTGAATCAACCCTTTGGCTGGAACATTGGGCGCTGCCGTTGGTGGAGACCGACGCCGCCGGCAACGCCTGGCAGTTCCGGTATGACTCACGTGGCAATTGCATCGGCGAAACCGATCCGCTGGGCCACGTGACGACTTATCGTCACGACGCTCACGGACAAGTCCTGGAAATTACCGACGCCCGCGGTGCAAGCAAGACCTTGCGCTGGACGCCCCTGGGTCAACTCAGCGAGCACACCGACTGTTCGGGTCTGACCACCCGCTTGAATTACTGCAAGCGTGGGCTACTGCTTAACAGTACCGACGCCCTGGGCGAGCGCACAAACTTCGCTTATGACGATCAGGGACGGCTGACCAGCAAACAGTTGCCGGATGGCCGCAGTGAGCACTATCAGCGTGATGCCAGTGGGCAATTGGTCAGCTACAGCGACCCTGCGGGTCACACCACGCACTTCAAACACTGCCCAAGCGGACGGTTGCGCCAGCGTACGGACTCTCACGGCCGCTGTGTGGAGCTGAGTCATGATGCCTACGGTCGCCTGCTGAACCTGACCAACGAGAACGGCGAGCGCTATCGCTTCGACTGGGACGCCGGTGATCGACTGACCCTGGAGCAGCGCCTGAACGGCACGCTCAAGCGCTATGCCTACGATCCGCTGGATAATGTCACTCGCGTGGAGACAGTTGCTTCATCTGGCGCCGAAGACTCCATCACTCACGACCTGGAGCGAGACGCTGCCGGGCGACTGATCGCAAAAATCACCGCAGATGGGCGTACCGAATATAGCTATGACGAACAGGATCAGGTCACAGCCATCTCCTTCACCGGACATTACGGCGAGCAACAACGCCTGGCGTTCGGGTATGACGCACTCGGCCAGCTGATTCTTGAACAAAGTACCGGCGGTCGCCTGGAACACCACTACGACGAACTGGGTAACCTGATACAGACGCAGCTTCCCGATGGACGCTGGCTCAACCGATTGCGCTACGGAAGTGGCCACCTGCATCAGATAAATCTGGATGGTCAGGTGATCAGTGATTTCGAGCGCGACCGGCTGCACCGCGAAGTGCTGCGTACCCAGGGACGTATCAGCACCCGCAGCGAATACGATCGTTGCGGGCGGATTCGTGTTCGCCAGCGTCGGCAACAGGGGCAGTCAGTACTGCTGCCAGCGCTACAAACCCGATACGGTTATGACGCCAGCGATCAATTGGTGGAACGCGTCGACAGCCAGCCTGGCGCAACCTACCGCCAGCTCCTGCATTACGACGCTACCGGACGCATTCTCGCCAGCCAGGACAATCTTCAGGGGCAAAGGGAAGCCTTCGCCTATGATCCAGCCGCCAATTTATTGGACGGCGCAGGGCGCGTGGCCCACAACCAGTTACTGAGCTATCGCGACAAGCACTACCGTTACGACGGTTTTGGCAGGGTAGTTGAAAAACGCAGCGCTCGGCGCGGCACCCAGCACTTGAGCTATGACGCTGAGCAACGCCTGGCCCAGGTGCACAATGACGACGGTTCTGTGGTCAAGATGACTTACGACCCGCTCGGTCGACGCATCGCCAAGACCACCTTCGACCGCCAGGGCAAGCAGCAGAGCCAGACCCGTTTCACGTGGGATGCGATGCAACTGCTGCAGGAGCACCACGGCCCGCAGACCAGCCTCTATCTCTATGTCGATGAGGGTTATGAGCCCCTGGCCAGGATTGATGGTGTGGGTGACCAGCAAAAGGTGCGCTACTACCACAACGACCTCAACGGCCTGCCCGAGCAACTCTCGGAAAGCGACGGCCATAGGGTGTGGAAGGCGCGTTACGAAGTCTGGGGCAATACCGTCGAGGAAGTGCGCGAACCCTATTTCGTCGAAGAGCAGAACCTACGGTTCCAGGGCCAGTACCTGGACCGGGAGACTGGGCTGCACTACAACACTCTGCGCTTTTATGACCCAGACATCGGGCGCTTCACTACGCCCGATCCAATCGGTCTGGCGGGCGGGCTTAATTTCTACCAATACGCGCCCAACCCGGTGAGCTGGATCGACCCCTTGGGACTGATGAAATGCTCAAGCCCACCCAAAGGCCGCAAGGTCAATCGCACGGTGTATCGATTCGAGGAGCCTGGACGCATCGGTACGACTTGGCAGGCGCATAAGTGGAATGTGGAGTCCCGACACCGGTACACGGCCAAGGGACTGGGTGGCGTATATGGCGCCAACTCGCGCAAGACCGCATTGGGCGAAGTCACCCATTGGGGTGTGGACCTGTCCTCACGGGTACTGGTCAGCAAAAGGGTGCAGTTAAACAACGTGCTGGACCTGACGCGCGCCGACGTGCGCAAACAATTAGGTGTATCACTCAAAAGCATTACGGGTGACAAATACACCGAAACTCACCAGATCGGCAGTTGGGCGAAAGCCAATGGCTATGATGGGATTCTTGCCCCATCCGCGCGAAACCCGACAGGCAGCAACTTAATATCATTTGCAGGGTTCTGATCATGCCACTTGAAGATGAATACCCCGGCGATGCCGATTGGCAAAGCACGGTAGAGCTGTACAAGGAAGACTATCTCGACGAAGACGCGCGCACCCTTGCGCAAGCACTGGGTGGCGACCTGGACTTGGCCGTTGTGCTGCGTGGCAGGCGTGGGCTCAAGGAAGGGCTGTGGTGGATCGAGCGCAAAGTTCCTGTCCTCGACAACGTACGGCCTGTCGACTGCCTTGAGGATCCGCAGCTGATCAAGCGCCTGCGAACAGCTTTGATGAGCATGCCTTAACCACACAGGGGCATCTGACTGACGATGGAAAGTCTCGATAGAATCGAAACGTCCCTGGGCACCGCGCATGTCTGACGCACTCTGGGCAGCCCGAATGGGCGATGCGCTCTCCCACACTTCGATGATGGCCGACATCCTCGGCGGGGTGCTGGAGGTGGCGGCCAATATCGCGATCACCGCCGTAGCGACCGCCGCCGTGGTTGCGGCCACTGGCATTACCGTGGCCACCGGCGGCCTCGGCTGTTTTTTGCTGGGCGCGGTGGTGGGCACGATTGTCGGGCTGGCCATGAGCAAGACCGGAGCCGACAAAGGCTTAACGAATTTATGCGACAGCTTCAGCAACGCCCTGTTTCCACCCACGGTGCAGGCCAACATTCTCACCGGCTCCACCGACACCCTGACCAACAACATTCCGGCCGCGCGAGCAGCAGGGGCAATTAGCTCCCATGTCGCGCCGGCCGGTACCGAACTGGAAGAGCCCGAACCGGAGCCAGAAGCCAGCTACCTGGACATGGCCGAGGGTTTCTTCTCACAGATGTGGCGTCCGACTGTCGCTACACCGGCGCCCGGCGCTGTGCCCAAGCCGCTGGACTTGGTGGTGTGCATGAAGCACCCGCCAATGCCGCCGCAGTTTCTGGCCGAGGGTTCGGACAAAGTCACGATCAATGGTCAGCCGGCGGTACGCAGCGGTGACCGCAGTACGTGCGATGCCACCGTGGTGTCCTCCGGGCTGATCTCGTCCAACGTGACCATTGGTGGCGGCTCGGTGGTGGTGCGCGAGATTCGCAGCGGCAAGACGCCGGGCGTGGGGCTGGCGGTGACGGCGCTGTTGATGCTCAAGGGCGGCAAGGGCAAGTTTTTCAGCAAGTTGCCGTGCATGTTGATCAGCGGTGCGACGTCGATGGCCGTCAGCAGCGCGATGGGTGCGATGGCGAATGCGGCGATGGGCTCGTCGAACCCAGTCCACGCCGCCACTGGCGCGAAAGTGCTGGGCGATGTCGAGGAACTGGACTTCGTGCTGCCCGGCATCCTGCCGATTGCCTGGCAACGGGTCTACAACAGCCGCGATGAACGCGCGGGCAGCTTGTTGGGTGCTGGCTGGAGCGTGGCTTATGAAGTGTGCGTCGAAGTTCTCCCCCATCCTGAGGGTGGTGAAACGCTGATCTACACCGACGAGCAGGGCCGAGCAATCGACATGGGCTCGATTCCTTTGGGCGGCGCGGTATTCAGCGCCGGTGAAGGGCTCGCGGTGCGCCGCCATCTCAATGGGCAGTTGCTGATCGAAAGCGACGATGGCCTGTACCGGTTGTTCGAGCCGTCTGCCAACCCGGCGCGGCTGCGTCTGAGCCAACTCGGCGACCGCAATGACAACCGTATTCATATCGACTACGACGAAGCCGGGCATCTGCTACGACTGCGCGATACGTTAGATCTGGTGCAGGTTGAACTGGTTCGGGAACAGGGCCAGTTGGCGCGCATCGAGCGTTTGTATCCCGATCAGCGTCGTGAAGTGCTGGCCAGCTACGGCTATGACATGGCCGGGAGCCTGGCTGAAGTACGCGACGCGACCGGCCAGGTACAGCGGCGTTTTGCCTACGACAACGGCCAGCGGATGGTGGAGCATCAACTGCCCACCGGGTTGCGCTGTTTTTATGAGTGGGCCTGTATTGAAAACCTGGAATGGCGTGTGGTCCGGCATTGGACCGATGAGGGCGACGCTTACCAGTTCGACTATGACTTGCAGGCTGGTCTCACGCGTATCACCGACGGTTTGCAGCGGGTCAGCACCCGTTTGTGGAACACGCAGCACCAGATCATTCAGTACAGCGACAACCTCGGCCAGACTTGGCTGTTTGAGTGGAACGACGAACGCCAATTGCTCAGCGCCACCGATCCGCAAGGCGGGCGCTATGAATACAGCTATGACGAGGCCGGTAACCTGATCGGCGAGAGCAACCCGTTGGGGCGCAGCGATTCGACGTTGTGGCTGGAGCATTGGGCCTTGCCACTGGTGGAAACCGACGCGGCCGACAACAGCTGGCAGTATCGCTACGACCCGCGTGGCAACTGCGTCGCCGAAACCGATCCGCTGGGCCACGTCACCCGCTACCGCTATGACGACCACGGCCAGCCGGTGGAAATCATCGACGCCACCGGCAAGAGCAAAAAGCTGCGCTGGAACCCGTTCGGGCAGTTGGTGGAACACGTTGATTGCTCGGGCTATCCAACCCGCTTTGGCTACGACACGCGCGGCAACTTGCAGGTGATCACCGACGCCCTCGGCGAGCGCACCTTGTTCAGCTATGACGCCCAGGGTCGCCTGCTCAGCAGCCAACTGCCGGACGGACGCACCGAGCAATACCAGCGCGACGTCAGCGGGCAATTGCTGGGTTACACCGACCCGGCCGGGCACACCACGCTCTATCAGCACAACCGTCGCGGCCAGGTCCGCCAGCGTACCGACGCCCACGGCCGACAGGTGCAGTTCGGTTATGACAGCTATGGGCGGCTGCAAGCGCTGATCAACGAGAACGGTGAGCGCTACCGGTTCTCCTGGGATGCAGGGGATCGGCTGACAGAACAGCAGGATCTCGACGGCAGCGCCAAACGTTACAGATACGACCCACTGAATAATGTGATTGCGGTGACCGCTATTCCCGCCCCGCAGGGCAGTGGCCTGGCGGTAGTCCCGCTAACCCCGCCTGCTCCAATCGTGCATGAGCTGGAGCGCGACTCGGTTGGCCGACTGATCGCCAAGACCACCGACGATGGCCGTACCGAGTACGCCTACGATGCGGTCGATCAACTCACAGCGGTCACCTTCACGGATCTGCAAGGCAACGCCCAGGCCCTGGATTTTGCCTACGACGCCCTCGGCCAGCTGCTGGCCGAACAGAGCTCAGCCGGCAACCTGCAACACCACTACGATGAGCTGGGCAACCTGATACAGAGCCAACTACCCGACGGTCGCTGGCTCAATCGTCTGTACTACGGCAGCGGCCATCTACACCAGATCAACCTCGACGGCCAGGTGATCAGCGACTTCGAACGCGACCGCCTGCACCGCGAGGTACTGCGCACCCAGGGCCAGCTCAGCACCCGCAGCGAATACGACCGCAGTGGACGCCTGCGCTCACGCCAACGCCGCCACGCCAGCCGTCCCTGTTACCCGCTGCGGCGCAAAAACAGTTCGAATATGACCCTGCCGACAACCTGATCGGCAAACTCGACCAGCAATCCGCCGCACAACATCGCCAACTGCTGCATTACGACGCCACCGGCCGCATCATCGCCAGCCAGGACAGCCTGCACGGCCAGCGCGAAACCTTCGCCTACGACGCCGCCGCCAACCTGCTCGACGGCCCCCAGGCAGGTGCCGGACTGGTGGTGCATAACAAACTGCTGACCTATCAGGACAAGCGTTATCGCTACGATGCGTTTGGCCGGATGATTGAAAAACGCAGCGCCAGGTGGGGGGTGCAGCGGTTTGCGTATGACGCTGAAAGCCGGCTGATAGAAGTGCGCAACGAAGATGGCCGCGTGGTCAGGATGACCTATGACCCGCTGGGGCGCAGGATTGAAAAAACCGAGCACGGCAGTGATGGGTACCCGTTGGGGGAGACGCGGTTTACGTGGGATGGGCTGCGCCTGTTGCAGGAGCACAAGCACAGCCAAACGAGTCTTTATGTTTATGAAGATGACGGCGGATATGAGCCTCTGGCTCGTGTCGATGGCGTTGGGTCGCTGCACAAAATTCGCTATTACCACAACGACCTGAACGGATTGCCGGAACATCTGACCGAAGCGGAGGGCCATGAGGTCTGGTGCGCAACGTATCGGGTGTGGGGCAACACGCTGGAGGAAGTGCGCGAACCTTATTACATTGAGGAGCAGAACCTGCGGTTTCAGGGGCAGTACCTGGACCGGGAGACGGGGCTGCATTTCAATACGTTCAGGTTTTATGATCCGGATGTGGGAAGGTTTACGACGCCGGATCCGATTGGGTTGGCGGGGGGGATCAACCTCTACAATTACGCACCAAATCCTATTTCATGGATTGATCCATGGGGGCTGGCGCCGGAACTGTATTATTTGTTGGCGACCCAAGACGGTTTCTATGACGAAATGGAGTGGGGCAAGCGTAACCCTGTTGGGAAAGTCTTCCTCAAAGAAGGCGAAGTCTGGAAAGTAGGCGAAACGATACATCCCAAAAAGCGCTATACCTTAAAATGGCTCAAATCAAAAAATCTTGAATACAAAAAAGTTATGGCGGCACCTACCAAGACCAACATGCAGCTTTGGGAAAAAATGAAAATAGGAAAATACCTTAAACGTCGAGGTAAGTTACCCCCAGGTAACAAGTGCAGACACTAGGAGAAAAAACATGTTGATCGGTATCACATCTGACGCTCCAGGCTGGAGCAAGGTCAGTGAAATCAGCAAAGAACTAAGGAGTCTTGGATCTTTGGCAGAAAAAAAATATCCTTCTCTTGACTGGGAGTTGGTGATTTGCCTGCGATGCTTACCGAAGGAATTGGAGCGGAAGACATTTTGTCGTTACTACGCCAAAGACAAAATGTTCGGCCTGGATATCACCATGGACGAAGAAGATTTCATCCCACTAAAAAAAGACAAGGCCGCTCAACGTAAATTAATCGGTGCCGCTTTTATCGCCTTTTTAATTGAGAGTATTAAAAAGTACAAAAATAAGCTGCCGAATCTTCAGCCGGTGTCAGCGCAATTGATTGAGGACGTGCAGCAGTGGTGCATCGAAAACGAATGGACCGCTTAGCACTGGGGACTGGTAAAGGGAACTGATTTATTTTCCGACCCACCTATCTTTGCGGCCCAAATGATAGCCTGCACGGCCAGCGCGAAACCTTCGCCTACGACGCCGCCGCCAACCTGCTCGACGGCCCCCAGGCAGGTGCCGGACTGGTGGTGCATAACAAACTGCTGACCTATCAGGACAAGCGTTATCGTTACGACGCTTTCGGCCGTCTCGCTGAAAAGCGCAGTGCAAAATGGGGCACTCAGCTTTTTACCTACGACGCTGACCACAGACTGATCGAAG
>Ga0302347_1003195_pt1 | contig 14931 bp, 10 predicted proteins | sample PhyWR1_FD_202178 | JGI IMG/M metagenome (GOLD analysis project Ga0302347, IMG submission 202178) | Leaf surface microbial communities from wheat plants in UC Gill Tract Community Farm, Albany, California, United States - DLSL W.R1 (v2)... | ecosystem: Host-associated > Plants > Phyllosphere >...
CTACAGCGTGTCGACTGACACCCACTTTGCCCACGCTGCCTGGCACAACACTTCGCCAGCCATCGGCAAAATCCAGTACACCATGATCGGCGACCCTACGCTGACCATCTCCCGCAACTTCGACGTGTTGATCGAAGAAGCAGGCCTGGCTGACCGCGGTACTTTCGTGATCAACCCAGAAGGTCAGATCAAGATCGTTGAACTGAACGATGGCGGTGTTGGCCGTGACGCTTCCGAGCTGCTGCGCAAAATCAAGGCTGCTCAGTACGTTGCTGCTCACCCTGGCGAAGTTTGCCCTGCCAAATGGAAAGAAGGTGAATCCACCTTGGCTCCATCGCTGGACCTGGTCGGCAAGATCTAAGACCGTGAGCCAGACAAGGGCGGTGATCCGCACCTGTTAGTAAGCTGCATCGCCCTGAAAACGCCCGGGCGAGATTCGCTCGGGCGTTTTTTTGTACAAAAAATTCAGTTTTAAGGAGATCGCCCGTATGTTGGACGCCAATCTGAAAGCGCAGTTGAAGTCATACCTGGAGCGGGTCACACAGCCGATCGAGATTGTTGCCTCTCTCGACGACGGTGCGAAATCCCGTGAAATGCACGACCTGTTAAAAGAAATCGCCAGCCTTTCCAGCATGATTACCCTGCTGGACAACGGCAACGATGTGCGCAAGCCTTCGTTCTCGCTGAACCGCCCGGGCGGCGCTATCAGCCTGCGTTTTGCAGGTATCCCGATGGGCCACGAATTTACTTCGCTGGTGCTGGCCTTGTTGCAAGTAGGCGGCCACCCATCGAAAGCCAGTGCCGAAGTGATTGAACAGATTCGCTCCCTTAAAGGCGAGTTCAACTTCGAAACCTATTTCTCGCTGTCATGCCAGAACTGCCCGGACGTGGTGCAGGCGCTGAACCTGATGGCGGTGCTTAACCCGAATATTCGCCACGTGGCGATTGACGGCGCCCTGTTCCAGGACGAAGTCACCGAGCGTCAAGTGATGGCGGTGCCAAGCGTATACCTGAACGGCGTCAATTTCGGTCAGGGCCGTATGAGCCTGGAAGAAATCCTTGGCAAACTGGACACCAGCGCCATTGAGCGTCAGGCCGAAAAAATCAGCGCCAAGGAAGCCTTTGACGTGCTGGTCATCGGCGGTGGCCCGGCCGGTGCTGCAGCGGCTATTTATGCTGCGCGTAAAGGCATTCGTACCGGTGTCGCGGCTGAGCGCTTTGGCGGCCAGGTGCTGGATACCATGGCCATCGAAAACTTTATCTCGGTCCAGGAAACTGAAGGGCCGAAACTGGCCACGGCACTTGAAGAACACGTCAAGCAATACGACGTCGACATCATGAACCTGCAACGCGCCGACAAGCTGATTGCCGGTAAGGCAGGCGAGCTGCACGAAGTCAAATTCGCCAGTGGCGCTTCGCTCAAGGCCAAGACCGTAATCCTGGCCACCGGTGCGCGCTGGCGTGAAATGAATGTGCCCGGCGAGCAGGAATACCGCAGCCGTGGTGTTGCCTACTGTCCGCACTGCGATGGCCCGCTGTTCAAGGGCAAGCGCGTAGCGGTAATTGGTGGCGGTAACTCCGGTGTGGAAGCGGCCATTGACCTGGCCGGTATCGTGGCTCATGTGACCTTGCTTGAGTTCGACACCAAGCTGCGTGCCGATGCCGTATTGCAGCGCAAGTTGCACAGCTTGCCTAACGTGACAGTCATCACCAATGCACAGACCACCGAAGTCACCGGTGACGGGCAGAAGGTCAACGGCCTGCGCTACAAGGATCGTCAGTCGGGTGATGTGCACACTGTCGAGCTGGAAGGTATCTTTGTGCAAATCGGCTTGCTGCCAAACACTGATTGGCTCAAGGGAACTGTTGAGCTTTCACCTCGCGGTGAAATCATTGTCGATGCTCGCGGTGAAACTTCAATCCCCGGCATCTTCGCTGCCGGTGACGTGACCACCGTGCCGTACAAGCAGATCGTGATCGCGGTAGGTGAGGGCGCCAAGGCCTCGCTGAGTGCCTTTGATCATTTGATCCGCTCTTCAGCGCCGGAATAAGCAGCCACAAACAAAAAAACCCATGAGTGATCATGGGTTTTTTTATGGGCGTGACTTTTACATCGGTTGCGGCTGGATGATCTCTACCCAGTAACCGTCGGGGTCTTTGACGAATGCCAATGACTTCATGCGGCCATCGTTGAGGCGCTTCTGGAAGTCTACTTCCAGTGCTTCAAAGCGCTCGCAGGCGGCGCGAATGTCCGGCACGGAAATGCAGATATGGCCAAAGCCACGTGGGTCGCTGTTGCCGTTGTGGTAAACAACGCTATCGTCGGTTTCCGAACCGTGGTTATGGGTCAGTTCCAGGATGCCCGGAATGGACTTCATCCACAGCGTGCGCGCTGCGTCATTTGCCGGGATCTGTGCCTTGTCGACCAGAGCCAGAAAGTACAAGCTGAATTCTGCTTCGGGGAAATCACGCTTTTCAACCAGCGAAAAGCCCAGTACGCGGGTATAGAAATCGAGGGATTTCTCGATGTTCTTCACGCGCAGCATGGTGTGGTTGAACACAAAATTTTGCGTAGCGCTATCTGGTACGGCAGTTACACCGGGAATATTGTTCAGGTCTTGCAGGCTCATGAACCCTCCGAAAATGATGCATAGGTGATCGGTCGCTACGGTGAGCGTGATGGGCGAATGATACGGAATGTGACGCCGGGCGCCAAACCCGTTTTCAGGGTGCAAGGCCGTGCAGGGGCATGTAGCGGGCGGCAGGATTGACAAAACGCAGGCAAAAAGAAGCCCGCCGAAGCGGGCATGGGGCGCTAATCCTTTAGCAGCCTCTATCCTGTGACTAGCGATGTGAAAAAATCGTGAAGGATTGCCTTGTTGGTGACCTTTCGGTTGCACGGCAGGCATATTAGGACAATTCCTACAAAGCACTACTGCTTTAGGTGTAGGTTATTTATTGTTGAGCGGGCAGGGGGGCAAACTGATGGCTCGCCAATGACTAAAAACGTGAGGCCTGCTCGCTCACAAGTCGATGTGATGCATTAATTACGTGGCCAGGCGTATTCAAGTTTCACCTGTGTACGCTGTTGTTATGTAATGGTGCAGGGCATGCTGCGCTGAACAAAGTTGAATAAAATTAAATCTTTATAATCTAATAACTTGCGAACGCTTTACAGCGAAGCAAAAAAAGCCCCGCACAGGCGGGGCTTTGATTGAGTGCCAGCTTTATGTGCGAAGCCAGCTATCCACTGTGGCAGCGCCGTACTCTTCTTTCCAGGCTTTCAAACCACGATGGTTGCCGCCTTTGGTTTCGATCAGTTCGCCGGTATGCGGGTTTTGGTAAACCTTCAACACCCGTGCCTTACGCTGTTTGGGGGCAGAAACCCCTTTGGAGGCGGAAGGATTGGGGTCCAGGATGGCGATAATGTCCCGCAGGTTTTTACCGTAGGTTTTCATCAAGCCTTGAAGTTTTGATTCGAACTCGATTTCTTTTTTCAGTCCGGCATCATTTTTCAAGGCTTCCAATTGAGCCAGCTGTTCTTGTAGCGCTTTTTCAGCAGCGCGAAACTCAGCAAGTCTAGACAAAGTCATTACTCCATTCACAGGTTCGGTGGTGTGTAACCGAAGCGAATTAATGATGTTTGGAATGCACAAGATTTACAGGGCGAGCGTACAAGAGCAACCTGCTTGTCAGCGCGCCCGCTGATGCAAACATTTATAAGTTCATGTTGAGACAAAAAAAATTGTAGTTGTTAATTCCTTCGCTGCCAAGTGTTATAGGGCGTCCTGTTTGAAAAAGTTTCACACAGGACGCGTGCTTTATATTAAGAGGGTGTTAAGCGTGCCTGCAAAGCCAGGATAAAATCGGCAGAGGGCATGGGGCGGGCAAACAGATAGCCTTGTAAAAAATCAACGCTCTGGTCGGCCAGGTACTGACTTTGCTCTTCTGTTTCTACCCCTTCGGCGACGATGCCCAAGTCCAGCTTGGCACTCAGTTCAATGATGCTGTCGAGAATATGCCGGGACAATGCATCGGCTCCAATCATGGCGACAAAACTCTGATCGATCTTCAAGTAGTCGACGTTAAACTCGCGCAAGTAACTCAAGCTTGAATGACCGGTGCCAAAGTCATCAATGGCGATCATGACCCCCAGTGCGTGCAACTCACCAAATAATTGATGGGTGGTGGGGCTCGGCACAATCAATTCACGCTCGGTGAGTTCCAGCACCAGATTGATTTGTCCGGGTGCAAACGCGTTGAGAAAGCGCCGGCAGTCGTCTACCAGTTCAAGATTCTGACAATGGTGGGCCGCTATGTTGAAGGCAAGGTGGAAGCCAGGTTCCATATAGCTGGCATGGGGGGCAAGCAACTGTGCTGTTTGCTCCATGAGCGAACGCGTCATGGGTACGATCAGCCCCGAGTGTTCTGCAAACGGGATAAACAGGTCCGGACGCACCAAACCTTCTTTCGGGTGTTGCCAGCGCATCAGAACTTCTGCGCCTGCCCATTGTTTGGTGTCGCCTTTTACCACTGGCTGAAAATAAGGAATGAACTCTTGCGCCTCAAGACCGCGTTGCAACTCTCGCGTTGGTGAAGTTGAGCGCTTTTGCAAGCGCTGTACGGTAGCGGCCGAGATAAACCCCAGAAAGACCAGCAAGGCCATCAGCCCCGGGTATTGGGCCCGTACAAAACGCCAGACAGTTCCATGACTGAACCCTGCGACGACACGATAAGGGTATTGAGTGGAGGGCACTGTTACGGGTGTCACCGGAAAAGGCTCAGGCGGGGTGCTGCTCACTTGCCCATACCGGTCAATGGAGTTGTCGCCCACTTCAATCAGTAATTGGGTGTACTGGTTGATAAGGCCCAGAACATTGACCAGATGAAAACCATAGAGGCTGACAATAACGCCTGCATGGTCTTGCTCGCGTCGATAAACCAGCAAGGGCTCATCGGGGGTTACCAGGTTGCCTGGCATTAACCATAACGTACCGTCTTTATAGTCTGCCGGGTTTACCACTTCTTTAAAGCTGCCAAACAATGACGAGCAATAAATCTGGTGGTTCCACACCAGGTTGACTGAGCGCACAAAGGGGCGACGGGTCACCTGGTCACGCAGGGCCAATTCAACCTCGGCACAATCCTTACCTGCCAGTGGCAGGGTCTGGTCGGCAGCCAGCGAAGCATTGTCCAGCATAAGATCGAACTGGCGCACGGCTTCCTGGGCAGTTTCGGTGGCTTCCCACTGCAAAGATCGATTGGCCTGCCAAAATATAATGAACATGCCAAGCACAATCGGCAGCAAGCCACTCAGTACAATGAGCGCGTAGCGATCAGTCCATTTACGGGTCAGTTTCAGCGCTAATGGCATTCAGAGTCCTGCAGGATGGGGAAGGGCGGTACCAGGCGATGGCAGCCTGGTAAGGCTAGCATTGCTATAGGGCTATTTCATATCACATAGGACAAACAGGATTACGCCATGTAGAATCGGCTTACGCATACAAGAATAACGACTTCTGCAACCAGAAGCCCTACCGCGTAAGAGATGGATCGAAATGAAGCGATTCGGGTTCCAATTGATCTACGGTGATTTCCTTGCGCGCAGTGTGCGCGGGATCTCCTGTGCGCCTCCTGCCAAGCCTCAGCATTCTTAGTGAATAACCCCCTGTTAATTCTAAAAATGACCATGATGAGGCGCCAAAAATGGCAGATCTATACGAAAACCCGATGGGCCTGATGGGCTTTGAATTTATCGAATTCGCATCCCCTGTACCCAATACGCTCGAGCCTGTGTTTGAAATTATGGGTTTCACCAAGGTGGCAACCCACCGCTCCAAAGACGTGCACTTGTATCGTCAGGGCGATATCAACCTGATTCTCAACAACGAGCCCCACAGTGTCGCCTCTTACTTCGCGGCAGAGCATGGGCCGTCAGTTTGCGGCATGGCCTTTCGCGTGCGCAATGCGCAACAGGCCTATACCCGAGCGCTGGAGCTGGGCGCACAACCGGTGCACATCCCTACAGGCCCGATGGAGCTGAATCTGCCGGCCATTAAAGGCATTGGCGGCGCGCCGTTGTACCTGATTGACCGTTACGGCGAAGGCAGCTCGATCTACGATATCGACTTTGTGTTTATCGAAGGTGTGGACCGTCACCCTGTGGGCGCCGGGCTGAAGATCATCGATCACCTGACCCATAACGTTTATCGCGGGCGCATGGCTTACTGGGCCAACTTCTACGAGAAGTTGTTCAACTTCCGCGAAATTCGTTACTTCGATATCAAGGGTGAGTACACCGGCCTGACCTCCAAGGCCATGACTGCCCCGGATGGCATGATCCGAATCCCGTTGAACGAAGAGTCGTCCAAGGGCGCGGGCCAGATCGAAGAGTTCCTGATGCAGTTCAATGGCGAAGGCATTCAGCACGTGGCCTTTCTCAGTGATGACCTGATCAAGACCTGGGACGCACTGAAGAAAATCGGCATGCGCTTTATGACTGCACCGCCAGAGACTTACTACGAAATGCTTGACGGCCGCCTGCCGAACCACGGCGAGCCGGTTGAAGAGCTGCAATCGCGGGGCATTTTGCTCGACGGTTCGTCCGAGTCTGGTGACAAGCGCCTGCTGCTGCAGATTTTCTCGGAAACCCTGATGGGCCCGGTATTCTTCGAGTTTATTCAGCGCAAGGGTGATGACGGCTTTGGCGAGGGTAACTTCAAGGCACTGTTTGAATCTATCGAGCGTGATCAGGTGCGTCGTGGTGTGTTGAGCGCTGACTAAAAGCCAGTGGCTGTCACATTGGCAGCCACTTTCCTGAGCTCTTGCGGGAGCGAGCCTGCTCGCGATGCAGGCGATGCGGTTTGTCTGGTAAACCGCAGAGCTGCCTTCGCGAGCAGGCTCGCTCCCACAGTCTTGATACGTTCGCTAAAACAACCCCGCCGCAATATTGATCGAAAACCCCAAAACCGCCGTATTGAACAGAAAGCCCAGCAGTGAGTGCGCCAGCACCGCTTTGCGCATTTCGCGAGTGGCAATACTCACATCAGCTGTCTGCACTGCAACGCTGAGGGTGAAAGAGAAGTACATAAAGTCCCAGTAGTCCGGGTCCAGTTCCCCTTCAGGGAAGCGCAGCGCCGGCTCCGTACCTTCGTTGTTATAGAACAGCCTCGCGTAATGCAGGCTGAAAATCACCCCGATCATCAGCCACGACCCCACCACCGTCAGCCCGGTAAACCCGTAATGCATCAGACGATCGCCATCGCTAAGCTTGTTGCCCGACAGTTCAAGGGTAACGGCAGCCAGACTGGCTATCGAGGCAATGCACACGGTGAATAAAACCATGCTGGCATTTTCATCTTCGATCTCTGCCGTGCTTTTTACGTCACTGGCTTTGGAGCGCAACACCAGCCAGAGAGTTAACGCCAGGTACAGCCACACACCGGCATTCCAGCCCAGCAGGAACTTGGTGGTCAGAGTGGCAGCAGGAGCAAAGATACCCACCGCCACCCCGAGCAGGGTGGCGATGGACAGGCGAGGGTGGGTGCGAGCAAGGTGCGACATAAACATTCCCTGTTACTGAGTGTTTCTGCACCTTAGCATGCACCCCGGCTCTTAACCCTGACGTGGTTTGCTTCTTGTCAGTTTCATCACCACAACGAAGAACACGGGCACAAAGACCACGGCCAGGGTGGCGACAATCATTCCGCCGATGACCCCGGTGCCGATGGCTTGCTGGCTGGCCGAACTGGCCCCCGTGGCAAGGGCCAATGGCACCACGCCGAGGATAAACGCCAGGGATGTCATCACGATCGGGCGCAGTCGCAAGCGCGCAGCCTGCACGGTGGCGTCCACCAGATCATGGCCTTCGTCATACAGAGTCTTGGCAAACTCGATGATCAAAATGGCGTTCTTGGCCGACAAACCGATAATGGTGATCAGCCCCACTTTGAAGAACACGTCATTGGGCATGCCGCGCAGCGTTACCGCCAGCACTGCACCCAGTACCCCTAGCGGGACAACCAGCAGAACAGCCGTGGGGATCGACCAGCTTTCATACAATGCAGCCAGACACAGGAACACGATCAACAGCGACAGTGCCAGCAGCACCGGCGCCTGTGCTCCGGAGACTTGCTCTTGCAGTGAAAGGCCGGTCCATTCCAGGCCAAGGCCGGCGGGTAACTGGTCAACCAGGCGCTGAACTTCAACCATTGCCTCGCCTGTACTGTGCCCCGGTGCTGATTCGCCGGAGATGCTGATCGCCGGGTAACCGTTGTAGCGGGTCAACTGGGACGGCCCCTGAATCCAGCGGGCTTCGACAAAGGCCGCGAGCGGCACCATCTTGCCGAGGTCGTTGCGCACATTGATTTTCAGCAGGTCCTCGACCTGACTGCGCTGATCGCCTTCTGCCTGAACCATCACCCGCTGCATTCGGCCCTGATTGGGGAAGTCATTGATATAGGCCGAGCCCACGGCCGTAGACAACACGGCACCGATATCCGTAAAGGAAACCCCCAGCGCATTGGCACGTTTGCGATCGACCTCAAGCTGCACTTGCGGGCTTTCTGCCAGTGCTTCTTCGCGTACATTGGCCAGTACCGGGCTTTTTTCGGCCAGTGCCAACAGTTCGCCACGCGCTTGCATCAGCCCGTCATAGCCCACACCGCCCCGGTCTTGCAGGCGGAACTCAAAACCGCTGGAGGTGCCCAGGCCGCTGACCGGCGGCGGCAGAATGGAGAAGGCAACCGCGTCCTTGAGTTGGCTGAATGCACCGTTGGCCCGATCGGCAATCGCAGACGCTGAGTCCTTCACGCCACGCTCAGACCAGTCCTTCAGGGTAGTAAAGGCCAGAGCGGCGTTTTGCCCGCTGCCCGAAAAGCTGAAGCCCAGAATCATCGTGGTATTACCCACGCCCGGTTCACTGGCGTTGTGGGCCTCGATCTGTTCGATCACATCGATGGTACGGTTCTGGCTGGCACCCGGCGGCAGTTGGATATCGGTGATGGTGTAACCCTGATCCTCGACCGGCAAGAAGGAGGAGGGCAAGCGTGCAAAGCACACCACCAGGATGACCAGCAAAGCACCGTACAACAGCAGATAACGGCCGCTGCGCTTGATCAGGTGTACTACCCAGTTTTCGTAGCCAGCGGATAAACGCTCGAATTTGCTGTTGAACCAGCCAAAAAAACCGCCCTTGGCATGATGCTCACCCTTGGCAATGGGCTTGAGCAGGGTTGCGCAGAGCGCAGGTGTCAGGGACAGGGCCAAAAACGCCGAGAACAGGATCGAAGTCGCCATCGACAGCGAGAACTGTTGGTAAATCACCCCCACCGAGCCCGGCATAAACGCCATTGGTATAAATACAGCCACCAGCACCAAGGTGATGCCGACGATCGCACCGCTGATCTGGGTCATCGCTTTACGCGTTGCCTCGCGGGGCGAAAGCCCTTCGCTGACCATGATCCGCTCGACGTTCTCCACCACCACAATGGCATCGTCCACCAGAATGCCGATGGCCAGCACCATGCCGAACATGGTCAGCACGTTGATCGAGAAACCCAGCACCAGCATGGTGGCGAATGTACCCATCAGCGCCACCGGTACCACCAGGGTCGGGATCAGGGTGTAGCGGATGTTCTGCAGGAACAGGTACATGACCAGAAACACCAGCACCATGGCCTCGACCAGGGTGTAGATCACCTTGGTGATCGAGACTTTGACAAACGGTGTGGTGTCATAGGGGATGGTGTACTCGACACCGGCCGGGAAGTAGCGGCTCAACTCGTCCATTTTGGCGCGAATCAGGTTGCCGGTATTCAGGGCGTTGGCCTCCGGAGCCAGTTTCACGCTGAAGGCGCTGGCCGACTTGCCGTTGAGGCGGGTACCGTACTGGTATTCCTGGCTGCCGATCTCGACCCGGGCGACATCGCCGATGCGCACGGTGGAGCCATCCGGGTTGGCACGCAGGACAATATCTGCGAACTCTTGCGGGGTGGATAGCTGGCCTTTGACCAGTACCGTGGCGGTGATTTCCTGGGTGGAACGCCCCGGCAAGTCGCCGATACTGCCCGCCGACACCTGGGCGTTCTGGCTGGCAATGGCCTGGTTGACATCAGCCGGAGTCAAGTTGAAGCCAATCAGCTTTTGCGGGTCGATCCAGATGCGCATGGCCCGTTCGGCACCATACAGCTGGGCCTTGCCGACCCCGTCGATACGCTTGACCTCGTTCATCACGTTGCGCGCCAGGTAGTCGCTAAGGGCAACCTCATCCAGTGCGCTGGTGCTGTCGGCAGTCAGGGTCACCAGCATCAGGAAACCCGAGGAGATTTTCTCAACCTGCAGGCCTTGCTGAATAACCGCTTGCGGCAGACGCGACTCCACCGCTTTCAGACGGTTTTGCACATCGACCTGAGCCATTTCGGGGTCGGTGCCAGGTTTGAAGGTTGCGGTAATACTGGCACTGCCCAAGCTGCTCTGCGACTCGAAGTACAGTAGGCCGTCAGTGCCGTTGAGCTCCTGCTCGATCAGGCTGACCACGCTTTCATCCAGGGTCTGCGCCGAGGCGCCCGGGTAGATGGCATAGACCTCGACCTGCGGCGGTGCCACGTCGGGGTACTTGGCTACTGGCAACTGCGGAATGGCCAAGGCCCCCGCCAGCAGGATGAACAATGCAACGACCCAGGCAAACACCGGGCGGTCGATAAAGAACTGCGGCATGCTCACTGATCCGTGGAGTGTGCGAGAGGGAGTGTCGGGTCATCGATCTGCACTTGTTCGCCGGGGCGGGCGTGTTGCAGACCCTGGGTGACGATGCGGTCACCGGGTTTAAGGCCGGAGGTAACAGCCCAGCGATCATTTTGCGCATTGCCCAGTTGCACGGGTTGCAGTTGCACGCGGTCGTCGGCATCGATCAACAGCACCTGGGCGATACCCGCGCTGTCACGCAGGATTGCCCGTTGTGGCACGCTGATGCCTTGCTTGTTGACCGCCTGCTCCAGGCGCACCCGCACAAAACTGCCTGGCAGCAGGTCGTAGTCGGGGTTGGGGAACTCGCTGCGCAGGATGATCTGCCCTGTGCTCGGGTCCACGCTGACATCGGTAAACAGCAGTTTGCCTGGTAGCGGGTAGAGGCTGCCGTTGTCGCGTATCAACGTGGCCTTGGCCTGTTGCTTGCCGACTTGCTGCAGTTCTCCGGCACGGAAGGATTCGCGCAGGTTGTCCAGGTCACGGGTGGATTGCGTCAGGTCAACATGAATCGGGTTCAATTGCTGGATGCGCGCCAGTGGCGTGACTTCGCCCTGGCCAACCAGTGCGCCCTCAGTCACCAGTGCCCGGCCAATGCGACCGGAGATTGGCGCTGTTACGGTGGCGTAACCCAGATTAAGCCTGGCGCGTTGTACCGCGGCCTTATTGGCGGCCACATCGGCGTTGGCCTGCTGTGCCGCGGCGCGGGCATTGTCATGGTCCTGGCGGCTGATGGCGTTGATTTCAATCAGCTCGGCGTAACGCTGGTCCTGCAGTTTTGCCTGCAGGGCAACGGCCTCGGATTTGTGCAGCGCAGCCAGAGCACTGTCCAGGTCGGCCTTGAAGGGGGCCGGGTCGATCAAAAACAGCACATCGCCCTGTTTGACCTCGGAGCCTTCGGTATACACGCGTTTGAGCACCACACCGGCAACCCGGGCGCTGACTTGCGCCACGCGCGGCGCAACCACCCGACCGCTCAGCTCGTTACTGACGGACAAGGGCGCCGTGGCGATGACCTCGCTAAGAACTTTGGTCAGGGGCGGTTTGGTTTCAGCGACCGGGCTTTTATCACAGGCGCTGATGGCCAGGGCCAGCGCCGTAAGGCATAGCGGGGCGAAGAGCTTTTTCAACGATCGGGCCTTCTTAAATAAGCGGGATGTTTCTGTAGGCATGCTAAGCGCAGCACGCAAGGGGCGTTGTGAAGCTATGTAGAGGGTGTGTGAAAAAGTGTGAAGGTTGTGCTCCTATCCCTGTGAGGTTGTATATCCTTCGGGTTTTCCCCGGTTGTAAGCACCTATTATGCCCACTATTTTGCTGGTCGAAGACGACGCCGCGCTTTCAGAGCTGATTGCCAGCTATCTGGAGCGCAATGGCTATCAGGTCAGTGTGATCGCCCGTGGCGATCAAGTATGCGACAGAGCAAGAAGCAACCCCCCGGATCTGGTAATTCTTGACCTGATGTTGCCAGGGCTCGATGGCCTGCAGGTCTGCCGATTGTTGCGCGCCGAGTCGGCAAGTTTGCCGATCCTGATGTTGACAGCCCGCGACGATAGTCATGATCAGGTGCTGGGGCTAGAGATGGGGGCCGACGATTATGTGACAAAACCTTGCGAGCCCCGTGTATTGCTCGCCCGGGTGCGCACGCTTTTGCGTCGCAGCAGCCTGGCTGAGCCGCAGGTGGCCAGTGATCGCATCCTGATTGGCAACCTGTGCATTGACCTCTCAGAACGCACCGTCAATTGGCGCGGCCAGGTAATAGAACTGTCGAGCGGCGAATACAACCTGCTGGTGGTACTGGCACGGCATGCCGGTGAAGTGCTGAGCCGCGATCAGATTTTGCAGCGTTTGCGCGGTATTGAGTTCAACGGTACGGACCGTTCGGTGGACGTGGCAATCTCCAAGCTGCGCCGCAAGTTTGATGACTGCGCCGGTGAAGCGCGCAAGATCAAGACCGTGTGGGGCAAGGGCTACCTGTTCAGCCGCTCGGAATGGGAATGCTGAGTCCATGTTCAAGATTCTGATTCGCCTGTACCTGGTGACCATAGTGACGTTTGCCATGGCTATCTATCTGGTGCCTGGAGTGATCGTGTCGCTGTTTCATGAGCGTTTCATGAACTACAACATCGATATGTCGCGGGGTATGCAGACCCTGCTGGTCAAGCAGTTCCATCATCTGCCCCCCGAGCAGTGGCCCGGCCTTGCGCGGGAACTCGATGCGCAGTTCCAGCCGATGCGGGTCAATCTGCTGCCCATCATGGACTCCAAGTTCAGCGCCGATGAGCAACGCCAGTTGCAGCAGGGGCAGGGGGTTTTGCGTATTGGCGAGTGGGGCTGGCGTACGCTGGTGGTGTCACCGCTGGATGATCAGGTGGCGATTGAATGGGTCATGCCCCCCGATCCGTTCGACATGAGTGTGCTGTATTGGGTCATCAACGTATTGATTGGTGCTGCCATGCTCGGTGGCTTGCTACTGTGGCTGTGGCCGCACTGGCGTGATCTGGAGCGCCTCAAGCAGACAGCGGCGCGGATCGGCCAGGGGCAACTGAGCGAACGTACGCAGATATCCCAACGCTCGAATATTCACGGCCTGGCCACGGTGTTTGACGCCATGGCCCAGGATGTCGAGCATCTGCTCAATCAGCAGCGCGACTTGTTGAATGCGGTTTCCCACGAATTACGCACGCCACTGACACGCCTGGACTTCGGTCTGGCACTGGTGCTGTGTGACGACTTGCCAGAGGCCAGCCGCGAGCGCTTGCAGGTATTGGTGGGGCATATTCGGGAACTGGATGAGCTGGTGCTTGAGCTGCTGTCTTTCAGTCGCCTGCAAAACCCGGCATTGACGCCGGAAAGGGTCGAGGTATCGCTGGATGAATTTATCGACAGCATCCTCGGCAGTTTCGATGAAGAACTGGAAACGCCGGATATCGTCCTCGATGTGCTGTTGCACGGTACCCAGGAGCGCTTTGTCCTTGACCCGCGCCTGACTGCGCGGGCACTGCAAAACTTGCTGCGTAACGCCATGCGTTACTGCGATCGACGGATTCAGGTAGGCGTCAATGTCACCGCGCAAGGCTGCGAACTGTGGGTGGATGACGATGGTATCGGCATCCCGGAGCAGGAGCGCGAGCGGATTTTCGAGCCGTTCTATCGCCTGGACCGCAGCCGCGATCGGGCTACTGGGGGCTTTGGGCTGGGCCTGGCAATCAGTCGACGTGCCTTGCAAGCCCAGGGCGGTACGTTGATTGTTGAGCAGTCACCGCTGGGCGGTGCTCGCTTCAAGCTCTGGTTGCCGGCTTGAAGCGAGGTTTTGCGCGCTAGATGGAGCGACGCTGACGGCTTACATGCTTCAAGCCTTCAATAATCAGCACCAGCACCGCGAGCCAGATCGGCCCGTAGGTCAACCATTGCCCCTCTGCCAGGCTGTCGCCCAGCAACAGGGCGACTGCGACCAGCAGCACAGGTTCGACATAACTGAGCAAGCCAAACAGGCTAAAGGGCAGCAGACGGCTGGCGAGAATATACGCGAAGCCTGCCGCAGCACTGATGATGCCCATCAGCGGCACCAGGGCATACAGCGCCTGGCGCTGCTCGCCAAGGTCGACGTGCGGCCCTGCCAGCACAAACCACAGGGCAGCCGGGACCATCAACAGCATGTCCAGCCATAGCCCGCCGAGGTTATCGATACCGATCTTCTTGCGCAGCACGAAGTACATCGGGTAACCGATTGCTACAACAAGCGTTGTCCAGGAAAAACCACCCGTACGGTACAGCTCATTGGCTACACCGATAACGGCCAGGGCCGTGGCGATTTTCTGCAGGTGCGACAGGTGTTCGCCGTAGACGATGCGCCCGGTAAGGATCATCGTCAGTGGCAGCAGGAAGTAACCGAGGGACACATCCAGACCATGCCCGTTCAGCGGCCCCCACATCAACATCCACAACTGCAGGCCGACCAGGAAACTGGTGAGCAGTACGCAAGGAATCAGTAGAGGTTTAGATCGTAAGCGATTGAAAATTATGGGAACCCATTTCCAGTCGCCGGAGAGGCAGATAAACAGGGTCATAAAGGGCAGCGAGATCAATATTCGCCAGCCGAAGATTTCCTGGCCATCGAGGGGCCAGAGAAGGGAAGTGAACCAGTACAGAACGCCAAACAGACAGGAAGCCAAAATCGATAGAACAATG
>Ga0302347_1003196_pt1 | contig 14930 bp, 15 predicted proteins | sample PhyWR1_FD_202178 | JGI IMG/M metagenome (GOLD analysis project Ga0302347, IMG submission 202178) | Leaf surface microbial communities from wheat plants in UC Gill Tract Community Farm, Albany, California, United States - DLSL W.R1 (v2)... | ecosystem: Host-associated > Plants > Phyllosphere >...
ATCCGGATTGGTAATTATCGTAGACGGAAGATTTATAAAAGATACCAACCTTACCAATATCAATCTTGGTGAGCCGATTTCTATTGATAACCTTACTGTTCATGTAATGTCTATGAATGATCATTATGATCTGACAACAAGAAAACTGACCATAGAAAATTCTCAGTTTAATCCTATTCCTCAAACATAACATATAAAGTGAAGATTTCTTCACTTTTTTTATATATTTAAAATCAAATAAATTATATGAAAATCATTATACACGGAGGTTTTTTTTCGGAAAGCGATCAAAGCCATGAAGTGAAAGTTGCCAAACAAAATTCGCTAAAAGAAATTGCTCAAAAAGCTTATCATTATTTAGAATCTCATTCTGCCTTTGAAACAGTGGCTTATGCAGTTTCGCTTTTGGAAGATGATGAATTGTACAACGCGGGAATGGGCTCACAAATTCAGAGTGACGGAGTGATTCGGATGAGCGCAGCGATTATGGATGGTGAAACGCAGAAAATGAGCGGTGTCATTAACATTCAGAATGTGAAGAACCCGATTCTGGTTGCTAAAAATCTTATGAATGAAGACGACAGGGTTTTGGGTGGAAGTGGTGCAAAAAACTATGCTTCCGAACATGGTTTTGAAGATTTTTCTACAGAAATTCCGCAGAGAAGAAAGGAGTATGAAGCAAAATTAAACAATGGCGGAAAAGGAACGGTAGGCTGTGTCGCTATGGATAAGAACGGAAAGCTTGCCGTTGCGACTTCTACAGGAGGAAAAGGTTTTGAAATCCCCGGCAGAATCTCGGATTCTGCAACTGTTGCAGGAAATTATGCCAATGAATTCTGCGCAGTAAGCTGTACCGGTGTAGGCGAAGATATTGTAAGCAACGCCACATCCGCAAAAATTGTGACAAGGGTAACTGACGGTATGGATCTGAAGACGGCTTTTGAGAAAACTTTTGCCGAACTAAAAACCATCGATGGGTTTGCAGGGGCAATAGGGATCGACAAAAACGGGAATATATTCCATCAGGATTCTCACCCTACCATGGTTTTCGCAAGTTATGACGGAAATCAATATGAAGTTTTTAATTAAAAATTAACATTATTTTATATTAGTCTCTGGTTTTTTGGCACGTATTTTACATAGTTAGAGGTATAACAAATTTAATTATAACTTTTAAAATCAGAAATCATGGGAAATAAAACAAATGGCTTATTAGCTTTATTAGGTGTAGGTGCTTTAGCATATTGGAAATACAAAAAATCTACTCCGGAGCAGCAGCAGGCTGTAAAAGATAAGATCAACAGTGCAAAAGACAACTTAAACAAATGGGGAAACGATCTTAAAGACAGAGCAAACGACGTAGCTTCTCAGGCTCAGAATAAATTTGACGAGGCAAAAACAAAGGTAGAAGATTCTGCTACAAACATGTAGAATTTCACCACAGCAATTTTAATATTATTTACATTCATATACAGAAAAAGTCATCCATTACGATGACTTTTTCTTTGCTTTTATAGCATAAACCATCGGTATTTTATTGCCAAATTTACTGATTCGCCACTTCCCTTTTTCAAACTCGTCAACATGCCTGAAACAAGGATATGGTGACCAGTCGAATTCCCGAAATTGCTGTATTTTTAAATCCTTATCAATTAAATTTTGAAGAACATCGGACAAAGGATGATTCCAGGAAACATAATCCTGCACTATTGCTGCAGAAGTATCTGCATAAGTTCCTTCTGATGTTTCTATGATTGGTTTTTCATTGAAATAATTGTAAACAACACTATCGAAATCATCATCATACATCCAGACCACCGGATGAAATTCTGCCATTACAAATTCTCCGTCTGGCTTTAAAAAATGACTGACAACATTTGCCCACTGATCCAAATCCGGCAGCCAGCCAATGGTACCATAACTCGTGAAAACCATATCAAATTTCTCATCTAAAACATCCGGAAGATGATAAACATCTGAACAGACAAATTTCGTATCTGTCTGGCATTTAAAAGTTAAATTTCTTGCGGCATCTATTGCCTTATCAGATAAATCAATTCCCGTAACTTTTGCTCCCATTCTCGACATCGAAATAGTATCCTGACCAAAATGGCACTGCAAATGCAGAATAGTTTTATCTTTTATATCTCCTAAAAGTTCCAGCTCGATTGAATTTAAAGAGTTTCTTCCCTTTATAAACTCCTCCACAAAATAGAAATCTGATTCCAGATGAGGTTCTACTCTTGCATTCCATGAGTTTTTGTTGATTTCTAAATAGTTTTTCATTTGGTCTTTTTTAAAATCGTTAGATTTTTTTTATAAATATAGCGATTAAGGAAATATGTCCAAGGCAACAACGAAATCAGCAGAGATACAAATACGATCTTAAATTTATTCTTGTAATCTTTTAATTTGTAAATATACTCATCATAATCTTTAAGATAATAAACGCTGATGGTTGATTCCACAGGAAAATGCGAACACACTTCAGAACTCAATTTTACAGAATAATCTTTCCCATTTACATTAATTGTAACGCTTGATGAACCTTTCCTTCTATAATTTCTACAATTTTGTGCAGTCACAAAATATGACCTTTTAAGACCTTTTTCTACAGTTTCATGATATTTTTCATCACCATTCCAGGCATATATTAAGCCAATAATCATCATTCCAATAAAGAAAAGATGATTATTACTATAATATTTTTTCCTGCCAAAATTCAAAATTTCACTTTAAAAACTCTTCCAAAGAAACCGTTTTCTGTTCTCCTGCTTCTAGATTCTTAAAAGTAACCGTTCCGTTTTTCAGTTCCTCTTCACCCAAGAAAACCAGATTTTTGATGCCTTTCTTTTCTGCGTAAGTAAATTGTTTATTGATCTTTGCACTTTCAGGATACAGTTCTGCGGAAATTCCTTTTGCTCTTAACTGAACAATTAATTTCAAAGCTTCAAGAGTTTCTTCACCTCCAAAATTGGCAAACAGATACTCTACGTTTGAAGTGGCATCTTCAGGGAACAGACTGAGTTCTTCCATCACCAGATAAATTCTGTCAAGACCAAAAGAAATCCCAATCCCAGGAACATTTTTCACGCCGAAAACTTCCGTAAGATTATCATATCTTCCGCCCCCGCCGATAGAACCCATTTGTGCTTCATCTGCTTTTACCTCGAAAATTGCTCCGGTGTAATAATCTAAACCACGAGCCAAAGTAATATCAAAAACAAGATTCTGAATATCTACTCCTAAGTTTACAGATTGCGTCAAAACAAATTCCAATTCTTCAACACCTTTTAATCCCGTTTCATTTCCTGCAAATTTTTCTTTTAATAGAAGAAGATTTTCCAAAGCATCATTCGACTGCGTGAATAAGAAATCCAGTTTATCAATAGACTCTTGAGAAATATTTCTTTCTAAAAGTTCCTTCACTACTCCATCTTTCCCGATTTTATCCAGCTTGTCTAAAGCAACCGTAAACTCAATCAGTTTATCGGTAATTCCTGCATATTCTGCCAAACCGGAAAGAATTTTCCGGTTGTTGATATGAATGGTTACGGAAACTTTCAATTCAGCAAAAGATTTTAAGTACAATTGTACCAAATCTACTTCCTGCCAAAGACTTTCGCTTCCTACAACATCTGCATCACACTGATAAAATTCTCTGAAACGACCTTTCTGAGGGCGATCTGCTCTCCAAACCGGCTGAATTTGGTAACGTTTGTAAGGGAAAGTCAGTTTCCCGTGATTCATGGCAACAAATCTTGCGAAAGGAACCGTCAAATCATATCGGAGTGCTTTATCAGTAAGATTTTCTGAACTGAAAGGTTTTTCCAGAGCTGTCTGAAAATCATTCTGCATCTGAACTTTCTTTTCATCTTTAGCCTCATTAATGCTTGAATTCAAAATCTTAAAAATCAAACGATCTCCTTCTTCTCCGTACTTCCCTGTTAATGTTGACAAATTCTCAAAACTAGGAGTTTCCAGTGGCTGAAAACCGAATAATTCAAAATTTTTCTGTAATATATTGATGATGTATTTTCTTCTGGAAACTTCTAATGATGTAAAATCCCTAGTTCCTTTTGCTAAACCTGGCTTCATTTTTATAATGGATAAATGATGGATAATAATTGATAATGACTGCAAAAATAAGCAATTGAAAGGACTTTTAAATCAATAAAAAACCAGAGATTGATTTCTACGAATTTTCAATTCATTACTCTATTTTCAGACATTATGTAAAATTTCCAGAATTTCTTCTCCATAATTTTCTATTTTGTGTTTTCCGAAACCTTTAATGTCAAGAAGTTCTTCAATTTTCGCAGGTTTGTATTTTGCTACAGAAATAAGTTCTTTATTGGTCGCAATAAAATATGAAGGCAGATTCTGTTCTCTTGCTTTTTCGGATCGCCAATGTTTCAGAGCTTCCAGAATTTTTATTTCGCTACTGTTCAGTGTATCATCATCTGCAGAATATTTCGCAGTTTTTGCATCTTTCACTATATTTTTCTTTACTTCTGTTTTGTATTCATTGAAGTATAAAACTACAGACCAAAAATTTTCATCGTGTACAAAAGCGGTTTCTACTTTTGTGATCTCGTGGTTATTCAGAAAATCATCAATCATTTTTTGATCCTGGAGCAGAAATTCGTCTGCAATTCTCACTTTCAAAACTTTTATATTCATCATTTGTGATTTTAGAATTCAATATTTATTTTTATGGTTTTCCGTTTTATTCATCATACTAAATTTTAACGTAAAGTCCACAAAGATTTTTCAACTACTACTTGTTGTAAGTTTGCAGATGCGTTCCACTTAGCCAAGACAACTAAAATCTGTAAACCATTAAATTACAGATCGTTGTTTTTATTTCCCTCCTAAAAGCAAAATCTCGTCTACTTTTATTTCAGTTACATATCTTTTTACGCCATCTTTATCGTCGTAAGATCTGTAAGTAATCTTTCCTTCTATGGCAATTTCTTTTCCTTTGGAAACATATTTCTGGAAGATTTCTGCCGTTTTTCCGAAAGCAACAAGACTGTGCCATTGCGTTTCTTCCACCTTTTCACCTTTTGCATTGGTGTAATGATCGTTGGTAGCCAATGATACGGTTGCTTTTAGTGTTCCGTTGTCGAATGACATCATTTCTACTTCTTTTCCTGTGTGACCAATTAAGGTAACTTTGTTTCTTAGTGACATAACTTTATTTTTTAGATTAAATAATTCAGATAAGAGACGTTCATTGTTTTTGTCAAATCTCTGCTGCAAAGATTCATCAGGATTGAAAATTTAATCGGTTAAAAATTATTTAAACTCGTTTGTAGTCGTTTGAAAATGGGTAATATTAAAATAAATCAACCTAAAAAAACTAAGATTTCTTTAAATCATTTTTGATTGATGTATTTTGTATATTTGAAAGTTATGGAAAATGCGACCAAGGTTGTTTAAAAAACTAAATCTAAAAAAGTGTTGTTCAAAGAAACTCAAATAATTTTATCTGAAAAATTAACATTACACTTGCTGAATATCGAAAGTTATTCTGAAGAGTTGTTGAAATTAATTGAACAAGAAATTGGGCATATCAGAAATGGTGATTTGAGTAACGAGGATATTAAATATATAAAAAAATCTATCACAGCTTGGTTTCAAAAAAAAGGTAAAGATGAAAGACCAAAAATTGGTTATGTAGCCGAATTCATTTGTCATTTATATTTAAGAACAAAAAAATTTGAGCAATACTTTCTCTTTAAAAATTTAGAAGAAAACGGACCCAAAAAAGGTTTTGATGGATTATATTTAAAAGACGAAGAAATGTGGTTAGTAGAAAGTAAATCTACTTCTGATATAAAATTAAAACACACAACAAATATAAATAAAGCATACAAGGATATTAAAAAGAAAATTGAATCAGTTAGTTTAAAAGATAATAATCCTTGGGAAAATTCAAAAAATCATTTAGATAATCGAAATATAAATGAGAATGAGGATTTATCAAAAAAAATACAAAAATTAAGCGAAGATTTTATAAATCAAAGTCCACATAAAATTGAAGAATATAATATTATTCCAAGTTCAACAATTTATATGGGTGATAATTTTCAAATAACTGATAATGAAAATTTAAAAATTAAATTAGAAAATCTATGTAAAGATTTTGGAGCAAATAAATTAAACGTTTTATGTGTAAACAAAAAAAGTATTGATGACTTTATAAAATTTATTAATGGCTAGTGTAGATTTAAGCGAACTCAAAAAATTAGGTAAAGACAAATATTTCAAGAACATTTTTGAAAAGCTTTGCTTAAACAAAGAATTAAATTTTCAAGAAAAAGAATTTATTTTGACATGTGCGTTGTTATTTTTTAAATATTATAATTTTGACAAAAGACTAAAAGGATACTTTAAAATTGGATATTTTATAATTTTAAAATATGCTTTGAACTTTAAAGATTATAAACCATTATATGAAATAAGTCTTCAAATCGGATTTTATCCAATAATTGATTTTATAACAAAAATTGAAAAAAATCTTTATAGCGTTGATTCAAAAAATCTAATTATTGATGCAATCGCATTTATTTCTTATAAAAAAAATTTCAAATCACCTGAAAAATATATAGAATCACTAGAACAAAACTATTCCAGAAATTCAATTCTGGAAAGTAAATCTGATGGAATTGCATACATTGCTCCTACTTCATATGGAAAAAGTTCATTAATCAAAGAATTTATAAAATCAAATAATTTTTCAAAAATTGCTATTATTGTTCCATCAAAATCACTTTTAGTTCAAACCTATAATGATATTAAAGCTCTAAAACTTGACTACAAATTAGTCTTACATGATGAAATGTATAATAATGAGAAAAAATTTATTGGAATACTAACCCAAGAAAGAGCTACAAGAATTCTAAACAAAAATTCGTCCATAAACTATGAAATCTTATTTATCGATGAAGCACATAAATTATTCAATAGAGACTCTAGAAGTTATATATTATCAAGATTAATTCAACTTAATTATAAAAGAAATAATAATCAAAAAGTAGTCTATCTTTCGCCTTTAATTGAAAAAGAAGAAAATCTAAAAGTTAAAAGAACAAATAAAGGAGAAATATTTACTAAAAAAATTCAACATGATTTTAAATCTTTTGAACTATATTTCTATGAAAATCAGCAAACTTATTTTTATGATAGGTTTACTGATTCATATTTTAATTTAACTAGTAAAACTGATTATTTTAAATATATCATAGATAATTCAACCAATAAAAATTTCATCTTTCATTCTAGACCAATAAAAGTAGAAAAACTTGCTGAAAACATTTCTAAAAATATAAACATAGATTTATCACAAAATGATGCTGTTAAAAGCGTAATAGAAACTTTAAATAAGGAAGTTCATAAATCATTTTTTGTAACTAATTTTATAAAAAAAGGAGTGATTTATATTCATGCAAAAATGCCAAATATTGTTAAGGAATATCTTGAAGAAAAATTTAAAAAGATAAATGTAATTAAATTTATAATTGCAAACACAGTAATATTAGAAGGCATAAATTTACCAATAGAAACAATTTTCATAACCACAAATGGAACAGGTAATGGAAATGAACGATTAAATATAAAAGACTTAATAAATTTGGTTGGTAGAGCAAATAGATTAAATGAGGTATTTAGCAGTGATAGACCTGATTTAAATGGATTACTTTCAAAAATTCATTTCATGAACCATATTGATTATCAAGGTAAAAACAGTATAAAAACATCATTAAATGCTTTGAGAGAATATAGCTTTAAGGATATTATTAAAAACCCTCTTATTGAAAATTATGACATTAATGATTTAGAATTTTCAGGCACAAAAGAGCAAAAAGAAGAACGAAAAAACAAACATATCATTGAAGATAACAGATTGATTGAATATTCTGAATTTATTCTAGAAACTCCAACAAATTTAGATTTTGAAATTAAAAAACATATTATTGAAAATTCAATTAATGTATTTTACAAAGATTTAGATTTAGCAATTGAAAAAATTATAGATAACATTTTAAATTTTGAATTTGATTACAATTATAAAATTGTTGATATTGTAAATGATATTTTTGTTGTCAATAATGAAGACAATATAATAGATTATGAACTAGAAAGGTTGAAAAATATAAAAGCAAGAAATTATTACAATAACTTTCTAGAAACAACTCAAAAACTACATTTAAATGAAAGAATAAATGATACTTTGAATTATTTTCTTAAAAAAGCTCAAACTGACGATCCAAATTTATATATAGGAAGTTCATATGGTGATTTATCAAGGACTTCAGAAAAATATAAAAATGAACATTATAGCGGTAAAGTATATATAGACTTAAGAAAACCTGAAAATATTTTAGTGAACATTGCAATTGTCAAACTAAAAATTGAAGAAGATTTTATAAGTTTCAAGTTAAATTCTTTGATTGTCTTTTTATATGAATTTGATATTATTCCGGAAGATTATTATTTCAACTATATTTATGGAACAAATGATTTAAGTATTATTAAGTTAGTTCGTTTTGGTTTAAGTGTAAATGTTATAACAAAATTAAAAAAAGACAATCAAATTGATAATTTAGATTTAGATAAAAATGGTAATTTATTTGTGAAAAATAAAGATGTTTTCAGTTTATATTTGAACTCTCAACAAGAATTATTTCAATTTGAAATCAAAAAATATTTAAATTAAAGCATTTGCTAAAAAAATAGGTTTCGTGGACTCAAAGAACCAACAATTAATTAGTTCAGTGAACATTAATAAAAATAAACAAAAGTAGATTTATACTCCGACTAAAGTCCGAACCAACCTTTGACTAAATAACATACCTTTTTCAATACATAACTTTCCACAGCCGTTTGTAAGCGGATATTGCGTATATTTAAAGTTCAATTAAAATAACGTGAGAAAAACGATAAAAAGAACGTACAGAGTTTCAAAATATGTGATTTATAAAGAAACCCTCGTAGATTATAAAGAACATTTCTGGTCATTTCTTGGTGCATTTTTCGGAATCGGAATCATTGCTTTTTTGCAGTCCCACTATCTGCTGGAACAGGAAAATGTATTTCTTATCGGTTCTTTCGGAGCTTCAAGCGTTTTAATTTACGGCGCCATTCAAAGTCCGTTGGCACAGCCGCGAAATCTTATCGGCGGTCATGTAATTTCCGCTTTGGTGGGAGTGACGGTTTTTAAAATCGTTCCTGATATTCTGTGGCTTTCGGCTCCATTGGCTGTAGCATTCTCTATCGTATTGATGCAATATACAAAAACGCTGCATCCACCGGGAGGCGCAACCGCCTTAATTGCAGTAACATCAACGGGTAAAATTCCCGAATTGGGATACTGGTATGCCCTTTCGCCTGTATTTTCGGGATGTGCGATCTTACTGATCGTCGCCTTGATTTTTAATAATATGACCAAAAACAGAAGCTATCCTGCAAGCAAGCAGTGGAAAAGGCTTTTAAATAAAAAACACAAACACACTTTGAAAAAATAATGATATGAACTGTCTGGAATGTGGCGCAAAAATCATTGGAAGATCGGATAAAAAATTCTGCAATGATGCCTGTAGAAATGCTTACAATAATAAGCAAAATAAAGACTCGAGCAATCTGATGCGGAATGTAAACAACAAGCTTCGCAGAAATTACAGAATTCTTCATGAAACCAATATTGAAGGAAAAACCAAAGTTGCCAAATCTAAATTGGATGGCTTAGGATTTGATTTTAATTATTTTACACAGATAAAAGTCTACAAAAACGGCTCAGAATATAAATTTGTGTACGATCAGGGATATAAAATTTTAGATGACGATTTTATTTTAATTGTAAAAAACTAACATCTTATTTCATTACTATAGAAGTCCATATATGAAAGAAATTGTACTGATAACCGGAGCAGGAGGATCTGTCGCTAAAGCTTTAGCAAAAAAACTTAAAAATGAATATTCTGTACGGTTTCTCACCCGAACCAAAAAACAGGAAAATGATTTTGAATGGAATGTACAGAACCAAACGGTAGACGAGAAAGCATTTGAAAACGTGAGCCACATTATTCATCTTGCAGGAGCCAATATTTCTGAAAAAAGATGGACAGATGAAAGAAAAAAAGAAATACTCTCCAGCCGTGTAGATTCTGCAAAGTTAATTTTAAACACTTTAGAAAGAAAAAACATCAAACTTCAATCTTTTATTTCGGCTTCTGCAACAGGTATTTACGGTACAATCACCTCCCAAAAAATATTTAAGGAAGATGACCGGAAAGGAAACGATTTTCTGAGTGAAGTTGTTTTTCTTTGGGAAAATGCGGCAGATGATTTTCAGAAAAAAGGTATTGCCGAAAGAGTGGTGAAAGTACGTACTTCTATTGTACTTTCTGAAAAGGAAGGCGCGCTGAAAAAGATGTCGCAACCCGTAAAATTCGGGATCGGAGCGCCTATAGGAACAGGAAGACAATATATGCCGTGGATCCATATTGACGATATTTGCTCGGTGTATGAATTTGCTTTAAAAAATAAAAATATAAACGGTGCCTACAATGCTAATGCGCCTCAACACACCGATAACGAAAATTTCACCAAAGAAATTGCTGAGGTTTTAAACAAACCGATGTTCATGCCCAATATTCCTGGATTCGTAATGAAACTGATTTTTGGCGAGCTGGCTGTAGTATTATTGGAAGGTTCCCGAACTTCTTCTGAAAAGCTTCAGAATACAGGTTTTCAGTTTAAATTCCCTGAATTAAGACCAGCTTTAAAAGATCTTCTGACTACAAACTAAGTGGAAAAATTCATTGATCAAGATTAAAAATATGCAAAACAACCAAGTAGAAATTCAGAAAACCGAGATTTTATCTGATGATTGGTATACCTTAAAGAAGATTACTTTCGGTATTCATAAAAAAGACGGAACAGTAGAAACCCAGAGCAGAGAAGCGTACGACAGAGGAAACGGTGCGGTAATTCTGCTGTATAATACCACTTCAAAAACCGTCATTCTCACCAGACAGTTCCGGATGCCGACTTACATTAACGGAAATTCTACAGGAATGATGATTGAAGCATGCGCCGGTCTGTTGGATAACGATCATCCGGAAGAATGTATAAAAAGAGAAACCGAGGAAGAAACCGGCTACAGGATTTCCAAGGCAGAAAAAATTTTTGAAGCTTATATGTCTCCCGGATCTGTTACCGAAATTCTCCAATTTTTTATAGCGGAATATTCTGATGAGATGAAAACATCAAAAGGCGGAGGTCTTGAGGATGAAGGTGAGGAAATTGAAGTTCTGGAGATCGGCTTTGAAAAAGCTCTCGAAATGATTGATACTGGTGAAATAAAAGATGCAAAGACCATTATGCTTCTGCAGCATCTTCGCATTAAGAACAGATTATAATATCTTTGTAAAAATAGAAAATTATGAAACGACCATTCTGCGTACTATTTTTTTTAATGTTTTCTGTAACGTCTTTTGCTCAGAAAAAAGAAATGCTGAGCTCAAAAGACCAACATGCAGTAGAGCATTTCAAAGCTGAATACAAAAAGAAAAACCACAAAAGATTTGAAGGGAAAATAACAATAAAAGATCATCAGGTTATTTTTGATGATAAAATAACTTTCTTTGAAAAATCTGATGCCAACACTTTGGCCGTTTTGCAGCAGGGACTCATCTATCCTCAACTGTTAACGGAATATCAGATGAATAAATTTCTGGATGAAACTACAGATAAAACGCAACTACGTTTTTTGAAACTGCAAAAAGATCCGAAAGCCTCTTTTGATGTGAATGCTATTTCAATAAAGATTTCCGAACTTCCGTTTTTAAATATCAGTGACAAAGTGAAGAGATTCCGTATGACGACAAAAAATAAAAGCCTTCCCAACCCTGTTATCTATTTTATAGAACTTACTAATTCAAAAGCTGCCAAGAACATGAGCTTTGAAGAGTTTCTGAAAGATGCCAAACTTACGTATCTTGATCAGGACTAAGATACAGGCATTTTTAATCATTCACCTTCATCTTATCAATCAGTCTTTACACAGATCACTGCGCATTAACAATAAACACTGATACCGCAGAATTGGTTTTAAACAAATTAATAATCAAAAACTTACATTTTTTTAATTTTAAAAGTGTATTTTTGCACCGCGAAAATAAGGTTAAGAGTTATGAAAAAAATAGGTGAGTACAGAAAACTTCTTGAGGTAGACAATACCGCTACTTTGAAAGATCTGAAAACAATTTACAGAAATGTGATGAAAGATACGCATCCTGATAAATTTGTAAATAATGAAGCGGGAAAACTGGAAGCAGAAGAAAAAAGCAAATCTGTGATTGAGGCCTATCATTTTCTGGTAAGCATCAATCCGGAAACGCAGGAGAAATACAAGGAAGAATATACGGATACTGTTTCAAATTCTATCATTACAGATTTTTATCTTGAAAAATCAATTCTGAAAGTGCAGCATCTGAATGGTAAAATGTTTGAATACATCGGTGTTCCAAGAAATACGTATATCAAAATGGTGAATGCAGATTCTCCGAGCCGTTTTGCAAGAAGACACATCTACGGAAACTTTATCTACAGAAAGTCTGGTGAAGTAATGGCAGATTAATTTTTGTATTTATACAATAAATTGGAGCTTTCGGTTAATTCTGAAAGCTTTTTTTATTGAATAATTTATACTTTATTCATCTGTACATTCGCACACGAATTGCCATCCCGTAGGATCTAAGCACTGCTGGTGAAATGTTTCTTTGAAGGATTCAAGCCGTGATTTCTGATGGATGCAAATACACCTGTTATTTTTTGTTTAAGTAGAAATTAAGTTTTTTTTGTGGGAGATGCTGCATTGATGATTCGGGTTGAGATCCCTTCGGGATGACAAAAATGATGGTTATTTTTTTCGCTTTGATATTTAGAAAAAGGGATGACAAACTGGATGGAAATGAGTTCATTAGATTAAAAAAATATTGTAATTTTTAGGTTTAAAATTAAAACAAAAAAAGCGCATCATTTCTGATGCACTTTGGGTTAATTAAAGGTTGGTATAATTAATCTATGTGTTTCGGGGTAAAACCGTCTTCACTTAGTTCTTTATGTTTGTAATCTGCTTTCATTTCAGCTTCATAGTCTACTTTTTCATGTTTACCCATTCTTCTGAGTAATGAGTCGAAAAGTGAATAAACTACCGGAACAATAATGAGGGTAAGGAATAGTGACGATGTTAAACCACCGATTACTACCCATGCCAAACCGTTGTTCATTTCTGCTCCCGCTCCTTTTGCCAAAGCGATAGGAAGCATACCGAAAATCATCGCAATCGTAGTCATCAGGATAGGACGGAGACGAGCGTGGTTTGCCTGAATAAGGGCATCATGTGTACTTGCACCTGCAGCTTTTCTCATATTGGCAAAATCGACGATCATAATCGCATTCTTTGCCACCAAACCAATCAACATGATCATCCCCAACATGGTAAAGATATTCAGTGAGTTCGCCGTTAATGCCAGGATAACCATTACTCCGATCAATGCTAACGGAATAGAGAACAATACTACAAACGGATAAACAAAACTGTCATACAGCGAAACCATTACCAGATAAACCAATACGATAGCCGCCAATAAAGCAATTCCTAATGTACCGAAACCTTCTGTCTGGTTTTCCATATCACCGCTCCAGATGTAATTGACTCCGGCTGGTTTCGTTTTTTCGTTGTCCATAAACTGTGCAGCCCATTCGTTGGCAACATCTCCTACAGGACGGCCCACTACTTTAGACAATACTTTTACAGAAGGAGATTTGTCTCTACGCTGAAGCAAACTCGGGCCTGAACTCATATCTACATTCGCAAACTGGCTGAGTCTGATCTGTTCTCCTTTTGTATTGGTAAACATTAAATTTCTGACATCATCAATCGACTGTCTATTGGCATCTGCAAAACGGATATTAATATCATATTCGTATTCTCCTGCTCTGTATTTCCCGTCTGTATTTCCGTTGAATGCGGTCTGCATTGCCTGTCCTACGCTGGAAAGATTTAACCCTAAAGAAGCCATTTTATCTCTGTCGATGTTGACACGTACTTCGGGGCTTCCCGTATCTGTGGACAATTCTGCATCTACAGATCCCGGAACTTTTTTCAGTAATTCAAGAATTCTGGTTGCTTCTTTTGTTGCCGTTTCATTATCTGCAGCGGTAACTACCATTTCTATCGGTGCGTTATCTGCTCCCATCAATCCGATAGGTGCTGTTTTGAACTCTACACCGGTGAATTTTTCTTCCAGATCACGCTTCATTTTTGCAGCGATGATGTCTGTACTTTCTGCTCTTTCAGATTTATCAATTAAATTAACCTGAACTTCTGCCTGATAAACTGTTGCCTGTGAAGCTCCAAAACCTGATGACTGCTGACCAACAGTGGTAATTAAATCGATGACATCTTTATCATCTCTTAAATATTTCTCAACCGCTAAAGTGACCTGATTGGTTTTCTCTACTGTAGCATCTTTTGGTAATTCTATCTGAACAAGGAACTGACCACGATCCATCTTAGGGAAAAATTCTCCACCAATGAATCCGAATATCACAAGCATAAAGGAAGATATTAAAATAATGAAAGTTACTACCACTACCATTATTCTTCTTAATCCTGATTTCAAAGCCAATTCCAGAATTCCTGTAATCCAGTGTGTGAATTTTTCCAATTGTTTTTCAAACCAAAGAATAAATTTCTCGAAAGGATTCTTCCCTGTTAAATGCACCAGTTTTCCAAATCTTGAAGACAACCACGGAATGATGGTAAATGAAGCCAGCAATGAAAATAAAGTGGCAATAACTACCGTCACACAAAACTGCGCCAAGATATCTGAAACCAGACCGGAACTCATCGC
>Ga0302347_1003197_pt1 | contig 14928 bp, 14 predicted proteins | sample PhyWR1_FD_202178 | JGI IMG/M metagenome (GOLD analysis project Ga0302347, IMG submission 202178) | Leaf surface microbial communities from wheat plants in UC Gill Tract Community Farm, Albany, California, United States - DLSL W.R1 (v2)... | ecosystem: Host-associated > Plants > Phyllosphere >...
GCATATCACTACTTCCGGTTCTAATAGTTAACCGGAAGTTGCCTTTTTAAAAAGCTATGTAAAGGAATAGGTAAATGTTGGAACGTTCTAGATCAAGCCCCTTAAAAGAATTGACTTTATACATTATAAACAGCAAAATAAAATTGAAATGCTAGAAAATAAAAATTTAAAATTATGAATGTAAAAAATATTTTTTTTATGATATTGGTTTTATTATGTTTTGGTAAAACATATTCTCAGGAAAGTGAATATGCTGTTCCTGTTTTTTACTCCAAAATACAAGAACACGCAGCTAAAAAATTTGATTCAGAAGAAATAAAGATAAACGGAAAGAACATTGATATTAATAATGCGATTGATAATATTGCCCTTTTTTCGGGCAAAGTAAATAATCAAAGAGAAATAATTAAAACAGATTCTATTAAAAGGGTAGAAAACCAGCCATACTTAAATTACTATGGTAAAACTGTTCCGGTTAAAATTAATTTTTTAAAAAATGCTACGAAGTTTGAGTATTCTGATAGGCTGGTATGTTTATTCAAAATTAAATCTGATAATGCATTTTCATTACAAGTTAATTTTTCAAAATTCAATCTACCTGAATCTGCAAAATTTTTTGTGTATAATTCTGAAGGGATGATTTTAGGTTCATTCTCAAATAAAAATAAGATAATATCAAAAAACTCTAATAATGTATTTGTAACTCAACCGGTAAAAGGGAGTGAAATTTTTTTGGAACTTGATCTGGAGAATAAAGAGGACTTAGCTTTGGTTGATATAGAAATTAATGATATCATGCATGCTTTTAGTAATTTGTACAGTTCAGATGGTCCATTCTCAGGTGGTGATGCGTCAACATATACGAACTGTAACAAAAATGTATCTTGTACTAATAATGTAATAGCAGGAAGTACTTATAATACGGATATTAATAAAGGTAATATGAAATCTGTAGGTTTAATGTTAAATAAAAACCCGCTTTATGGTTTTACATGTAGTGGCACACTTATAAATAATGCAAGGCAAGACGGAACTCCTTATTTTTTGACCGCCGAACATTGTATAAGATCTACTCCAGAACGACCTGTTTTTTTAGATGAAACATTAGTCATTTTCAATCATGAAACTAAAAGCTGTACGGACAATGGTAATGTAGTAAGTGGTGATTTGAATTCCCCATCTACAAATTCAGTTGTTGGTATGCAATTATTAACTTCAGTAGGGATTACGCAATACTCTGACGGTACATATAGCAGCTTGTCACAGGATTTTGCTTTATTGAAGCTGAACACTACGGCAGAAAAATTAAAAAAATACCGTGTTTGTTATTCCGGATGGAGCAATCTTCAATTCCCAAACAATATTGGATCTTCATATACAGTACATCACCCTGCAGGAACTGTAAAAAAGATATCGGTAGTGAATCAAAGTTACATTACTCCCATTAATTATTCTACTTTATATGGGACTACCAATTACGAACATCCAAGTGTTTATTTCTCAAAAAGTTTCAGTACAAATTTAACACAAGGCTTTTTCCTGGCCGCTGAGTTTGCAGATGGATTTCCTTATCACGGGTCGTCCGGTGCTCCTCTTTTTAATAAAGATGGTTTTATTTTAGGCACATTATCCACCGGTCCTGCATATGAAGCGTTGAATGAAACTCCAGTTAAACCTATTCATATACTTTATGAACAGGAATTTAAAAGTTGTGGTACAGATAGATCCAATAAATCAAAATATAATGTTTTGTTTTCTAGATTTTGGAGAGACTATATTTTTATGCAGCCTTGGTTGAATCCAGAGAGTTTAAACATTCAATCGGTAGGGAATTATTGTCCTGCTGGTATTGCCACTTGGGGAAGTGTGGATATTTCTAATGGATCATCGACACCACAAGTATGTTTACAAGTAGAAAATTTAACCCCGGATTATTTTAGTAATACATATACAGATCTGAAAGGATATAGAGTAAAACCATTATCCACATTTGGGCAAAAAATTTATATTGGTGAATCATATTTAAAAGACACAAAAAATTATAATATCCAAAGTAGTGAGAACTTAATAACACTAGATATTGATAGATGTAATAATCTTTATCGAATGGGAAATGTCTATAAAGTTATTAATAATAAACTGACAAAAATAGAACCAATAGATATAGTTATGAAAAATGCAGTTTATTATAATGGTAATATTCCTGCGTATTATGGAAATATTTTTGGCGTTACAAATAATAAAGTTTTTGTATTTTTTAACCAAATTTTTGATACTAATAATAAATATGCAAAACTGGAATTAAAAACATATAATACCGATAGTAATTCATTAGTAGAAGAGTCAACTTACGATATTTTTCCTGACTGGACAACATTTGGATCTTTATATACTTTGGCTAGTAATTTTGAATCAATCAAGCCAATATTTATTAATGAAAATTGCATATATCTTATTATGCAAGGAAAAACAACAACATATGTTTTGAGACTAAAGAGAAGTTCCTTAAATTCTCCTTGGACTCAAGAAAATTTTACATTTCCAGATTTTTTCACACAAAAAAGGACTCGTATAATAAAGACATTAGGAAATTTATTATTTGTTTCTATTCAACCATATTCAGGAAATGAGCAATTAAGAATTTATAATCTAGATACCCAACAAACTCCAACTTTACTTAAGACCTATCTTTCAAATTCTAATATTGAATTTGTAAAGGATGTAAATAAGATATCGGATAATAATTTTGAAATTTTCTATATAAAAGGAGATATAAGTAATGAACAGTTTATAGAAAAAGGAGTTAGAGTAAAAAGAATAAATTTGACTAATATTATTGAAGAGTATGATTTACCTCTTACATTGCCATACTTTGTGTATAAATCTTTTAGTGTTAGCAAAAATAACTTGGTTGTTGGATCATATTATAATTCAAATTCTCTGTTAAGTTTTTATCGTGATCAAATTACTGGCAAGTGGGTTAAATCAACATATTCTTTGAAATTAAATGCTTCTATGTCTAGTAATAACAATCTTAGTCAAGATATTTATCCTGCATTTACTTATCTGAGTGACCATTTTTTTATAAATGATATTTCTTGGGATGTGCAATACTATTCTAATAGTGGAAATTATAGAAATACATTGTTTAGTGCACTTAATGTAATTAATACTTCTGATTTAAAAGAATTTGCAAATAATGGTGATTATCAAGATTCTGGTGCTTACGCACTTATAGATAATTTAGAACGTTCGGAATGGAAACAGAATGTTATAGGCAACAAATTAGTTTATGATAATAAGTATTTACAGGATAATTGGAACTGGATAAAAAAGATATCACCAGCTAGAAAAGAAAGTTGGCAAACTTATCCATTAGCTGATGAACTACCAATGTATAATTCAAGAGTATATATTTTAAGTGATAAGACGGCGAAAGTCAGCGGAGGAAATAAAAGTTTCTCTCTTCAGGCTATGAATTCAATTGTTATGAAGCCTGGTTTTTCAATAAGTTCAGAAAATGGAATCGAATTTAAGGCAAAAACTACTTCTAATAGTGTATATCCAGAATCAGTGACTTTTTATGATATGCTTCATCCTGACTTAGGAGATTATCACACAAATTTTAATAGAAGTATAATTTCGGAAACAACTCAGGAACCGGAGTATTTACCTATTTATGGCGAAATAATTTGGAATGAGTTATTGAAGTCTTCTGAAAATAACAAAGAATCTATATATGTGTATCCAAATCCTGTTGAAGATTTGTTATATATTAAAAATCTTCCTGTCAGGACAGATTATAAAATAATAAATTCTTTAGGACAGATTGTTGATTCGGGAAAGATTACTAGTAATAGATTAAACGTAAATAAACTGATTTCCGGAATTTATATTTTAAATATTAACAGGATAAATATAAAGATCATAAAAAAATAAAAAGAGGCTGCCTCAAAAGTGAGGCAGCCTCTTTCATAAAAAAGGAAAACTTTCGCTTTCCTAATTGTAGCAAATTGATTAATTTACTGTGTGTGTTAAGTACTTCAAAAGTAGTCTTTAAAGATTACAATCCCAAAGAAAATTTGCTTTTTCCTCCTAATTTATCGGAGTTGATTGACGAAAAGCATTCTGTGAAAATAGTTTCAGACATTATTGATGGGCTTGATATTAAAAGCTTGATCAAAACTTACAAACCCGGTGGAACCTCGTGCTACCATCCTAAAATGCTTTTGAAAGTTTTAATTTACAGCTATTTGAGTAATATCTATTCAAGCCGTAAAATGGAGCAGGCTCTGAAAGAAAACACTCATTTTATGTGACTTTCAGCAATGAGCCGTCCCGACCATAATACCATCAACAGATTTCGCAGCCAGCGCTTGAATGGTGAAATTAAAGCCATCTTCACACAAATTGTTCTGCTTTTGGAAAAAGAAGGTTTGGTGAGTTTGGAAAACACTTTTGTGGACAGCACAAAGATAGAAGCCAATGCCAACCGCTATACTTTTGTCTGGGGAAAAGCCATCAAAAAACAAAAAGCAAGAATTTCCCAGCAGCTGGAAGAACTTTGGAATTATGCGGAAAAAGTGGCTAAAGATGAACTTCACGATACAGAAAGTATTGATTTTAAAGAGATCGATTCTGAAAAAGTAAATCAAGCCATCACAAAGATCAATGAGGTTTTTAAGAGATAAAAAAGTGCCTTTAAAAGTTCGGCAAAAACTCAGTTATGCTAAGAAAAACTGGGCTGCCAATTTAGATAAATATAAGAAACAACAGGGAATATTGGAGGGTAGAAATTCTTATTCCAAAACCGACAAAGATGCTACCTTTATGCGGATGAAGGAAGATCATATGCAAAACGGGCAACTAAAACCGGCTTACAACCTGCAGATTTCCACCAATAAACAATTTATTTTACACTATTCCATCCATCCCAATCCTACCGACACCAAAACATTGGAATCTCATTTACAAGGCTTTAAAGAAAGCTATCATAAAGTTCCGAAAGAGCTGGTAGCGGATGCAGGATATGGCTCGGAAGAAAACTATAACTTACTGAAATCTAATAAAAGCTTATGTGAAATACAATTACTTCAGGAAAGATCAAAAATCAGGACAAATAACCGCTTCACAAAACAATTCAAAACTGGCAAAAATCAGGGAAAAGGTTTTCAAACTTCTTTGTACTAAAAAAGGTATCAAGCTACGAAAAAAACGATGTCACGATGTTGAACCCGTTTTTGCCCAACTCAAAAACAACAAAAATTTTAAACGATTTATGCTTCGGGGAAAAAATAGGGTCGAGGTAGAAATTGGCATACTTGCGATTGCCCACAACCTCAAGAAAATGTCAAAAGTAGCCTGAAAAAACTGCTTTTTAAACTTTTTCAAAGTTTTTTTAAACACAAAAAAAGACTGCCCTTTTGAGACAGCCTCATCTTTTATTAAATAAATTACTTGAGATTAAAAGTAAATTATCTAATAACAATTTTCTTAGAAACAATTGTTTTTCCATTTTCGGATTCCACATTGACAACATAAACACCAGAAACTAATTTGCCCAATTCAATTCGGTTTTCAGAATTGGAAATATTGGTAATGGTTTGATTGGAAACCAAATTTCCGGAAGCATTATAAACTTTCACATTGGCGTTTGCTTTTTGGTTGTTCGCAATTCTCACATTCACAAAACCTTCTGAAACTTTTGTTGGATAGATGTCATTTTTATTAATATCAACTGCCGTTTTATTTGATTTCAAAACATACGAACTTCCAAGGTCATAGATTGGCATATCCAGATTGTTGTTCATTTTTTCTGCTTGCAAAGTTTCAAGATTCAAGCTATGGAAAAAACCACCTTTTGCACTTGCCAAAATGATTTTCCCTTCAGAATTGACAGCAACTCCATTGATGGAAAAATTCTCAGGCAAAGATTTTATTTTCCCGATGAATTTAGCCTTCATATTATTTAAAGATACTTTGAAGACACTTCCAAAAGCTGAAAAAACATAGATATTGTTGTTATCATCAGCAATCATATCGCCTCCAAAGCCAGTCTGCATTTTGCTTAATTGATTTTCGCCATTACCAGAGTCATCTTTCACAACGCCTAAATCTGTAACAGCGTATTTCCCATCTTTATAAAAAATCTTCAAAAGTTGAGAACCTGAATTGGAAAGTGCATAAACATTACCATCATTCCCTGTTGCCATTCTTGAAAACTGAGAACCAGTGTCACAAGATGTTGGATTGGAAAGATTATTTTCTACCAACGTCACATTTTTCGTTTTGGAATCCAGAACATAAATATTAGAAGAAAACAACGGCATATAAACTAAGTTTCCTCTCACATCTACAGCAAGTGTCGCCATTTGATTGGCTAGAGCGTTGGAATTCGATTTTTTATCCTCGGTAATCTCACGGTTTTGTTTTGTAGAGAATATGGTTGGTTGGTCTGATGCAGATAAAATAACTTTCTGGGTAATTCCATTTTTAGAATCCAAAGCTCTGAAATCCTGAAAAATAATATTAGATGTTTCTTTGCCCGTGAGCGCCAACAAATCCTGCTGTCCAAATGCCAATGTTCCGATTGACAACAATAGTAAAGTAGATAAAGTTTTTTTCATAGTTGATATTTTTAAATTATTATGACTAAGTTACTTATTTTTAGAATACAAGATTAAATTCCACAAAAAAAACCTTTCATTTTTATGAAAGGTTTGTAATATTTGGTTTTTAACTTCTGATTTCTAATTTAGAACATAAGTTGTTCCGTCTCTTCCGTCTTTCAGTTCAATTCCTTTTTCAAGAAGCTGGTCACGGATCTGGTCAGAAAGTTCCCAATTCTTGGATTTTCTCGCCTGATTTCTCAAATCAATTAAAACCTGCAAAGTCTGGTCAAGCTTATCATTATTAGATTCTTCTATGGTTTGCAATCCTAAGACATCAAAAACAATGGCGTTTAGGAATTGTTTTAAATCTTCATAATCTTCTGTTGAAATACTTTCTTTACCCAATTTTGAAGCCGAAATAAACTTCACAGCCTCGAATAAATGAGAAATTAAAATCGGACTGTTGAAATCGTCTGTTAAAGCTTCTAATACTTTTTCTTTCCAATTTTTATAATCAAAAGAAGATGTTTCCACGCCTTCTACCTGAACTTGTGAATTAAGAATTTTCACAGCTTCCATCAATCTATTGAAGCCTTTTTCACTTGCCAACATCGCTTCATTGGAAATATCCAAAACACTTCTGTAATGCGCCTGTAAAAAGCAAAATCTCAATACACTTGGATGAAAAGCTTTTTCAAAGAAATCATTATTTCCAGTAATTAATTCCATTGGGAGGATGTAATTCCCGGTTGATTTACTCATTCTTTGACCATTCATTGTCAGCATATTCGCGTGCATCCAATATTTTACAGGTTCTACACCATTGCAAGCTTTTCCTTGAGCGATTTCACATTCGTGGTGTGGAAATTTCAAATCCATTCCACCACCGTGAATATCGAATTGGTCACCTAGATATTTGGTGCTCATCGCAGTACATTCGAGATGCCAACCTGGAAAACCTTCTCCCCAAGGGGAAGGCCATTTCATAATATGCTCCGGCGATGCTTTTTTCCAAAGTGCAAAATCCTGGGGATTTTTCTTTTCGCCTTGTCCATCTAAGTCTCTTGTATTAGCAAATAATTCTTCGATATTTCTTCTGGAAAGTTCGCCATAATTAAGTCCTCTTGCATTGTATTCCAAAACATCGAAATAAACAGAACCATTACTTTCGTAAGCAAACCCTTTTTCAACCAAAAGTTTCGTGAGTTCAAGTTGTTCGATGATGTGACCTGTTGCAGTCGGCTCAATGGTTGGCGGAAGCAGATTAAATTTCTTCAAAACTTCGTGAAAATCGACTGTATATTTCTGAACAATTTCCATTGGTTCTAACTTTTCAAGTCTGGATTGCTTGATGAATCTGTCATTATTGATATCGCCATCATCCGTCAAATGTCCAGCGTCAGTGATATTTCTGACATATCTGACTTTATAATCGAGGAAACGAAGACTTCTGTAAATGAAATCGAAGGACAAAAAAGTTCTCACATTTCCAAGATGCACATTGCTGTAAACCGTGGGTCCGCAGACATACATTCCGATATTACCCTCTAATATTGGTTTGAAAATTTCTTTTTCGCCTGAGAGCGAGTTGTATATTTTTAGTTGCATTGTTTTTTATGAATGATAATTGATAAATGATTTAAATATTGACACGAAATATCAACAACAAATAATTGTTACAATGAAAATTTTGTTCAACTGTTTTTTAAATTTTATCATTATTAATAGCTTTTAAATGATGATTCATATGACTAATATAATCATCAATAATAAATCTTAAAGTGAAAGATTGTTTTTCTAATTTCGTTGTATCGCAAACATTGTCCAACAATTCATCAGGAATATTTTCAACTACATTTACAATTTGAAGATTCAAATATTTCCACAAATGTATGATGTCTAAAATCGGGGCATTCTGATAGTTCTGCGCCTTTACCCAAAAATTCTGGTCATACACGATATTTTCATTCTCTTTATATTGAGTTACAACAAATCGTCTGATATTAGTAAAAGCACTATCACACAGATGTCCTAAAATTTCTTTTTTAGACCATTTTTCATCAGATAATTTTTCATTCCATTGATTTTCTGAAATCGAATGAAATTTTTCAATCTGATTTTCGACAATATCTCGAAGAACTTGATAATCCATTTTAATCAAACTTTGCGTGACTTCCTACATAATGCAAGAATTCTTGTCTAGTAATTGGATTGGTTCTGAAAATCCCGCTCAATTCCGCAGTAATCGTAGAGCTAGCCGTATCTTTAATTCCTCTGCAATTCACACAAAGATGTTTTGCATCTATGATACAAGCGACATTATTTGTTCCTAAAGCTTCTTTTAAAGCATCCACAATTTGCATTGTCAATCGTTCCTGAACCTGCGGACGTTTTGCATAATAATCCACAATTCTATTGATTTTCGACAATCCTATTACTTCACCATTAGAGATATAAGCAACGTGTGCTTTCCCAATAATTGGCAAAAAGTGGTGTTCACAGAAAGAATAAACCGTAATATCTTTCTCTACCAACATTTGGCGGTACTTATACTGATTTTTAAAGGTCGAAACACCAGGTTTATTTTCCGGAAGAAGACCACCAAAAATCTCGTTTACATACATCTTCGCAACACGCTTAGGAGAATCTTTCAAAGAATCATCTTCCATATCAAGACCCAAAGTCTCCATGATTTCCGCAAAAAGCCCTTCTATTTTCTCAACTTTCTCTTCAGGTTTCAAATCAAAAGCGTCCTTTCTGAGAGGTGTATGATCTTTGCCAGTGAACAGATCATCGTCATTATCAGGAAAATGTTCCATAATATCATTAGTAATAAGACGCAAAAATAAACAAAATTTTGTAGCCTATAGAGAGTAAATCTAAAGATTTGATTATAAAAAGAATAGATTTATAACGAGTTTAAAAAAGTAAAAAAAAATTGAAATGATTTGAAATTTTATATATTTGCACCTAAATTAACATAATTAAAAATAAATACTATGTCAGACATTGCATCAAGAGTAAAAGCTATCATCGCTGATAAGCTTGACGTTGAAGAAACAGAAGTAACTCCAGAGGCTAGCTTCACAAACGATTTAGGAGCTGATTCTTTGGATACTGTAGAGCTTATCATGGAGTTCGAAAAAGAATTCAACATTCAAATCCCTGATGACCAAGCAGAAAAAATTACAACTGTAGGTCACGCTATTGCTTACATCGAAGAAGTTGTAAATAAATAATATTATCTAGACAGAAAAAAATTTATGGAATTAAAAAGAGTAGTTGTAACCGGCTTCGGCGCTATTACACCAATCGGAAATAATGCGAAAGAATACTGGGAAAACCTAAAAAAGGGAGAGAGCGGCGCTGCTCCTATTACTCTTTTTGATTCCACTAATTTCAAAACTAAGTTTGCAAGCGAAGTAAAAAACTACGATCCTCTTAACTATTTCGATAAGAAAGAGGCAAAAAAAATGGATAGAAACTCTCAGTTCGGACAAATTGCCGCTAGAGAAGCTATCGCTCACAGCAGACTTATAGAAGATAATGTTAACAAAGATCGTGTAGGTGTAATCTGGGGATCTGGAATTGGCGGACTGGAAACTTTTGAAACAGAAGTTTTAGGTTTTGCTGAGTCCAATGGTATTCCAAGATTCAATCCTTTCTTTATTCCAAAAATGATTGCAGATATCACACCAGGTAATATCTCTATCGAATATGGTTTCCACGGTCCAAACTACACAACAGTTTCAGCTTGTGCATCATCTGCCAATGCTTTGATTGATGCTAAAATGCTTATCAACCTTGGTAAAGCAGATGTAATTGTTTGCGGAGGATCAGAAGCTGCTGTTACAGCAAGCGGTATGGGAGGCTTCAACGCTATGCACGCCCTTTCTACAAGAAACGATGATCCAAAAACAGCTTCAAGACCTTTTGACAAAGACAGAGATGGATTTGTATTAGGAGAAGGCGCTGGATGTATCATTCTTGAAGAATATGAGCACGCAAAACAAAGAGGAGCAATAATCTATGCAGAATTAGCTGGTGGCGGAATGAGTGCTGATGCACATCATATGACCGCACCACATCCTGAAGGATTAGGCGCTTATCTGGTAATGAAAAATTGTTTGGAAGATGCTGGTGTAACTGCTGACGAAGTAGATCATATCAATATGCACGGTACATCTACTCCATTAGGAGACATCGCAGAATCCAATGCCATTGCAAAATTATTCGGGGAACACGCTTTTGACATTCAGATCAATTCTACAAAATCAATGACTGGTCACCTATTGGGTGCCGCTGGTGTTATAGAAGCTATTGCTGCTTTACACACTATTATTCACGGTATTGTTCCACCTACAATCAATCATTTTACTGACGATGAAAAAATCGACAGCAGACTTAACTTCACATTCAACACTGCTGTTGAGAAAGATGTTAATATTGCTATGAGTAATACTTTTGGTTTTGGAGGTCACAATGCTTGTGTTCTTTTCAAAAAAATATAATATGTTTTTATGGAGTTGAAAAGTTATTTTTCAAAATTACTTCCAAAAAACAGAGCACAAAAACTTTCGGAAAAAGATATTCTTTTTCGCAAAAAAATTTCTGAAATTGTTGGATACAACATTCATAATTTAGAAATCTTTAAAGAGGCATTTTCTTTAAAATCTTCTTCAAAAAGTACGAATAAAAAAAATTACGAACGTCTAGAGTTTTTAGGGGATTCTGTTTTAGGAACCATTATTTCTTGTCATCTTTTTCAGGCTTATCCTAATGAAAATGAAGGATTTCTCACGCAGATGAAGTCCAAAATTGTTAACAGGAAAAACCTGAACAAACTTGGAGAAGATTTGAAATTGAGTTCGTTATTGCAAGCAGATACAAGCCAAACGATTCTGAGCGAAAACATTTCCGGAAATCTTTTGGAGGCTTTGATTGGCGCTATTTATCTGGATATTGATTATGAATTTTGCAAGAAAATTGTTTTAGACAGGATTCTTACGCCTTCCACAATCAATAAGCTGGAAAATAAAATCATCAGCTATAAAGGACTATTGCTGGAATGGAGCCAGAAGAAAAAAGTTCCGATCAAGTATGAGACTTGCGAAGAATTCCAACCTAATAAAGTGACCGTTTTCCGATGCCACGTTTGGTTGCACAACGAAAAGATTGCGAATGCCGTAGAAAGTTCTAAAAAGAAAGCCGAGGAAAAAGCAGCACAACGAGCTTTTTATGTTTTGAGTAAAAAAGAGAATATTATTGAAGGTCAAAAAACAATTTCTTAAGCTAGAAGAAGATCACACGGAGATCGTCATAGGATTGATTCGACTTGTAAAAACAATCCCAGAGCACGAATTGTTTTTTTTACTCAATAAAACCAACGATTTTAATTTCAAAAGAATTGATGATATATACATCAAAGGTGAATATTTTGATCATCAATTTTCTCGTTATCAAGCTTACGACAGATATTCAAAAAACTGTTACAGCTTTATTTCCAACAAATCGATTTTATCTATAGAAAAAAAAGTTCAAAATCAACTTTTTTCAGATGAATCAAATATTAAATTTTTACTAAATCTACACCAAGATGTAGATTACATCCTTACAAATTCCGATATGTTTGCGGATTTTTCATTAATTTTGCTCCCGGAAAATTTCGTATTTCAAATTCAGGAATATTCACTGAGTTCTGAAGAAGAACTTTATCAATTAATTCAATATTATGAATAAAAACCTAAAAAAAACAAAAATCATTGCAACACTAGGCCCTGCTACTTCTAGCAAGGAGACGATGATACAGATGATACAAGCTGGTGTTGATGTATTTAGAATTAATTTTTCTCACGCCGATTACGAATTGGTGAAAAGAAATGTTGAAATAATTCGTGAAATCAATAAAGAATATGGCTACTCAGTCTCTATTTTAGGAGATTTGCAAGGTCCAAAATTAAGAGTTGGTGTAGTAAAAGAAGGTTCTTTCCTTAACCCGGGAGACGTTCTTACTTTCACAAACGAAAAGATGGAGGGCGATGCGACTAAAGTTTATATGACTTATGAGAAGTTCCCTCAGGATGTAAAAGTTGGGGAAAGAATCTTGATTGATGACGGAAAATTGGTTTTTGAAGTTATTGAAACTAATAATGTAGATACAGTAAGAGCTAAAACGATCCAAGGTGGACCATTGAGTTCTAAAAAAGGCGTTAACCTTCCTAACACCAATGTTTCTCTTCCTGCTTTGACAGAAAAAGATATCGAGGATGCTAACTTTATGTTGGATCTTGAGCTTGATTGGATCGCTTTGTCATTCGTGCGTCATGCACAGGATATCATCGATTTGAAAGAATTGATGGCAAAACATCCAACTAACAAAACGAAAACACCAATCATTGCTAAAATCGAAAAGCCAGAAGGTGTGAAAAACATCGATGAAATTTTGATGGAGTGTGATTGTCTAATGGTTGCAAGAGGAGATCTAGGTGTTGAAGTTCCAATGGAGCAAGTGCCGGTTATCCAGAAAAACTTGGTAAATAAAGCTAGACTTTATGCTAAGCCGGTTATCATTGCTACCCAAATGATGGAAACAATGATTACTAGTTTGACACCAACAAGAGCGGAAGTCAATGACGTTGCTAACTCTGTACTTGACGGAGCTGATGCAGTAATGCTTTCCGGAGAAACTTCTGTTGGAAAATACCCTGTAGATGTGGTTAGAAATATGGCTAAAATCGTTAAGAATATCGAAAAAACTGCTTTATATTCAAAACTAAACCACGTTATCGAAGAAAAAATCAACTGTGTAGATGAGCGTTTTATCACGGATAAAGTTTGTCGTTCTGCTGTAGATATTGCAAAATCAACAGGATCTGAAGCTATTGTAACTTTAACAAGTTCTGGTTACACTGCATTCCAAATCTCTGCACACAGACCTTCTTCTCACATCATCGTTTTCAGTAACAACAAACGTGTGATTACGATGTTAAACCTTCTTTGGGGTGTTAGAGCATTCTATTACGATATGCAAAAATCAACTGACGAGACTGTAATCCAAGTAAATATGCTGACGCACAATTACGGATTTGTAGAGCAAGGCGATTTTGTTGTGAATCTAAATGCAATGCCAGTTCATAACGGCGGAAAAACAAATACATTAAGATTATCTACAATCTAATTTGTAGTAATGTCACGTCCTAAAAAACCGATACAGATTATAGGTCAAAAATAATTAATTAAACCAAAGCAAAAACGTTTTTGCTTTGGTTTTTTGTTTTATAGATTTTCATTTTTAATTCAGACTGCTCGTGCATTTGGTTTGGCGTTAAGTAATGGTTTGAAAAATGAGGTCTTATTTCATTATAGATTTGAATCGACTCATCTACGATACGTTTTCTTAATTTAATTTCCTTATCGTATTTATCAATATCAAATTCTTGTTTCAAAATACCATTAATTCTTTCTGCCACTGCATTCTCATAAGGGTCTGAGCTCTGCGTCATGCTGCATTGTATATGGTGCTTTCCCAATAGTCTTTGATATTCATTCGAGCAATATTGCAACCCTCTGTCTGAGTGATGAATCAATGATTTTAAATTAACTTTTTTATTTTTCAAAGCTTTTTTTAGAGCCATCAAACTGCTTTCCGTATTTAAATTATCTGCAACGTGATGCCCCACAATTTTCTTGGAATAAGCATCCGTTATCAGACTCAAATAACTTGGATTCGCTCTGTTTCCAATATAAGTAATGTCTGCAACCCAAACCTGATTGGGTTTTGTGATTTGATAATCCAATATCATATTCTTGTGCTTTCTGAAGCGGTGATGTGAGTTGGTCGTTACGTGATAACTTCTCCTGGGAACAATCAGTAAATGATTGGCTCGTAAAATATCAAAAAATTTATCTCTGCCAATACTCAGAGATTTCAGAGGTTCTTTTAACATAAAGTAAAGTTTCCTGCCACCTATTTTGGGCTGCATCATACGTTTTTCTTCCACCAATGCCATTACTTGCTGAGCTTTGTTGATACGAACCTTACTGCATTTCAAACTTCGATAATAGACTTGTCTATCCAATCCGGACAACCCACAGGTAAAAACTAACGTTTCTTTTTCTGTTCTGCGGAAGTTGCTGATTGTGCGGATGCTGAGTTTTTTCGTATATCAATTTGGTATTCACTCTCAGCCAGATCAATCATCATATCGAAGAAAACTGCCTTTTTATCAGCGATGTAGACTTGTCTCTCCAGTAATGCTTTTTGTTTTTGGAGCAATTTGACTTCTGCCTCCAATTCCATAATTCTCTGTTCGGGTGT
>Ga0302347_1003199_pt1 | contig 14912 bp, 15 predicted proteins | sample PhyWR1_FD_202178 | JGI IMG/M metagenome (GOLD analysis project Ga0302347, IMG submission 202178) | Leaf surface microbial communities from wheat plants in UC Gill Tract Community Farm, Albany, California, United States - DLSL W.R1 (v2)... | ecosystem: Host-associated > Plants > Phyllosphere >...
GCAGAATCAGGGCCTTTTTCGCTTGTTGTTCTTCCATGACCCGCCCTATTTCTCAGCAGTACGAAGATCTGATGCGCCTTGTGGACATGCAAGGCGTCCTCAAGGCCGACCGCACCGGCACCGGCACGAAAAGCGTGTTCGGCCACCAGATGCGCTTTGACCTGAACCAAGGCTTTCCGCTGGTCACCACCAAGAAGGTCCACGTCAAGTCCGTCATCGTCGAGCTGCTGTGGTTCCTGACGGGTTCAAGCAGCAACCACTGGCTGACGGAGCGCGGCGTGACGATCTGGAACGAGTGGGCGCGGCCGGACGGCGACCTCGGGCCGGTCTACGGCGTGCAGTGGCGCAGCTGGCCCACGCCCGATGGCGGCCACATCGACCAGATCAGCGAGGTCATCCGGGCGCTGAAGACCAACCCCGACTCGCGCCGCATCCTGGTGAGCGCCTGGAATGTGGCCGAGCTCGACAAGATGGCGCTCATGCCCTGCCACGCGCTGTTCCAGTTCTACGTCGCCCCAAGCGCCGCGCCCGGCGGCAAAGGCAAGCTGAGCTGCCAGCTCTACCAGCGCAGCGCCGACATCTTCCTGGGCGTGCCGTTCAACATCGCCAGCTACGCGCTCCTGACGCACATGGTCGCGCAGCAGTGCGACCTGGACGTGGGCGACTTCATCTGGACGGGCGGGGACTGCCACCTCTACAGCAACCATGCCGAGCAGGTTGCGTTGCAGCTGAGCCGCGCGCCCCTGCCCTACCCCACGCTGCACATCAAGCGCCGCCCGGATTCCATCTTCGACTACCGGTTCGAGGATTTCGAATTCCTCGACTACCAGCACCATCCGGCCATCAAGGCGCCGGTGGCCGTCTGATGGACACGGCCCGCATGCCGCGCATCTGCCTGGTCTACGCCCGCGCCGCCAATGGCGTGATCGGCAAGGACGGCGCCATGCCCTGGCACCTGCCCGAGGATCTGGCGCATTTCAAGCGCCTGACGCAGGGCTGGCCGGTCATCATGGGCCGCAAGACCTGGGACTCGCTGCCGCCGCGCTTTCGCCCCCTGCCCGGGCGCGCGAATATCGTCATCACCCGCCAGTCGGACTGGCGCGCGGCCGGTGCGCAGACCGCCGCCAGCCTGGCCGACGCGCTGGCGCAATGCGGCCCATCCGCAGAGGTCTGGGTCATCGGCGGCGCGCAGATCTACGCCCAGGCCCTGCCGCTGGCCGAGCGCATCGAGGTCACCGAGATCGACCGGGACTTTGACGGCGACGCCTTCGCCCCGGCCTTGGGTGAAGAATGGCGGGAAACAGCGCGCGAGACGCATGTTGCCAAGAGCGGAATGCCCTTCAGTTTTGTGACGTTTGAAAAGGCCGGCCCATGAACCTTCAGGAATTCTTCGGCATCGAATTGCCCGTCATCCAGGCGCCCATGGCCGGCGTGCAGGGCAGCGCGCTGGCCATTGCGGTGTCCAACGCCGGCGGCCTGGGCTCGCTACCCTGCGCCATGATGACCCCGCAAGTCCTGCGCGCCGAGCTGGCGGCCCTCGCCGCCCAGACCCGACGGCCCTACAACGTCAACTTTTTCTGCCACACGCCGCCCGCGCCCGATGCGGCGCGCGAGGCCAAATGGCGCGCCGCGCTGGCGCCCTATTACGCAGAATTGGGCATCGCCCCGCCCAGCGCCACCGGGGGCGGCCGGGCGCCGTTCAGCCACGAATTCGCCGACCTGATCGCCGAGTTCAAGCCTGCGGTGGTGAGCTTTCATTTCGGCCTGCCGTCTGCCGACCTGCTGCAGCGCGTCAAGTCGTGGGGCGCCAAAGTGCTGTCGTCGGCCACCACGCTGGCCGAGGCGCGCTGGCTGGAAGCGAATGGCGCCGATGCCATCATCGCGCAGGGGCTGGAGGCCGGCGGCCACCGCGGGCTGTTCCTGACCGACGACCTGAGCACGCAGCTGGGCACGCTGGCGCTGCTGCCGCAGGTGGTGCGCGCCGTGCGCGTGCCGGTGATCGCGGCCGGCGGCATTGCCGACGCCGCCGGCGTCAAAGCCGCGCTGGCGCTGGGTGCGGCCGGCGTGCAGGTGGGCACGTCCTACCTGCTGTGCCCGGAGGCCACCACCACGGCGCTGCACCGCGCGGCGCTGAAAAGCGATCGCGCCGAGCACACGGCCCTGACCAACCTGATCACCGGCCGCCCGGCGCGCGGCATGTACAACCGCCTGATGCGCGAACTGGGGCCGCTGAGCAATGCGCCGCCCGCCTTTCCCCTGGCCACCGCCGCCCTGGCGCCACTGAAAGCCGCCGCCGAGGCGCTCGGCCGCGATGATTTCTCCACCCTCTGGTCGGGCCAGAATGCCAGCGGCTGCCACGAGCTGCCCGCCGCCGAGCTGACGCGCCGCTTGGCTGGCGCCTGAAAACGCGGGCCGGACGGCCCGCAAGACCACCCTTCTGCTCCCTGCTTTTTCTTTAAAAATACTCTAAAAAACACCCATGTCAGGACACGGATTTCACGTACACGGCCCGCACGACCATGAGCTGGAGCATGCCCGGCAAGGCGGCCACGCCAGCCATGGCAAGCCGGGCAACATGGTCAACCAGATCGCCATGTTCACCGCCATCATCGCCACGGTGGGCGCCATCTTCGGCTACATGGGCGGGGCCACGCAGGCCAACGCGGGTCTCTACAAGAACAACGCCTCCATCAAGAAAACCGAAGCGTCCAATCAGTGGAACTACTTCCAGTCCAAGAGCACCAAGCAGTCGCTGGCCGAGATGGCCCGCGAGCTGGCCGGCGACGACAAGAAGGCCGACTACCAGGGCCGCATCGAGCGCTACGAAAAAGAAAAGAACGAGATCAAGCTGGTGGCCGACAAGCTGGAGGCCGAGGCCGCCGAATGGGACCATGCCTCCGAGGCGCAGATGCACCAGCACCACCGCTGGGCGCAGGCGACCACCGTGCTGCAGGTGTGCATCGCGCTGGCGGCCATCGCGCTCCTGACGAACAAGAAGTGGCTGGAGTACGCAATGTTTGGCATGGGCGCGGCCGGCGTGCTCGTGGGCGTGCTCGCGGCGCTTCATATTTGATAGCACACTGCGCACGCCCCGCCTGGGCTGGAGCCTGAAACACCATGAAAATTGCCACCTGGAACATCAACTCGCTGACGGTGCGGCTGCCGCAGGTGCTCGACTGGCTGGCGGCCAACCCGGTCGATGCGCTGTGCCTGCAGGAGCTCAAGCTGAGCGACGACAAGTTTCCGCTGGACGCCCTGGCGGCGGCGGGCTACCACAGCGCCGTGTTCGGCCAGAAGACCTACAACGGCGTGGCCATTTTGAGCCGCACGCCGGCGCGCGGCATCGTGCGCAACATCGCCGGCTTCACCGATGAGCAGTCGCGCGTGATTGCCGCCACGCTGGACATGCCCGGCGGCGAGCTGCGCGTGGTCAACGGCTATTTCGTCAACGGCCAGTCGCCGGGCAGTGAAAAATTCGCCTACAAGATGAAATGGCTGGAGGGCCTGCGCCAGTGGCTAGAGGGTGAACTGAAAGAGCATCCGAATTTGGTGCTGCTGGGCGACTTCAACATCACCGCCGACGACCGCGACACGTTCGATCCCGAAGGGCTGCGCGAGACCATCCATCACACCACCGAGGAGCGCCAGCACTTCCAGGCGCTGCTGCAGCTGGGCCTGCTGGACGCCTTTCGCCTGTTCGAGCAGCCCGAGAAAAGCTTTTCCTGGTGGGACTACCGCGAGATGGCCTTTCGGCGCAACCGGGGCCTGCGCATCGACTACATCTTGGTGAGCGAGGCGCTCCGGCCGCAGGTGGCCGGCTGCGTGATCGACAAGCTGCCACGCAAGAACGAGCGCCCCAGCGACCACACGCCGGTGGTGCTGGAGCTCGCCGCGCTCCCAAAACCATAGCAACCAGCCCAGGCGGCTCCTGGGCCAGGGGCCTTTTTCATTCCAGATTGAGTTCCTGGATCTTGCGCGTGATGGTGTTGCGCCCGATGCCCAGCTTTTGCGCCGCCTCAATGCGCCGCCCATGCGTGCTGGCCAGCGCGGTCTGGATCAGCCGCGACTCGAAGCGCCGCGTGAGCACATCCCAGACATCGCTGCGCCCGGAGGTCAGCAGTGCCAGCGCCTCGGCCTCCAGGCCGCTCTCCCACGGCAATGGCTGGCCGATAAGCGCCAGGCCCGTGCTTGCCGCAGCCGCCTGCGGCTGGGCGGCCACGGCGGTTTCGAGCGAAATGGGCGCGGCCAGCCTGTCCGGCTCGGCTGCGCGCTCGGTGCGGGCGGGCTCGAACTTTTCGCCCTGACTGCCCAGGCCGGGGCTCCAGTCGGGCGTGGCGCCCAGCACCTCGGGCGGCAAATCCTTCGGTTCGATCACCTGCGCCGGCGCCATGACAGTCAGCCAATGACAGATGTTTTCCAGCTGGCGCACGTTGCCGGGAAAGCTGAAGAGGCTCAGCTGCTGCAATGCCGGCTCGGAAATCCGCTTGGGCTCGACGCCCAGCTGCTTGGCGCTTTGCTGCAAAAAGTGGCGCGTGAGCATGAACACATCCTCGCGCCGCTCGCGCAGCGCCGGCAGGCGCAGGCGGATCACGTTCAGGCGGTGAAACAGGTCTTCCCGAAAGCCGCCTTCCTTCACGCGCTGCTCCAGATCCTGGTGCGTGGCGGCGATCACGCGCACATTGGCCTTGACGGCGTTGTGGCCGCCGACGCGGTAGAAGTGGCCGTCGCTCAGCACGCGCAGCAGCCGCGTCTGCAAATCGAACGGCATGTCGCCGATCTCGTCGAGGAACAGCGTGCCGCCGTCGGCCTGCTCGAAGCGCCCGCGCCGCAGCGTCTGCGCGCCGGTGAAGGCGCCGCGCTCATGGCCAAACAGCTCGCTCTCCAGCAAATCCTTGGGAATCGCGGCGGTGTTGATGGCGATGAACGGCCCGTTGGCGCGCGGCGAATGCTTGTGCAGCGCGCGCGCCACCAGCTCCTTGCCCGAGCCCGATTCGCCGGTGATCATCACCGTGACCATGCTCTGGCTCAGCCGGCCGATGGCGCGGAACACGTCCTGCATGGCCGGCGCCTGGCCCAGCATCTCGGGCGTGTCGGCCATGCGCTCCTCGGCCACTTCCTCGCGCTGGCTTTCCTCGACCGCGCGGCGGATCAGCTCGATGGCCTTGTGCAGGTCGAAGGGCTTGGGCAGGTATTCAAACGCCCCGCCCTGAAAGGCCGACACGGCGCTGTCCAGGTCGGAAAACGCCGTCATGATGATCACCGGCAGGCCGGGCAGCTTGACCTTGACCTTTTCCAGCAAATCAAGGCCCGAGCCGCCGGGCATGCGGATGTCGCTGACGATGATTTGCGGGCCGTCGGCTTCGGTGGCAATGTCGAGTGCCGCCAGCACTTCGCGCGGATTGGTGAAACTGCGTGTGGGCAGGCCTTCGCGCAGGAGGGCTTTTTCCAGAACAAACCGGATGGACTGGTCATCGTCAACAATCCAGATCGGCTTCATGCTTGTGGTCCCTTTGCTAGATGCAATTTTCTTTGGAATGAAAGACAACAGGCTTCAAGGCAGCGGTATCAGCAGCTTGAAGTCCGTGTGGCCGGGCCGGCTGTCGCACTCGATCAATCCGTGGTGTTGCTGCACAAAGGTTTGCGCCAGTGTCAGCCCCAGCCCCGAACCGCCTTCGCGCCCTGAGACCAGGGGGTAGAAGATGCGGTCTTTGATGGAGTCCGGCACACCCGGCCCATTGTCAATCACATGCAATTCCAGTGCCAGCCGGTAGCGCTGCTTGCCAAAGGTGATCTGGCGGGCAATGCGGGTGCGAAAAATGATTTCCGCATTGCCGGCGGCCACGCATTCGCCCAGCACCTGCGCGGCATTGTGGGCAATGTTCAGCACCGCCTGGATCAGCTGCTCGCGGTCGCCGCGAAACTCGGGGATCGACGTGTCGTAGTCGCGCACCACACGCAGGCCCCGGGGAAACTCGGCCAGGATCAAGGAGCGCACGCGCTCGCAGACCTCGTGGATGTTCACGTCGCCCACCAGATGCGGCCGGCGGTGCGGCGCCAGCAGCCGGTCCACCAGCGACTGCAGCCGGTCGGCCTCGTGGATGATGACCTGCGTGTACTCGGTCAGCTCCTTGCCGATCTCCATCTGCAGCAGTTGCGCCGCGCCCCGGATGCCGCCCAGCGGGTTCTTGATCTCGTGGGCCAGGTTGCGGATCAGTTCCTTGTTGGCCTGCGCCTGGTCGATGAGCCGCTCCTCGCGGTCCTGCTTGGCCTGCTGCTCCAGCGGCAGCATCTCGACGATGGCCTCGCCCGGCGTGTCGGTCTGGGCCACCACCACGTGCACCGGCATCGGCTCATGGTTCAGGCGGCGCAGCCAGGCGTCGTAGCGCAGCGCGGCGAACTCGTTGCTGCCCGCGCCCTCCAGCGCATGGCGCAGGATGTGCGGCTCGGTGAAGCATTCGGGCAGTTGCGAGCCTTCGATGGTGCGGCGCGAGGTGCCCAGCGCGTCTTCGAGGGCCGCGTTGGCGAACACCACGCAGCCGTTGGTGCGCACCACGGCCACCAGGGTAGCCAGCAGGTCGAAGGACTGGAACCGCACGGGGCCCAAGGAGCCCGTGAAGGACGAGAGGAAGGTGGGGATGGATGGCTTTTTCAAGCCCTGATTTTCGCGCAGAAGGCCGCGCCAGCCCGGCTTAATTTGCCGCCGGCAGCCGGGAAATTTCGCGCTTGAGGCCGGCGATGTCGCTCTGGCTGCGTGCAATGCTAGCCTTGAGCTCGCTAACGCGGTCCAGGTAGCGCTGGTAGTTGCGCGCCTCGATGCCCTGCTTTTCCGGCTCGCCGTTGTTGTATTCCTTTTGCAGCTCGGCCAAGCGACTTTCCGACTTTCTCAGCTCGGCTTCCAGGATGAGGCGCGAATCGCTGTCGCGCGCGCGCTGCTCGGGCCCAGTCTCGCTGCGCGGTGCGTTTGGCGTGGGCGCGGCATTGCCAGCGCGTGCCGGTGCCGCGGCCCTGGGCACGGGCGTGCCCTGCACCACGGTGACGTTGCCGCCGGAAACCATGGTGCAGTTGCGCGCCTGCGCTTCCTTGACATTGTTGATGTACTCGGGCGCCGCACCGCCAACGCCGGCGCAGCGGTAGATCTGCTGAGCCCCGGCGCCATGGCCGGCGCCCAGCAGCACCAAGGAAAAAACGGACAGGGACAAGGTTTTTTTCATGAAGGGATTACAACGCGTCTGCAGGCGCTTATCGTTAGATTGCACAAGTGGGTACGGGAAGCGCCTGCGAGTATGCGGCAAACCGGCAAAAACATGAAGCCGTGCGGGCATCGCTGCCGCAGCGCCATAAAAAAAGGATGGCGCGGGCCATCCTTTTTTTGGGTGCGGCCGCTTCAAGAAGAAGCGGGCCGCCTTGCCTTGCCTTGCCTTGCCTTGCCTTGCCTTGCCTTGCCTTACAGCGAGTAGTACATGTCGTACTCGACCGGCGAGACCTCAACGCGGGTGCGGTTGACTTCGCCCATCTTCAGCTCGATGTAGGCGTCGAGCATGGAGTCGGTGAACACGCCGCCCTTGGTCAGGAAGGCGCGGTCCTTGTCCAGCTCTTCCAGCGCCTGGTCCAGGCTGTGGCAGACGGTCGGCACCAGCTTGTCCTCTTCGGGCGGCAGATGGTACAGATCCTTGGAGGCGGCTTCGCCCGGGTGGATCTTGTTTTCCACGCCGTCCAGGCCAGCCATCAGCAGCGCCGCAAACCCCAGGTACGGGTTCATCAGCGGATCGGGGAAGCGCGCCTCGACGCGGCGGCCCTTGGGGTTGGCCACGAACGGGATACGGATCGAGGCCGAGCGGTTCTTGGCCGAGTAGGCCAGCTTGACCGGTGCCTCGAAATGCGGCACCAGGCGGCGGTAGCTGTTGGTGCCGGGGTTGGTGATGGCGTTCAGGGCGCGCGCGTGCTTGATGATGCCGCCGATGTAGTACAGCGCAAAATCGGACAGGCCCGCGTAGCCGTCGCCGGCGAACAGGTTCTTGCCGTCTTTCCAGACCGACTGGTGCACGTGCATGCCCGAGCCGTTGTCGCCCGCGTAGGGCTTGGGCATGAAGGTGGCCGTCTTGCCATAGGTGTTGGCCACGTTGTGGACCACGTACTTTTGCAGGATGGTCCAGTCGGCGCGCTCGACCAGGGTCGAAAAGCGCGTGCCGATCTCGTTCTGGCCGGCGCCGGCCACTTCGTGGTGGAACACCTCGACCGGAATGCCCAGCGATTCGAGGATCAGCGACATCTCGGCGCGCATGTCCTGCGTGCTGTCCACTGGCGGCACGGGGAAGTAGCCGCCCTTGACGGTGGGCCGGTGGCCGCGGTTGCCGCCTTCGAGCTTGGCGCCGGTGTTCCAGGGGGCTTCGTACTCTTCGATTTCGTAGAAGGTGTGGCCCGGCTCGGTGCTCCAGCGCACGCCGTCGAAGATGAAGAATTCGGGTTCCGGTCCGAAGAAGGCGGTGTCGCCCAGGCCGGTGGACTTCAGGTAGGCCTCGGCGCGCTTGGCGATCGAACGCGGATCGCGCTCGTAGGCCTTGCCATCGGTCGGCTCGATCACGTCGCAGGTCAGGATCAGCGTCGTTTCTTCAAAGAAAGGATCGATGTTGGCCGTGCTCGGGTCGGGAATCAGCTGCATGTCCGAGGCTTCGATGCCCTTCCAGCCTGCGATGGACGAACCATCAAAGGCGTGGCCGTCGGTGAACTTGGATTCGTCAAAATGGGACACGGGCACCGTGGTGTGGTGCTGCTTGCCCCGGGTGTCGGTGAAACGGAAGTCAACGAACTTGACTTCGTTTTCCTTGACCATGTTCATGACGTCTGCGACGGTCTTTGCCATTCAAGAATCTCCTGTGCTGGATGAATGATTTAAGAAAATTTATTCGGTGCTGCCGGATGCACTTTTTATGCCAAACCAAGAACTTTTTGGTTTTTGGGCAAGCCTTCAATTATGCCGCCGCTATTGTCGCTACTGAACAGCCATCGGCCGGTGCGTAAAAATGCGGTTTTGAAAAAAACCGCTGGATGCACCATTTAAGTGCAATCAATCGGTCAAATTTCATCCACTGTGCCTTAACGCACCAATTCAGGGCCTAGCTGCAGATTGAATTGGTGCAATCCTGCCAGCAATTCGGGATATGCCCGGCCGACGGCCTCGGGCGCACCCTTCACGCCCAGCTCGATATGCCGGCCGAATTCGGGATGATCGACGCTGGGCAGGCTGAACACCTTCACACCGGGATGCCCGGCTTCCAGGGCCTGCATCAGCGGCGTGAGCGTGGCTTCCATCGAGCCCATGACGATCACCGACTTTTCGATGAACGGCGTTTTCTGGTGCAGATGCGCATAGTACTCGTCCAGCACCCACTCGACCATCGGCCAGGCCATCACCGGAAAGCCGGGCACGAAGTGGACCGCGCCCTGCCCCGCTCGGCAGGTGAAACCCGGAATCTTGTTGTAGGGGTTGGGAATGATCTCGGCACCGGCCGGGAACACGCCCATGTTCAGGCGGTGGATGTTGTCGTGCCGGTCCGGCTCGAAGACCGTGCCCTGTTCCTTGGCCGTGTCGCGCATGCGCTCCTCGATGAGCCGCTTGGCTTCGGGATGCAGCGCCAGCTCTACGTCCAGCGCCTGGGCGGCGCACTGGCGGGTGTGGTCGTCGGGCGTGGCGCCGATGCCGCCCGTGCTGAACACGATGTCGCCGTTTTCACGGGCGGCGGCGAAGGCGCGCGCCAGCGTGGCGGTGATGCGCGCCGGGTCGTCGCCCACGTACTCGGCATAGGCCAGGCTCAGGCCGCGCGCGGCCAGCAGTTCGATGACCTTGGGCAGGTGCTTGTCGGCGCGCTTGCCCGAGAGAATTTCATCGCCAACGATGATGAGTCCGAAGTTGGGTTTCATGCGGAGCAATCCTGAAGTGGAGGTCTTGAATCAGGCCGGCAGCGCATCAGCGCAGGCCAGCGGCAGGTTTTGGCAGCGCTTCCGACAGCGGCACGTCCGCTATCGAATCAGTAGCAGCATGCGCAGATGGTGCCTGCGCAGAACCGGCATTTTGCTTGCGAAGCCGCTCCAGCGCGGCCAGGCAATAGTGGTCGAACCAGAGCGAGGAAAAGGCAAACACCAGCGTGTAGATCCAGATGGCCAGCGGCACCAGGATGGGCGCCATGGCGATGAACATGGCGCCCGAGGCCCAGAGCAGGCTGGGCGCGGCGCCCAGGTAGCCGCAGAGCACGCCGATGCCCAGCAGCGGCAGGCGGTGCTCGCGCAGCAGCAGCTCGCGCTCCTCGCGGCTGGCGTGCTCGGCCAGCGCGTCGTAGGCCATGACGCGGTAGGTCAGCCAGCCCCAGATCAGCGGCGGCAGGATGAGCACCAGCGGCGGCACCAGCCACAGCGGCACCAGCCACAGCGGCACCGTCAGCGCCAAGGCCAGCGCGGCGACCACGGTGGCGCCCAGCGAGCGCCCCAGGCCGGCCAGGAAGGAGCCGCCTTTCTTGCGCGCCAGTTGCGGAAAGCGCCGGCTGGCGACCAGCGTCAGCATGCTGGGCGTCATGAACAGCGCCACAAACAGCAAGGTGGCGATGACGATCACCGGAATCGCCAGGAACAGCACCAGCGCGGGCGCCAGCACCAGGCGCAGGCTGCCCAGGCCGATGCCCTCCAACCAGTGCAGCATCGCATTGAGCAGCTCGTAGCTCTCCAGGCTGGCGCGCACCGCCGCCAGCGCGCTTTCCCAGTAGAAGTAGCCCAGGGTGAGCGACAAGCCGGCCATGATGGCCACCGGCAGGACCGACAGCAGGATGACGCGCGGATGCAGGCAATACATTGCCGCGCGCCAGAAGGCGTCGAGCAGCCGGTTCATGCGCGCACCCGCATCTCAGGCGCGCCCCAGCAGGCGCTTGACGCCCAGCCACTGCTGCGACCAGAAGCCGCTGCCGTAGTCGCGGTTTTTCTCCACCTGGTCGCGGATGCCGGTCGGGTCGTAGCGCTGCTCGAAATTGGCCGTGCCGAACAGCATGTCCCACCAGGGCAGCAGCACGCCGAAGTTGTAGCCGCCCAGCGTGGCCGGGCCCCGGCTTTCGTGGCCGATGCCGATGCTGTGGTGCAGCCGGTGAAAGCGCGGACTCACCCACAGCCGCTCGCCCACGCGGCCGAACCACAGCCGGATGTTGGCATGCTGAAAGCTCTCGCTGAGCTGGGTCAGGGCGACGATGACGATGAACTGGTCGGAAGCCACGCCGATGAGCTGCGCCACCACGACGACGATGGCGTCGAGCACGATGCTGTCGAGCAGGTGGGTGCGGTTGTCGCTCCACATCGTCATCTTGCGCTGCGAATGGTGCAGCGCATGCAGGCGCCACCACCATTCGATGTGGTGCTGGCCGCGGTGCGTCCAGTAGGCGACGAAGTCGAACGCCACCAGGTAGATCAGCAGGCTCACGACCGCCTGGTCGGTCACGCCGGGCCAGAGCTGGTCGAGGTGGAAGGTGCCGTAGCCGGCCGTGCGCAGTGCGCCAAAAAAGCTGTCGAACCACGGGTCCAGCGTGAAGAACAGCGCCAGCCGGAACAGCCCCAGCCTGTGCAGGAGCGTGTAGAGCACATCGACGCGGATGCTGGCGCGGTCGGCGGCCGCGTCCATGGCCTCGACCGGCCGCCAGCGCTGCAGCGGCCCGATCACCGCCAGCAGCACGACGATCTGCACCACGCCCAGCATGAACCAGGCGGTCGCGCCGTAGGCGTCCTCGAAAAAATTGGCCATGTCCAGCGCAAACAGCGCCGGCTGCACCAGCGTCTGAAATAGCCAGCCCTGCACCGTCCCGAAAATACCTGTGATCCAGTCCATGGCGTCTATTTTCCAGGCTGGGGCGGAAAAACGCTGGCGTGCGCCTGAATCCAGCCCGCGTAATCGGGGTGTTCGCGCAGGGTCTTGAAGCAAAAGCCGCGCGACTGCAGCCCGGTGATCAAGGGCTCCAGCACGGTTGGGGCCCAGGGATCCTTGCGCGACCAGATGCCCAGGTGGGCCACCAGGATGTCGCCGCCGCGGATGCTTTTGAGCGCCTTGTCCAAGAGCGCGGCATTGGGAAATTTCTCGCTCGGCAGCTCGTCGCCCAGAAAGCCGGCCGGCGCCCAGCCCGCATGGGCGTAGCCGCAGGACCGGGCGGCGGCCAGCAGCGCCGGCGAGGTCTTGCCGCCGGGGGCGCGAAACAGCGGCAGCGGCGCCTTGCCCGTGATCTCCTGCAGGCGCTTGCCGGCGCGGCTGATTTCCTCGCAGTACTGGCCCGCCGTCCAGGTGAATTCTTGCTCCTCGGCCGGGCCAGCCGAAGGCCGTACCTTGAACTGCGTCGGTGCGCCGGACGCCGGCACGTCGGCGCGCCAGTACACATGGTCGTAGGTGTGCGAGGCGAACTCGTGGCCTTCGGCGGCGCGCGCCTTCCACCAGCCGGCCCAGTGCGTGCCCAGGCTGCCGTCGCCGGTTTTCGTGCGCTCGTTGGCGGCAAAAAACGTCACCTTCACCTGATGGCGCCGGAGCACATCGGCCATCAGCGGCGCGACCTCCATGTGGCCCGTGTCCAGCGTCAGGTACACCGGCTTGCAGGCGCTGGCGCCCGCCGCATCTTTTGCATCAGAACCGGCTCCGGCGCTTGCTGCGCCTGCGCAGGCAGCTATTAAAAAAATAGCAACCGAGATCGGCCTAGCGCGGTGCGTGATCGAGCGTCCAGACGCCATGGGGACTCCTGCCAACGTTGATTTGACGCACCACCTTGCGGCTGGCCACGTCGATGAAGGTGAGCTTGCGAATCCAGCGCGAGGTGACGATGATCTGGCTGAAATCACGCGTCACGTCCATGCAGTCCGGCCCGCCGGGCGCCGGAAAGCTGTCCACCACTTCCAGCGTCTGCAGGTCGATCTTGCTGATGGTGTCGGCCACGCGGTTGCTCACCAGCAGGTGGCGCTTGTCGCCGAACGCGCGGAACGCATGCGCGCCCATGGCGGTCTTGATGAACTTGGTCTTGTGCGGCTCCTTGCCGCTCACGTCATAGACCTCGACGCCGTCGCTGCCGGTGAGCGCCACCAGCAGGAACTTGTCGTTGGCGGTGCCGAAGACGTCGGCCGGCGTGGCGCCGGTCTTGGTGCGCCACTTGACGGCCTGCGTCGCCAGATCCACGGCGATCAGCTCGTCGCTGTCCTGCATGGTCGAGTAGATCGTGCTGCTCTTGCTGTCGATCCACAGATGGCTCGGCGTCTTGCCGGTGGGCACGCGCTTGGCCAGCACCATGTCCTTGCCATCCCAGCGGTAGATGTCGATGTGGTTGAGCCGGTTGGCCGCCGTCACGAACCATTTCATGTCGGGCGAGAACCGCAGGTGGTAGGGGTCGATGATGCCGCGCACGGTGCGCTGGACTTCGGCAGTCTTGGGGTCGATGAAGGTCAGCGAATCGGACAGCGCGTTGGCCACGATCACCGATTTCTCGTCGGGCGTGAGGTACAGGTGGTGCGGCTGCTTGCCGGTGTCGATGCGCTTGGTTTCGGTCCAGGTTGCCGGATTGATGACACTGACGCTGTCTTCCAGCGAGTTCAGCACGAACACCGGCGTTGTCACCGTGGCCACCGGTGGCGCGACAGCAGCGCCCCTGGGCGCCTGCGCCAGCGCGGGAAGACACAGCAGACCAGAAAAGGCAACGGCACAGCAAGCCAGAATACGGGAGGTAGCGTTCACAAAACAGGTCTTTCCAAGGTCAAGTCTCTCAAGCAGAACCGCGCTGACCAGCCAATCCATTTTCAGCATCAAAAAGGCTTGCAGCGCAGTCGGCATATGCACATATAGCTATTCATTTGATAGCGAAATTTCCCAGTCTTTCTCAAGGCCCCGGGTTGCGCTCAGACTGGTCGCGCTCTAGTGTAGCGGCCACCCATGACCCCCTTTTTTTTCAGTCTTGCGCCTTGGGCAACCCCACTGGGCCAGGCTTGCGGGCCGGCCTGGCGCCAGGCTTTACGGTTTTGGTGCTGCGCCGGTGATGCTCAGAAGATCCTGCGCCGTCAGCCAGCGCCAGCCGCCCGGCCCAAGGTCGGCCGGCAGCGCCAGCGAACCGATGCGCGAGCGGTGCAGACCTTCAACGCGGTTGCCCACGGCGGCAATCATGCGCTTGACCTGGTGGTATTTGCCTTCGGTCAGCGTCAGGCTCAGCTGCAGCTCGCCCATCTGCTCGCAGGCGGCGGCCCGCACCGGCTTGGGGTCGTCGTCCAGCACCACGCCGGCCAGCAGGCGGCTGATTTGCCGCGCATCCACCGGATGCTTGGCCGTCACCTCGTACACCTTGGGCACATGGTGCCTGGGCGAGCTCATGCGGTGAATGAATTTGCCATCGTCTGACAGCAGCAGCAAGCCGGTCGTGTCCTGGTCCAGCCGCCCCACGGCCTGCACACCGGCCGCCGCGCCGCCGCCACGCTGGCGAATTGGCGCCGGCAACAGCGTGTAGATGCTGGGATAGGTGCTCGGTTTTTGCGAGCATTCATGGCCGGCGGGCTTGTGCAGCATCAGGTAGGCCTTTTCGTGGTATTCCCAAGCCACGCCCTGCACCGTGAAGGCCAGGCCTTCGGGTATGAATTCCATGGCAGGGTCGGCGCAAGGGGCGCCGGCCACTGTCACAAAACCCTGCTGAACCAGCCCTGCGCAGACGCGCCGCGTACCAAAACCCTGAGAAAAGAGGATTTCCTGCAATTGCATGTATTTTTTTGCCATCCCGGTATTGTCGCCGGGGAGCTTGGACCGCCGATGCCCTGGTCCTTGGCGGGCGGCGGCCAAGTCAAGCGGATCAATTTGCCCACGGCACGGGTCGAGGACAAGCCGCGCAGCCATGGGCAGCGCGGTTATTGGATCAGGGACCGCAGACGCAACA
>Ga0302347_1003200_pt1 | contig 14912 bp, 17 predicted proteins | sample PhyWR1_FD_202178 | JGI IMG/M metagenome (GOLD analysis project Ga0302347, IMG submission 202178) | Leaf surface microbial communities from wheat plants in UC Gill Tract Community Farm, Albany, California, United States - DLSL W.R1 (v2)... | ecosystem: Host-associated > Plants > Phyllosphere >...
AAAAGTGTGCGGCGTAATTTTCCCAATCATCCAGCGTTTTGAAAAGTGTCGAGACTTTGACAGCAGGCATCAGAACCTACTTGTCAGTAGTGGGGGCTACAGGCAGTTTGCCGGTAAGAACGAATGCATCGAATGCCTTTTGCCCGTCACGGGCAGCTTTGCGCACGTCGAGGTAAGTCAGCTCGTGGCTGATGACCTTTTTACGCGGCTTTTCGACTTTATGGGTGGTGGCCATGACTGCCTCCAAGTGGTGTGTATTCATGGTTGATAGCTTATGTGATTAGGCTGTTGCCAGCAAACCCGTCAGTCCGTTACCAATTGTATCCGCGCCCACTCCCGATCCACCGCGCGTTTGGCAGTCTCCTTGCTGGCATACAGGTACAGCAGCCGCCTCGGTTTGGCCTGATCCCCCGCAGTCACTGATCGTTGCCTGCCCGTTTTCAGATCACGGTAATACGCGATCACCCCTGTGCAATTTCCCTGCTGGTCTTCAACCAGATCCTCAACCCCATCCTGCGGTAACGTGCTTTCCAGCTCCAGGCTCAGGGTGTAGCCGCCATCGGCGGTGAGGCGGTGTTGCACGTTGCCGCCGTACCAGATGATGGCGTCGATTTCCGCCTTCACGCCCTGGAGCGTATACGTCAGCTCCGGAATCAAGTCCGCCCGGCCCCTGGCCAGGGTGTAGCTGAGCGTGGCACTGCCCCGTTGCAGGCGCTTGAACGCCGCCCGGGCGGCGCGTAATGCCGACTGTTGGTCGCTATAACTGTGGCGCAGGTCCTTGAGGTTATCGCCACCACCGGCAATGGCCTCCTGCTTTTGGGCGCGATTGATGTCGTAGTAATACGCCCGCACGCCGTCGTAGCTGTTACGGTCAGCCTGCAGGTAACGGTGCTGGTCGCCATCGGCGCGGGTGAGGGTGATGTGGGGCAGCTCCAGGCCACTGACGGTCTTGCCACCGCCTGCGGGCAGGCACAACAGGCAACCCGCCTTGATGCTGGCCACCGCGTCGAACGCTTCGCCCAGGCGGCTGATCAGGTTGGCGTCGGATTCATTGGCCTGGTCGAGCTGCTGAATGGGCATCCCGCCAAGCCCACTGGCCACCGTCGCCGTCAGGCCGTTGCCGGTGGCGATATCGCCCAGCACTTCGCCCAGGGTGGTGTTGCTCCAGCTGCGCTCGCGTTTGGTTTTCAGGCCCTTGCGCAGATCTGCCGATCGGGCTCGAATACTCAGTACATCCGGCGCGCCGCTGTGTTCGATTTCATCGACCGTATAACTGCCTTTATCCACCAGACCGGTGTCGCTCCAGCCGAGCCACAGCTGCAACCTCGCGCCTTTGGCGGGTATGGCGAGCATACCGTCGTGATCACTGAGGGTGATGCTTAACTGGTCGGCCTCAAGCCCAGGGTTATCAGTCAGCTCCAGGCTGATCAGGCGCGGGCTGATACGTTGGGCAATATCGTTACCCTCGACCATGAGGCGAAACACCGGTGTCGGGTATCCGGCGTCGCTTGTCACAGCACACCCCGCAATGCGCCCACCCCTACGTGGGTAGCGGCACCGATCAGGTCCAGTTGATCATCGTCGATACGCTTGAGATTCAGGGTGAATTCAATACGCCGTGGGGTGCCGTCGCGAAAAAATAGGGTCCTGGTTTCCCTCAGGCTCTCGATCACCCACAACCCATAGATCCGACCACTGCCTTCGATCATGGGCCAGGCCTTGCCGGTGTTCGCCATCAGGCGCAGAGCTTCAAGGCTCAACGGGGTGCCCGCCAGCTCGGGGAAGAGGAGGCCGGGCAGGGTGATAGCGTCATCGCCACGGCCCACAAACTGCCGCGCCGGGGCAGCGCCCACGCGGTTGTTGCTCGCATGGCGCCAATCGGTCTGGCGCTGCAGCTCTTGATAGACCAGGGTCGAGAGGCTGAACACAAACATACCGATGGCAAGCATCATGGGGCGTTACTCCAGATCAGACAGTCTGCTGCGCAGGCGTGCCTTCTTTTCGTTCTCGATGCGGATCAGCAGGGCGCGCAGACTTTTTTCCATGCTCTGCAGATCCATACCCGGCGCGGTTGAAAGGGTGATTTCGTAAGTGTCGTGGCTGTCGTACACCGCCGCCGATGGCGAATTGCCGATCGGCGCCCGATTATCCACGGCCAGTGCGGGCATGACGGTAGCGCCCAAGGCCAGGGTGCCCGCCGCTGTCAGTTGCTTGCTGATGTGGGTCAGCGCACCCAACGGGCCTTTCTGGCCGCGTTCCAGCCCGTGCGTCAACCCGTCCATGGTGAAACCGCCCAGCTCGGCAAACACCCGCGACGGGCTGTTGATATCGAGTTTTTCCTTGAACCAGGCAATGGTCGAGTCGCCAATATGGTTGATGGCCGTTTTGATCTTGCTCAGACCGGCGTACAACCCGTTGACCAGGCCACTGACGATCATGTTGCCGAACTCGGTAAAGCGCTTGGGCAGGTCGATACCCAGATAACTCAGCACTCCCGCAAAGGCCTGGTACATCAGCCCAACTGGGTTGAAGTTGACCAGCACCGTAACTATGCCGCCCACACCCTCGTCAAAACCTGCCCTGATTTCTGACCAGGCGCTGGCGAAGTAGCGTTTGACCGCACCCCAGTTGGCGTAAATCAAGTAAGCAGCGGCAGCGATGGCACTGATAGCCATGACGATGGGGTTGAGCATCAGTGCTCGCCCAAGCCACAGCAGGGCCTTGCCCACAAACGGCAGCACGTCTTTTCCGAGGTTCACGAACATACCCATCAGCCCCGGCAGGCGGATGCCCAGTTGAGCCAGCATCAGACGCAGGGTGATAAAGGGCAGCAACACACCGGCAACCGTCACCATCAGACCGCCCACTGCCATCATCAGGCCGGCAACGATAGTAGCGGTCTTGAACAGGCCTGCACTGAGCTTGGGATTGGCCTTGATCCACTGGCCTACGTTGCGAACAACGTCCGTCATGCTGTTGACCATATCCCTGATAGGCCCCTCGTTCACATCGGTCATGCTGATGCCCACGTCCTCCCAGGCACTGCGCAAGCCTTTCAGGTCGCCGTCGATATTGTTTGCGCGGATGCGTGCCATTTTGGCGTTTTCACCCTGGGCGTTTTTCAGTTCATCCAGCAGAGCTGTCAGGGTGCCTGCTCCTTGCTTGCTAATCAGCTCAGCCATGCCGGAGCCTGCTTCTTCGCCGAAAATAACCTTCAGGTGTTCGGCGCGTTCGATATTGCCCATCTTGGCGGTGGCATTGGCCACGTCCTGAAGGATGTCAGGTAATGCGCGAAGGTTGCCGTTGGCATCGCCCACCTCAAGGCCAAGCTCGGCGATTGATTTTTTTGCCGCACTGGCCGGTGCCGTCAGACGATTGAGCATGGCGCGCATCGTCGTACCGGCCTGACTGCCCTGGATGCCGATGTTGCCCAACAGACCAGCCATGGTCGCGGCCTGTTCAAGCGTCAGTCCCAGCCCCTCTGCCGAACCCATGTATTTCATGGTGTCGCCGAGCATTTCGAGGTTGACGTTGGCACGGGACGAAGCGGCGGACAGCACATCCGTCACTCGGGTGATGTTGCCGCCAATCTCGGGGTTGATCTTGAAGGCACTGCTGATATTCGACGTAATATCGGCTGTGCGGGCCAGATCGACACCGTTGGCCAGCGCAAGATCGAGCACGTCATGCATCGAGGCAGTGATCGCTTGGGGCGTGAATCCTGCACGGGCAAGGAAGGTTTGCCCCGCACCGACCTGTGTGGCACTAAAGGCTGTCGAGGCTCCAAGATCACGGGCCTGCTGCCTGAGTGCTTTGAAGCGATTATCGTCTTTGTTCAGCCGAGTGACGGCCTGCAGTTCGCCCATTTGGGCACCGTACTCAACCCCTGGCTTGAGCATCCTTGCCCCGGCGTACAGTGCTACGCCACCGCTGGCTGCCGTTGTCGCCCCTTTGCCCGCCATCCTGCCGGTAGCCTGCTGCTGGCGTTGATACGCCTGAGTAGCACGCGTCAGCCGCTGTTGCTGGCGGGTGAGTTCTTCAAGGCGTCTGCGCTGGCGCTCCATTTGCTGGTTGGCATTGATAATCTCCTGACGCAGGCGTCGCTCATGCTCCCCCAGTGAGCGTGTCGATATCCCGGCGGCGTTCAACCGCTGGCGCAACAGTTGGAGTTGTTGGGTTTGCGTGGTTTCCTGCTGCTTGAGCTGCTGCATGGCCCGTTTGGCATGTTCAAACTCCCGGGTCATTGCCCGTGTCGGGTTTTGCGTTTGGGCCAGTGCGCGTCCCAGCGCTTGGGTGCGCTGCTGGGCGGCTTGCAGTTCGGATCGGGTGGCACTCAGACCCTGCTTGAGTTCCCGGAAACCGTTGATTTGCTTTTGTGAGTCATTGAGGGCTTTGAGCTTGTCCCGGGCAGCTTTCAGCGCCTGCCCGGCAACACGGGATTGGCGCTGAACACTGCGAAGCGGTGCTGTCACCCGGTCGATAGTGTTGAGCAACACCCGAATTCGCAGATCATTGGCCATCGGTGGAACTCCGCACCCTGGCGCGTTCGCGCCAGTCCATCAGCTCATGCAGGGTCAACTGATCCATATCCGCTGGGGTCCAGTGAAAAACCACAGCCAGGTCCGCCATAGCGTCCTCTACGCAACGAGGGATGCGTCCGTCTTCAGGGATTTCTGCAGCAAAAAACCCGTCACCTTGGTGCTAAGGGCAAACAGATCGGCGGGGTCCATGGCGCTGACTTCAAGGGGGGTGAGGGTCGGGCTGCTGATACGCGGAACCACCTTGATCAGACTGTTGACGTCCATCTGCAGCAGCTCGGCCAGGCTGACGCCGCGCAGCTCGCCCGAGTTGGGTTTGCGCAGGGTTATGCTATCGATGAGGGTGGTGCCACGGCGGATGGGGGTGTCGAGGATCACGGTGTTGTCGTCGGCCAGTGGCTGAACGTCAGGCTGATCGGCGATGGCTTGGGTGGTCATGGGGCAAACTCCTGAAGGTGAATGTGTGGGGTGGTTGATCGCGCGGGATCAAAGGCCGATGGCTGAGCGTTGTTTCTCCAGCATGTCCACGCCGCCGACCTTCTCGATAAAGTTGAGCAGGTCGATTTCGATGATCTCTTCGTTGTCTACCGTCAGCTTGTAGTAAGTGCAGGTGGTGGTCATGGCATGCTCGGTGTCTTCGCCAGGCTGCGCGTCACCCATCTCAATGGACTCATGCCGACCACGTACCACCACCTCCACAGCGCTGACGTCACCCGTGTCGTCCTGTTCAAAAGACCCTGAAAAACGCAGGGCAACGCCCGAAGCACTCACCGCGCCGAACTGTTTGAGCGAGATCAAATCCAGACCGCCGGTTTTCCACTCAAACTGAATGCCATCGTCGGAAAACCCCAAATCCACCTTGACCGGACCATTCATGCCGCCGCCGCGATAGGCCTCCATCTTGCGGCCCAGGGCAGGCAAGGTGACCGACTTGGCGACACCGGTGTAACGGTTGCCATCGTTGAACAGGTTCATGTTTTTCAGCTTGCGGGGCAGGGCCATGGGGATGCTCTCCGTTTAACCGTTGATCTTGCTGGCGAAGTCGATCAGGTAACGATCAGTGATGCGCTGGCGCAAGGTCAGGTCTTCCAGCGGCGGCACCGGGGTGTAGTCGTAATCGAGGTAGAGCTTGCCGGCCTTGAGCGTGTCCTTGTCGTTGATCTCGTCCGGGAACCAGCAACTGCCGCCGATCAAATAGCCCTGGGCAATCAGCTCGCGAAACTTGGCATTGATACCCTCAACAATGTCGCGCACCAGTGAGGCATGGAGGGGTTTGTCCACCGCCCACCTATGCGCTTCGGCGATGGTGTCAGCGAGGATTTGCGCGGTGCGGGTGTAGTTTTCAAAGGCAAACAGTGGGTCGTCGGAACATGTGCGGCTGCCCCAGAAGCGATAGCCGCCCTCATTGATCAGGGTGGTGACTTCGTTGCTGTTGAGGTAGTTGGCGTCGGTGGCCGGGTTTTGCAGATCCCAGAACACATCGGCGCTGATACCGGTTACGCCGTTGACCGCGACGTTGGACAGGGTTTTGTGCCAGCCCACTTCCTGATCGATCTTGGCGCGCAAACCCAGGGCGCGGGCTACGGCAGATGCGACGGAGGTTTTGCGGGTGGCAGTGTTGAAGTTGAGAAAGTCCGGCCAGATCACCATGAACTCACGGGCGCCGAAGTTCTCGCGGTAGGCGACCACTTCCTCTTTGGTTTTGCAGTCCCAGGCGCTGACATAGGCGAAGGCGCGCAACTGCTGGGCAATGCTCGCCAATGCGGTGGCCACCGGCAGGCTGTCCAGCCCAGGCACACCCAGAATGCGCGGCACCATGCCCAGACGGGCCTTGGCCGCGAGCAAGGCTTTCATGCCGGTGTACTTGCCCTCAGCAGTGGTGGTGCCGATCAGCGCACTGGTGGTTGTAGCCTCATCAGCACCTTGCTGGACCCTCACCACAATGGTGTAGGGCCGGGTCTGGTCGGCTATAGCTTGCAGGCTGGCGGCGAGGGTACCCGTGGCCCCGGCTTTGCTGATAGCGGCTTGTAAATGGGTAATCAGAACCGGTGTATCCAGCGGAAAGAATGCGGCGTCCGCGTCTTCGGCGGTGCACACCATGCCAATCACAGCGGTGGGGATCGTGCGGATAGGGCGGGTGCCGTCGTTGAGTTCGAGGACCCGCACCCCGTGAAGGTAGTCGGCCATGGGGGGTACTTACGCAATGGAATGACAGGGCACAGGCTGACGCGCGCATGGCGATCGGGCGAGGGGCTGGGCTTGTAGGCAAAGGGCTTACAGGCTTTGCGTGGCCAACCAGCCCGGCGGCACCGGCCGCTGTGCCGCGTCCGGAAAAACAGGCGACTGCGGCCAGCCGCGCAGGGCTTGCAGGTACGTCAGCAGCCCCGTGAACTGCTCACCGGTCAGCGTGGTGTCCATGCCCAGACCCTGTTCGTCACGGTGGCGCTCGCGCAGCCACTTCAGTGCATCGATCTCGGTATCGCGCCAGGCACGTTCATGTCGGGCCGCTCGCTGATCCACGACCAGCCCGTCCACCGGACGAAACTCGACCTTGCCCTCACGCGTCAGGTAAGCCACGCCCGGTTGGCGGGCCAGGGTCTGCTCAAAAATATGCCGCGAAACGGGCTGGGCAACCTCGGGGATGTCGCTGCCGTTGATCACCCCATCGAAGCGGCACAGGATCTGGCGGTCTTCGGCCAAGTGTAAGTAATAACGCTTCACCATCTTCAATGCCCCCATGCCAGATAAAACCCGTAACCCTGGCCAAACAGGTTGCCACCCACCGACCAAAGAAATTTCGTGCGGTCAGTGACTTGCGTGACAAGCCCCAGGTTGGCTGCGTGGCCACCGACTGTCGCCGCTTCCAGGCTGATCACCATGCCGAAGCAGGCGGTGGGAAACGGCACGTTAAAGCTTCGGTAATCGGTGCTGCTCTGGGACTCGTAAACATGGCCCCACTGCAGCAAAAAACCGCCTAGCCAGGAGGGAAAGCACAGGTAACCGTTTGCCGTCGGGCTGAATGAAAAGCCCCACTTGAGCTTTTTGGGGGTGACCAGGGTGGTGTCATCCGTGCCCGTGGTGACCTGATTGAGGGTGGCCACACGAGCAAGCCCCATGACCGTTTCGCTGGCTTGCACCACCGCTTTTGCCACATAACGCGCCACGGCCAAAGGGTTCATCCAGCGCATGACATCAGCGCCTGATTGCGCTTGCGTCAGTGTGGCCGACATTGAGGTGTCGAGCAGTTCAGGGATTGAGTCCCAGACAATCGGGTTGGCCCCGGCCGCGACTTTGCGGACATAGACCTGGCCGTCCAATACTGAGACGCACACCGCCGCGGCCAAAATGTCACGGCGCAGCCAGTGGGTGCCATTCCAATAGCAGTTTTGCCCCAGCGAGGATTCAAACAGTGAGGTCACTAACCCATACTGCCCACCATGCAGATCCAGACTGCCACCTCCCAGCGGATTGCGCAGAGGCAATCCGTCGGTAATGCCGTAACCCTCAAGGGTGGTGGCTTTCGGGGCTTTGTCCGCCAGTGCATTGATGAGGGTGTTGGCAAAATCCGCATCGCCGCCCAAGGCATCCGACAGTTCTTTGAGGGTGTCCAGCGCACCGGGCGCGCCGCTGATCAGCCCCTGGATGGCAGCCCTTACCGCCGCGTCCGCTTCGGTTCGGGTATAGGCATCCGTGATGCCGTTGCCCGCCAGCGTGCTCGGGTTGCTGCCTGCGATCACCACGCCGCGCGCGTTGATAGTGACCTTCTGATAGGAGCCCGCCGGACGGGTGGGCGGCAGGGCTTCGATGATCTGCCCGTCCACATATTGCCGGGTGGCCAGCACCACGCTGGGGTCGATCTTGAGGGTGACATTGGCCGCGCTGGTGACGATAAAGTTAATGCGCACCACCTGGGTTTTACCGCTGCCCTGGGCGAGCAAGGGTTTGAAACTGGGCGCGCAATTGGCCACCGCCACCAGGTCGTTATCGGCGTCATACAGGCCGAGTTCACGAATCCACCAGCCGCCGACGTTTTCCGGGATCACTTGCTCGGCAATGATCAGGTTGCTGTTGTTCGGGTCGATCCTGACCTGATTCAACGGGGCCCGGCGCTGCTCGTTGATCAGCCGGGTTTGCGAGCGCTCGGGAACCGGGTCGGCGCCATTGGCATCGCCCACGCCCATCTGCGTAAACGCCCAGGGGATGCCCAGGGCATCGGCATTGGCTTGTTTGGCTTCGCCGACGGCGGTGAGGATGGCCATAAACTGGCTGTTGTGATCGATCATGAGTACAGGTCCAGGTATTCGATTTGATGTTCGCGGCCCGCCGGGCCGAAGTGGCCGCTGACGTCGATATCGCGCTGGGCCGGGGGATACACCTCGATCACTTCACCCTCGTACAGGCAGGCGAACAGGTTGAGGTGGCCGGTGGTTTCAAGGCTCACGGCCAGCCCGGTCAAGTGCCGGCTCACAGGCTTGGCGTCATCGATCAGGGCGGTCAGCTCCTGATACATCGCCTCGGTGATGCCGGTGTCCAGCACACCCACCTCAAGCGCGAACGTCCCTGGGGTGCCTTCGGGCCGGGTTTCCCACCACTCGACCACCTCAATCAGATAACCCAGGGGCTCCACCACTCGACGCAGCGCACCGAGGGTGCCCTTGCGCGAATGGATAATGAATGACGCACGAATCGCGGCGCGCTTGGTATTCTCCTGCCAGGCGCTGTCCCAACGATCGACCGACAACGACCAGGCCAGATAGGGCAGCAATGGCGTGGGGCAGGTGCTAGGGTTCCACAACTGGCGTAACGGAATGGGCACCCGCTGAATCTGTGCCATGGCCTGCGCCGCTTGCCGTTCCAGATCGCAGGCATTGCCCGGCAACAACGACGGCCCGGTCATGCTTCAACCCCCACCGTCAACGTAACGCCCGTGCAGTAGGGTGCTTGATAGGGTGTGGCATTAATGTCTAGCCAGTTGAGCAGCTCGACCTTGCGCACGCCCTCTACATGCAGAGCGGCATGCAAGGCGGACTCCGACACCTGCATGCCCAAACGTCGGCGCTGATGCACATAAGCAAGGACGCGTTTCTCGGCAGCAGCCAGGACCGGCTCTGTCTCGGGCCCGCGGGTGGCCAGTAACAGCCTGGCGTTGACCGGGTAGCTCAGTACCTGCGCGGTTTGCACCGTCAGGCGATCGGCGACCGGGCGCCGGTCCTCATCACTGAGGTACGCCTCAACAACGGCCAGCAGCGCCGGTTCGGCACTGCCATCACCGAGCACGGCCTGCACCGTCACCACAACCACCGCGGGGCTCGGACTCTGCGCCGTGGCATCGGCCACCCGACCATCAGCGGCCCGCGCATGAATGATGTAACTGTTACGCGGCCCGGCGGTACTCAGCCCCTCCCAGGCCATCTGCGCCCGTTCGCGCAGGCTGTCATTGCTCTCCATGACCTGTTGCACAGGAGGGTTGGCAGCCGGGTCGGCGTGCTGAATCATCAAGCGCTTCACATTGAAATTGGCCGCCAGATTGTCCAGATCCTGATCCATGGCCAGCGACAACATATTGGCCATCGCCGCCTCATTCACCCGCTGGCGCCACAGGGTTTCACGGTAAGCGTTCTCCTGCAGCAGCTTGGTCAGCGGCTCCGACTCCAGCGCGAGCCGCGCTGCAATCATGGCCTGCTGCTCAATGGGCCACAGACTGACCATAAACGCCTTGCGCTCGGCCAGAATCTGCTCGTAATCGATCTGCTCCACGATGTGCGGCACGGGCAGCAGCCTTAGATCGATGGCGGTAAAGGTATTCATGCACCACCGCCCAACTGCAGGGGCAGGCTCATGCTTAGCGCCTGATTGCGATCGAGAACGCGGCCCTCGATATCCATCACCACCTGGCCCTGTAAGCTGGCCCCTTGGAGCTGAATACGGGTAAGGCTGACACGGGGCTCCCAACGCATGATCGCCATCACACTGGCGGCATACACCCGCAAGCGCGTGGTGTCGTTAAACGGTTGGTCCACCAGCTCGGGTAGCAGGCTGCCGTATTCACGGCGCATTACACGGGTGCCGAGGCGGGTGGTGAGGATATCGCTGATGGACTGGCCGATATGCTCGAGCGTACCGATTGCGGCGCCCGTTTCGCGGTTCACTTAGGCACCTCCGTTTGAGCATTGCCTTTCATCACGCCACCGTGGGTGTGCTTGACCAGGCTGATGCCGGCGGCCACCACATCCACTGAAACGGTGACTGTGCCCGTGACGGTTTGATTGCCGGTTTGGGTGTAATCGCCCTGATGGGTAATGGGGCCGACGATGGAGATGCCACCGGTGCAGATCAGATTGGTGGTGCCGCCGTCGGCCAGCACCGCATTTAAATGGTGGGCCACGCTGTCGTACTCGATCACAGTGCCGTCGCGGTAACTGCGGCGGTGCAAGCCTTCGCGCTCGCCGTTGGCCGGGTTCGCGGTGCTGTAGATGCCGGTGAGGGCGATGCCGTTGGCGAGTTGGCCAGAGGGGCTGAACAGGATGACTTGCTCATCGACGGTGGGTGGGTCCCAGTCCGTATCGGCCCCGGCGCGCAGGGCGATCCAGGGTAGCCAGGCGGTCAGCACCCCGCCGGTTTTGACACGCACACGGGGTGGCCTCATCTGGGTTTCGGCAATGGTGCCGAAGCGGATGAGGTTTTCGAGCAGGCGGGAGAGGGCGGGGAGGGTGTTCATGGTGTGATACTGAGCTTAAAGTGCCTCAGTCAGTAGCGCTTATGGTGTGTAAATGAAGCGGCTACAATATAGAATTGCGTAGTGCTTGCTTCTTGGTTTGTTGATTTTTAAATATTTGGTTTTTTGTTTTGAGGCTTCGGTGTGTATGGATGATTTGACTTCTAGTTTGAGTTCTTTGGGGTCGGTAAATATAGTAATTGGTGAGAATGGCTGCGGGAAAAGTGAGTACCTGAACACCCTGGCTGCTGGATTTGTACGTGAAGGAGTGCCAGTCATTGCCATGGCAACTTCGATTTATGATAAGTTTAAAGTTAAAAGTAAGTTTTTTAATTTTCTGGGGGGGCGCCAAGGTAAAAATGTCGTAGAGAAGACTATAAAAAAAGCGCTAGCTTATGGCCCTCGGAAAAATCAAGTTGGATTCACTGGTTTGGTTCGTGCACTTATTTATACTAAGTATGAGCCCATTATTAGGGTGGTTGTAGAGGGTTTTGGAGATGAAGATGATATAAGTAAGTATTCGGAAAATTTATATTCGATAGAAATGGTTGGCGCGGCAAATATTCTGAAAACGAAACTCGATTTTAATCGGGATGGCTATTCGCAAAAAGAAGGGGTATATGAATTTGATTTAACCGCTTCATACAGTAGTTCAACTGAGGGGGAGAGGTTGCGCGATCTTCTGCATAGTGAGGCGCGCTTGAAAAAGCTGGGCCTAATTAAACGGCTACGATTGGAATTGCTTCGGGATGGAAATGTAATTCCTTTGTCAGGAGCGAGCTCTGGAGAGTTGATGATACTTTCAGGGTTGGTTCATATGTCCACGCACATTGAAGTTGGTTGTGCGATAGTTATTGATGAGCCAGAAAATAGTTTGCATCCTCGCTGGCAGCAACAATACATTTCGAATGTGTTGGATCTTTTTTACAGGTTTGAGCCGAGAATAATAATTGCGACGCATTCTCCACTGATAATACCTTTTGGAAATGAAAAGGTGAGAGTATTCAAGAAGGCTTCATGGGGTTTGTTCGAGGTTTCGGTATCGTCCAGTAATAATGAGGAGTTACTGGCTGAAGCGTTTGGAGTTCTTACTCCGGAGAATAGATATTTGTCTGATGAAATGGTTAAGACTTTAAATTCACTTAGCTCAGGTGGTATTAGCCTTTCTTCGGCATTAGATACAGTAGCTATATACAAGGATAGGATTTACGATGAGCGGCAAATAAAGTTTCTAGATGATATTTCTAGTTTGATGCTTGAAGTCAAGAGAGTTAAGCCGGATGCCTAGTAGACCGAAGTTTACGCCTGTTGAAATTAGCGCTATGCGCGACGCTAGTGCGCGAGGGCATAAAGCGTGGGATGAGAATCCCAGGCTTAAAACCCTGAAGGCTAAAATCAAGGATTTCGGAAAAATAAAAGCTTTCAATACATGCTGTTATTGTATGCGGGATGTGCATGGTGAGTTTAATATGGCTTTAGATATTGAGCATATTTTGCCAAAGTCTGAATATCTAAAGTATATGTTTACAGGGAAGAATCTTGCTCTTAGTTGCAAGAGATGCAATATGAGTATTAAAGGTGCGGATTTAGGGTTCTTAGTGTCCAAAAATTTGCCCAGAAGAGCTCTCCGCTCAAGATATTATAAGTTTGTTCATCCGAATTTAGACCGCTATGACTCTCATCTTATACGTCTTGCTGTGCAGCGAGGTCGAACCATGGTTGTGAAATATGAAGTGGTCAATCATAGTTGTAAAGGGTTGTTTACATATGAGTATTTTGAGCTTGAGAAATTAGAGAGAAATAGTTTTGATAAGGCTCAAGGTTTGTCTCCGCGTGCTGAGTTAAAGGATAAGGGGTTAAAGAAAGCGTTTGATCTAATATCGAAAGGCCTTGTCCCTTGAAAGCTATTTTTTTATTTTCCTGTTAGATGTGCGAATGATTCGTTTTGCAGGATATTCATGTCAACATTAGCAAACCCTAACACTTGCCGCAGCTCATACCTGACCTCCGGGGCATCAGCCTCGGCCAGTTTTTTCAACCCGTATTGATGCACCCGAGCAATCCGCGCCACTCAACCTGCAAACCCTACGGTCATGGACTGCCCATAGCCCTTGCTATTCAGATAGTGCGCCCCAGGCAATTTCTGGAACATCCGGACCTGACTCTTTATTGCCTCGCAACTCCCGTGGCTTGCGCGCCGCACATGGGCTGCCGTCGGGATTTTGCTGTTGTTTGACCCGCTGATGTTGATGCGGCGCAGTTTCTGCGCCAATGAAGGAGCGAGTTTGCTCCAGACAGCGGGTTCCAGTTTGCTGAGCAGTACACCGGCCCAGTCTTTTATGCGTCCAGTTCATGGCCATCCAGGATCATCCATTCACTGTCGAGGCCCAGGCTTCCGGGGCGCGGTGCTGGGTCAAGGTAGTTGGCGACCCGCTGCGGGTCGCAGGGGTGTAAGACGGTGGTGTTACCAGGTGCGTCTTGGCCGACCACGACCCGCTCGGTCAGCGGTAGATGATTGCTGAGATCGATCTTGCTGTGGTTCTTAAGTGAAGAAAGCTTGAGGAGAATGAGTTGGAGTTACTTGAAAAAGTAATCGATGTCGTGTCTCGTAGTGCAAATGAGACATTTCTTGCTGTACACGTGATCTTAGGTTCAATAGGGTGAAGTAGCTGATAAGAATCAGCTACCTCTTTCGGATAGTTGGAGTCGTGTCTCGAAAGCAGTGTTTTCGTTAGGCCTGAGAAGGTTTTGGCCTACACAAAGTCTGCATGTCATTACTTAAAGTCAGGCGTAGTAATGTATGCCTGTTAATTCCAGTTGAGCCCGTCGGTGGAAAATTTCATCGCGCGGTTTCCTTCTTGATAAAACCTTGCCTCAATAGTGACTTCGTCGGTTTTCTTGAGTTGGTTGACGAAGTTTTTATAGTCGCGAATAAAAATGTAGGTTGTGCTGTTGTCATTTGGGCCTGTGGCAGAAAATCGCTGTGGATTGCCATTACCAAATCTCACTAAAACACTGCAGCCATCATAGTCATTACACAGGAACTGGCCGCGTTCAATCATAAGGATGACATTAGTCCCCCAGCGTGGGTGTTTGCGAAGCTGTAAAGTTGCGCGCTGAGGATCGGCGTAGGGGAACGCGAAAGACAGTTTGTTTGTGGAGTCGAGTTGTGCCCGAGAAATCAGCTTCTGAGACATATCATCTTGAGAGTTTGAGTAGCTCCAAACTAGACCTTGGGAACGTCGGTACTGGAGTTCTGCTTCAGCGACCTCAGCCGCTTTTTTCTTAGCAGCTAATTGCGCAACTTGTTCGGAGAGCGTAGAAGCCTGCCGTTTAAACTCGGTATTGGCAGGCGCGAGAAGGCTCAGCTCCTGATAGATTTTTGCGCGGTCTTCTAGATTGGAGGCTGGCGTTTTGGTTAGCTGGCTTAATAGTTCGGTTTGTCTTTGATTGTCAGTGATGGTTTTGAGTTGCTTCTGAGCAAGACTGTTGATTGCCAACACATCAGGATCACCTAGTGCTTGATAGTCCTGGCGGTCTCAAGGAACAAGTGCAACACCTGATGTAAGGTGTTGCCATGTCTACCCAATACAAACACTTGAGTACCGAGGAGCGCGTCACCATTATGGTGATGCTATTTCAACAACAGACGTTGCGGG
>Ga0302347_1003202_pt1 | contig 14898 bp, 8 predicted proteins | sample PhyWR1_FD_202178 | JGI IMG/M metagenome (GOLD analysis project Ga0302347, IMG submission 202178) | Leaf surface microbial communities from wheat plants in UC Gill Tract Community Farm, Albany, California, United States - DLSL W.R1 (v2)... | ecosystem: Host-associated > Plants > Phyllosphere >...
TCGTAACCGATTCCAGCACCCGACCAATGTCTCAGCTCAAGTGCCGAGTGGTTCTTCAAGGATGCGCAATTAACGCGTAGTCTTCCATAAGATCTAGATTAAACGTTTCAGCCAGCGTATTTTTACGACGTTCGCGACTGAGTGGCTACTGCCAATTGACTGCTCAGTCAGTTAATCATGAACACCATTACACTGTTTGTTTAAAACAATACCTAGTGCGCCTCTGCACTAACTAGGAGAACGGCATGCTTGAGCTCACTGTAGAGCAGATTTCCATGGGCCAGGTGGCTGTGGATAAATCTGCTGCCTTGCACCTGCTCGCTGAAAAACTGGTGGCCGACGGCCTGGTCGCCGAGGGTTATCTCAGCGGTTTGCAAGCCCGTGAAGCCCAAGGCTCGACCTTTCTCGGCCAAGGTATTGCCATCCCCCATGGCACCCCCGAAACCCGCGACCAGGTGTTTTCCACCGGCGTGCGTTTGCTGCAGTTCCCCGAAGGGGTGGACTGGGGTGACGGCCAGATCGTGTACCTGGCCATCGGCATTGCGGCCAAATCCGACGAACACCTGCGGCTGTTGCAACTGCTCACCCGCGCCCTCGGTGAAACTGACCTGGGCCAGGCGCTGCGCCGTGCCGGCAGCGCTGACGCCCTGCTGAAACTGCTGCAAGGCGCGCCGCAGGAACTGGCGCTGGACGCGCAGATGATCAGCCTGGGCGTGTCCGCCGACGACTTCGAAGAGCTGGTATGGCGCGGCGCACGCCTGTTGCGTCAGGCCGATTGTGTGAGCAATGGCTTCGCCGCGGTCTTGCAGCAAGTGGATGCGCTGCCCCTGGGCGATGGCCTGTGGTGGTTGCACAGCGAGCAGACCGTCAAGCGCCCGGGCCTGGCGTTTGTCACCCCGGACAAACCCATGCGCTACCTTGGCCAGCCACTCAATGGCCTGTTCTGCCTGGCCAGCCTCGGTGAAGCCCACCAGGCTTTGCTCGAACGCTTGTGCGCCCTGCTGATCGAGGGGCGCGGCCAGGAACTTGGCCGCGCCACCAGCAGCCGCGCGGTGCTCGAAGTGCTCGGTGGGGAGCTGCCTCCCGATTGGCCTAGCGTACGCATTACCCTGGCCAACGCCCACGGTTTGCACGCGCGCCCGGCGAAGATCCTCGCGCAGTTGGCGAAAAGTTTTGACGGCGACATCCGCGTGCGCATCATCGATGGCCCGGTGGGCGCCGTGTCGGTGAAAAGCCTGAGCAAACTGTTGAGCCTCGGCGCGCGGCGTGGCCAGGTGCTGGAGTTTGTCGCCGAACCCACGATTGCGGGCGATGCACTGCCGGCGCTGCTGGCAGCGGTAGAAGAAGGCCTCGGCGAAGACGTCGAGCCACTGCCGACCCTGAGCGCCCAGCCAGAAACCCTCGATATTGAACCGGTGATCAGCGCGCCCTTGTCCGGCAGCCAAATCCAGGCCATCGCCGCCGCACCGGGCATCGCCATCGGCCCGGCGCATATCCAGGTGCAGCAAACGTTCGATTACCCACTGCGCGGCGAATCCTGCGCCGTCGAGCGCCAGCGTTTGCACAGCGCCCTGGCCGAGGTGCGCGGTGATATCCAGGGCCTGATCGAACGCAGCCCATCCAAGGCGATCCGCGAGATTTTCGTCACCCACCAGGAAATGCTCGACGACCCGGAGTTCACCGACGAAGTCGACACCCGCCTCAAGCAAGGCGAAAGCGCTGAGGCAGCGTGGATGAGTGTGATCGAAGCCGCTGCCAGGCAGCAGGAGTCGCTGCAGGACGCGCTGCTCGCCGAGCGTGCCGCCGACCTGCGTGATATCGGCCGTCGTGTGCTGGCGCAACTGTGCGGTGTTGAAACCGCCCAGGAGCCGAGTGAACCCTACATTCTGGTGATGGACGAAGTCGGCCCGTCCGACGTTGCACGGCTTGATCCGGCGCGCGTTGCCGGCATCCTTACTGCGCGTGGTGGCGCGACGGCGCACAGTGCCATCGTCGCCCGCGCCCTCGGCATCCCTGCGTTGGTCGGCGCTGGCCCGGCCGTGTTGCTGCTGGCTTGCGGTACGCCGCTGTTGCTCGATGGCCAGCGCGGCCGCCTGCATGTGGACGCCGACACCGCCACCCTGCAACGCGCCACGGTCGAGCGCGACACCCGCGAACAACGCCTGCAAGCCGCTTCGGCGCAACGCCATGAACCGGCGCTGACCCGCGACGGCCACGCCGTGGAGGTGTTTGCCAATATCGGCGAAAGCGCCGGTGTGGCCAGCGCGGTGGAGCAGGGCGCCGAAGGCATTGGTCTGCTGCGCACCGAGCTGATTTTCATGGCCCACCCGCAGGCGCCGGACGAAGCCACCCAGGAAGCCGAATACCGTCGCGTCCTCGACGGTCTCGCGGGTCGCCCATTGGTGGTGCGCACCCTCGATGTGGGCGGCGACAAACCGCTGCCGTATTGGCCGATCGCCCAGGAAGAAAACCCTTTTCTCGGCGTGCGCGGCATTCGTCTCACCTTGCAGCGCCCGCAGATCATGGAAGCGCAATTGCGTGCGCTACTGCGTTCTGCGGACAGCCGCCCGCTGCGCATCATGTTCCCCATGGTCGGTAGCGTTGATGAGTGGCGCGCGGCCCGCGACATGACCGAACGCCTGCGCTTGGAAATCCCGGTGGCGGACCTGCAACTGGGCATCATGATCGAAGTGCCGTCGGCGGCATTGCTCGCGCCGGTGCTGGCCAAGGAAGTCGACTTTTTCAGCGTCGGCACCAACGACCTGACCCAGTACACCCTGGCCATTGACCGTGGCCATCCGACGCTGTCCGCCCAGGCCGATGGCCTGCATCCGGCCGTGTTGCAACTGATCGACATCACCGTGCGTGCCGCCCATGCCCATGGCAAATGGGTCGGGGTGTGCGGCGAACTGGCGGCGGACCCGTTGGCGGTACCGGTGCTGATCGGGCTGGGGGTGGATGAGTTGAGCGTCTCGGCCCGCAGCATTCCTGAAGTGAAGGCGCGCGTGCGCGAATTCAGTCTGAGCGAGGCCCAGGGCCTGGCGCAAAAAGCACTGGCGGTGGGCTCGCCCGCCGAAGTGCGTGCCCTAGTGGAGGCCGTGTAGATGGCAAGGATTCTAACCCTGACGCTGAACCCGGCGTTGGACCTGACGGTACGCCTGGCGCGCCTGGAACCGGGTGAAGTCAACCGTAGCGAAACCCTGCTGACCCACGCTGCCGGCAAGGGCGTGAATGTGGCGCAGGTGTTGGCCGACCTGGGCCATGAGCTGACCGTGGGCGGCTTCCTCGGTGAGGGCAACCCCCAGGCCTTCGAAGCGTTGATCGCGCAGCGTGGGTTTACCGACGCGTTTATCCGCGTGCCCGGCGAAACCCGCAGCAATATCAAGATTGCCGAGCAGGATGGCCGGGTCACTGACATCAACGCGCCGGGGCCACAGGTGACGGAGCAGGCGCAGAGCGCCTTGCTGGAAAAACTGGCGCAGATTGCTCCCGGCTTCGATGCGGTGGTGGTGGCCGGCAGCTTGCCGCGCGGCGTCAGCCCACAGTGGTTTCAAGGGCTGCTGGAACAGTTGAAACGCGTTGGAGTAAAAGTCGCCCTGGACACCAGCGGTGAAGCGCTGCGTGCAGGTTTGCAGGCCGGCCCGTGGCTGGTAAAACCCAATACCGAAGAGCTGGCTGAAGCCCTGGGCCATGCCACGGCTGCAATCAGCCACCTGCATCAGCAAGGTGTGGAACATGTGGTGGTCTCCGACGGTGCGGCGGGCGTGAGCTGGTACAGCCCGGGTGCGGCACTGCACGCCACGCCACCCAAGGTCACGGTGGCCAGTACCGTTGGCGCCGGCGATTCGCTGCTGGCCGGGATGCTGCACGGTTTGCTCAGCGGCGATACGCCGGAGCAGACCCTGCGCCGCGCCACGGCGATCGCCGCGCTGGCGGTGACCCAGATCGGGTTTGGCATCAGCGATGACGCGCAGTTGGCGCGCTTCGAAAGCGACGTCCACGTGCGTACGCTGACAGAACAATAAGAGGGTTTGTGATGAAGTTAGCCATTGTTACCGCCTGCCCGAACGGCATGGTCACCAGTGTGCTGTGTGCCCGCTTGTTGGACGCCGCCGCGCAGCGCCAAGGCTGGAGCACCAGCGTGGAAGTGGTGGACATGCAGCGTCCGGAACGCCAGTTGTCCCAAGCCACCCTCGACGACGCCGAGTGGGTGTTGCTGGTCAGCAGCACGGCGGTGGATATGCAGCGGTTTGTCGGCAAGCGCGTGTTCCAGAGCACGCCCGCCCAGGCGCTGGCAGATGTCGACGCGGTGTTGCGTCGCGGTGCCGAAGAGGCCCAGGTGTATGTTGCTGCCGAGTCTGTGGCCCAGCAGGCGCCGCGCATTGTGGCGATCACCGCCTGCCCCACTGGCGTCGCCCACACCTTCATGGCGGCCGAAGCCTTGCAGCAGACGGCCAAGCGTCTGGGCTATGACTTGCAGGTCGAGACCCAAGGCTCGGTCGGTGCCCGCACACCCTTGAGCCCGCAGGCTATCGCTGAGGCGGACGTGGTGTTGCTGGCCGCCGACATCGAAGTCGCCACCGAGCGCTTTGCCGGCAAGAAGATCTACCGTTGCGGCACCGGCATTGCCCTCAAGCAGTCCGAAGCGACCCTCAACAAGGCCCTCGCTGAAGGTGCGGTGGAAAATGCGGCCAGCGGTGCTGTGGCCAAGAAAGAAAAAACCGGCGTTTATAAACACCTGCTGACCGGGGTGTCGTTCATGTTGCCGATGGTGGTGGCGGGCGGGTTGCTGATCGCCTTGTCATTCGTGTTCGGCATCCACGCCTTTGAGCAGGAAGGCACGCTGGCGGCTGCACTCAAAACCGTGGGTGACCGCGCCTTCATGTTGATGGTGCCTTTGCTGGCGGGTTACATCGCCTACTCGATTGCCGACCGTCCCGGCATCGCGCCCGGCATGATCGGCGGGCTGTTGGCCGGTACCCTGGGGGCGGGGTTTATCGGCGGCATCTTCGCCGGTTTCCTCGCCGGCTACTGCGTCAAGCTGATCACCCGTGCGGTGAAGTTGCCGCAGAGCCTGGAGGCGCTCAAGCCGATCTTGATCATTCCGTTGCTGGCGAGCCTGTTTACCGGCCTGGCGATGATCTACCTGGTGGGCCCACCGGTGGCGCGTTTGCTCACCGCGCTTACCGACTTCCTCAGCACCATGGGCACCACCAATGCGGTGCTGTTGGGCATCCTGTTGGGCGGCATGATGTGTGTCGACCTGGGCGGGCCCATCAACAAAGCCGCCTATGCGTTTTCGGTCGGCCTGCTGGCGGCGTCCAGTGGGGCGCCGATGGCGGCCACCATGGCGGCCGGCATGGTGCCGCCGATTGGCATGGGCATCGCCACGTTCCTGGCACGCCGCAAGTTTGCCCAGACCGAGCGCGAGGCCGGCAAAGCCGCGATGATTCTCGGCATGTGCTTTATCTCCGAAGGGGCGATTCCATTTGCCGCCAAAGACCCGTTGCGTGTCATCCCGGCCAGCATTGCCGGTGGCGCCTTGACCGGTGCACTGTCGATGTACTTCGGCTGCAAACTGGCCGCGCCCCACGGCGGCCTGTTTGTGCTGGTGATTCCGAATGCGATGAACCATGCGCTGCTGTACCTGCTGGCGATTGTCGCCGGTAGCCTGCTGACCGGCCTGGTGTATGCGCTGATCAAACGTCCGGAAACGGTAGAGCTGGCCGTCGTCCCCGCCAAGGCCTGATACGAAAATGTGGGGCTGGCTTGCCTGCGATGCAGGCACCTCGGTGCATCCGTGATGCCGGGGTGATGCATTCGCAGGCAAGCCCGCTCCCACATGTGACCTCTGTCGTTCTGTGGGCCCGTGTCACACCCGCTTCATCCTGTCGTGGTTAAGTCTGCCTTTTGATACTCAAGAGGGCACCTGCATGAGCCACTTCGATCTCGGCCGTCGCCGCGTGATGCAAGCCGTCGGCGCCGGCCTGCTGCTGCCGGGCCTGGCCCCGGCAGTGATCGCCTCCGTGAAGGACCGACCGCAACTCACCGACGGCGTGCAGTCCGGCGACCTGCTCGGCGATCGCGCCATGATCTGGAGCCGCAGCGACCGCCCGGCCCGCATGGTGGTGGAGTGGGACACCCGCAGCGTATTCAGCAACCCGCGCCGATTCATCTCGCCCCTGGCCGACAACCGCACCGACTTCACCGCGCGCGTCGAGCTGACCGGGCTGCCCGCCGACCAGGCGATTTTCTATCGCGTGCACTTCGAAGACGCCCAGACCGGCGTCGCCAGCGAGCCGTGGTTCGGTCATCTGCGCAGTGTGCCGCAACAACGCCGCGACATCCGTTTTGTGTGGAGCGGCGACACCGTCGGCCAGGGCTTCGGCATCAATCCGGACATCGGCGGCATGCGCATCTACGAAGCCATGCGCCTGCGCCTTCCGGACTTCTTTATTCACAGCGGCGATACCATCTATGCCGACGGCCCGGTGCCGGCGCAACTGACCACCGAAAGCGGACGCATCTGGCGCAATATCACCACCGAAGCCAAGAGCAAAGTCGCTGAAACCCTGGATGAGTATCGCGGCAATTACCGCTACAACCTGATGGATGAAAACGTACGCCGCTTCAATGCCGAGGTGCCGCAGATCTGGCAGTGGGACGACCACGAAGTGGTGAACAACTGGTCGCCGAGCAAGCAATTGGATGAGCGTTACCAGACCAAGGACATCAATGCCCTGGTGGGCCGTGCGCGCCAGGCCTGGCTGGAGTATTCCCCCATGCGCCGGCAAAGCGCCGATGGCGGTGGGCGGATTTATCGCAAGCTCAGTTATGGGCCGCTGCTGGATGTGTTCGTGCTGGATATGCGCAGCTATCGCGGGCCCAACGATGACAACCTGGGCGCTGAAAAGCCCTTCCTCGGCCGCGAGCAATTGGACTGGCTCAAGCGTGAACTCAAGGCGTCGCAGGCACAGTGGAAGGTCATCGCCGCCGATATGCCCATCGGCCTCGGCGTGCCTGACGGAGAGGTCAGCCCTGGTGTGGCACGTTGGGAAGCCATCGCCAACAACGATCCAGGCGCGCCGCAAGGTCGCGAGCTGGAAATCGCTGAGCTGCTGGGCTTCTTAAGGGCGCACAAGGTACGTAACCATGTATGGCTGACGGCGGATGTGCACTACTGCGCAGCGCATCACTACCACCCGGATCGAGCCGCGTTCCAGGATTTCGAGCCGTTCTGGGAGTTTGTCGCCGGGCCTTTGAATGCGGGGAGTTTTGGGCCCAACCCGCTGGACAAGACCTTTGGCCCCGAGGTGGTCTTCGAGAAAGCACCGCCGGCGCAGAACACGTCGCCATTCGCGGGTTTCCAGTTTTTTGGCGAGGTGCAGATCGATGGGCAGACGGCGGAGTTGACGGTCATCCTGCGCGACCTGGATGGCATCTCGGTATTCGAACAAAAGTTACAACCGGCGTGACTGAATGCGACCAAGGGTGGGGCAGGCAAGCCAGCTCCCACTCTTGGTCGTCAGCGCCTGGGGGAGGTCAGTAGACGTCGCGGCGATAACGGCCTTGCTCGATCAGCCGTTCCACGGCGTCACTGCCGAGAATGTCCACCAGCGCCTGATCCACCCCGGCCGCCATCCCCTGCAGGCTCCCGCACACATAAATCGCCGCGCCTTCCGATAGCCACTTACGCAGCACCTCGGCCGATTCACGCAGGCGATCCTGCACGTAGATTTTTTCCTCCTGATCGCGGGAAAACGCCAGGTCCAGCAGCGCCAGGTCGCCACTGGCCAACCAGCCTTGCAGCTCGTCCTGGCACAGGAAGTCATGCTTGATATTGCGTTCGCCGAACAGCAACCAGTTGCGCTGTTGGCCGTCGGCAATACGCGCCTTGAGCAAACTGCGCAGGCCGGCCAGGCCGGTGCCGTTGCCCACCAGGATCAGGGGCGCCGGGGCTTGCGGCAGGTGGAAGCCACTGTTGCGACGCAGGCGCAGGCTGACGCTGGAGCCGATCGCGGCGTGTTCCGTGAGCCAGCCACTTGCCAGGCCCAGGCTGCCGTCGGGGTGGCGCTCCTGGCGCACGATCAACTCCAGCACGCCATCGCTGGCAATCGAAGCGATGGAGTATTCGCGCATGCCCAAAGGCACCAGCGCGTTCACCAGCGCCTGGGCGTGCAGGCCCACCAAGTGCGCGCGGTTGTCTGGCAGTTGGCGGGTGGCCAGGGCTTGGTTGAGGGATTGCGCCAAGCCTTCGATCAATACGCCGTCGCTGCCGGCCAGGCCCAAGCCTTCGAGGAAGTGTTCGATGGCCCAGGGGCAATTGCGCGGCAGCACTTCCACCAGGTCGCCGGCTTCCCAGCGTTGGGGCGACGGGGAGGTGAGGCCCAGCAAATAGACCTCCGAGCCGCTGCTGTCGCGGTTGAGCAGGGTGCGTTGGCTGAGCGTCCAGTTTTCGTACTGGGCGGTCGGCCAGGCGGATGCCGGGGCGTGGCCAGTGAGCTGACCAAGCTGCTGTTGCCAATGCAGCAGGGCGGTGGTGTCGCCGCTGTCCACCTCGACCGGGGCGAACAATGCGTTGCCGCCCTGGTTGGTCAGCCAGAAATGCAGGCGCCGTGCGAAGCCGCAGAAGTGTTCGTACTGACGATCACCCAGGGCCAGCACCGAGTAGTTCAGGCCCTTGAGCGACAGGTCCTGGCCGAGCACGCTGCGTTCGAAACCACGGGCGCTGTCAGGGGCTTCGCCGTCGCCGAAGGTGCTGACCACAAACAGCGCGTTTTGCGACTGGCGCAGGTCATCCTGGCTGACGCTACCCAGGGGTTGCACCTTCACCGGCAGGCCGGCCGCCTGCAATTGGCCGGCGGTCTGCCAGGCCAGTTGTTCGGCAAAACCACTCTGGCTGGCAAAGCCGATCAGCCATGCTGGCGCATCGCTGTGGTTGGCCGTGAGGCCTTTGCGCGCATCACGTACCTGGCGCTTTTTACGCCGACGGTCCAGGTACAGCAGCCAACCGGTGATGAAGAACAACGGCATCAGCACCGAACTGACGGTGAGGATAATCCGCCCCGCCAGGCCGAAGTAACTGCCGGTGTGCAGTGCGTAGACGCTGGTCAGCAGTCTGGAACCGAGGCGCTTGCTGGCGTACCGGTCGTGGGACTTGACCTCACCGGTGGCCGGGTCCAGGTTGATCTGGTTCAGCGCGCGGTCATGGGGTGAGTTGTCCAGCAGGTAGTAGACGATGGCCGGTTGCCCCGCGACGGCAGGCATGCGGATGTTGTAGGCACTCAAGCCAGGGCCGGCGTTGCTGTAGATGCTGCTCCAGATCGCGTCGTAGTTGGCCACGGGCGCCGCACCGTCGGGCGCAGGGCCGCGCTTGCGCATGCGTTCATTTTGCGGGGCGTCGGACAGCAGTTTGGTCAGGCCCTGGCTGTACCAGTCGTAGGACCAATACAAGCCGGTCAGTGCCGACAGCAGATAGGCCAGCAGGCACCAGGTGCCGAATACCGAGTGCAGGTCCCAGTTGAAGGCACGGCCCTTTTTGCGCCAGTCCAACGTCAGCCACGCCCGCCAGCTCGCCACCTGGCGCGGCCAGCGCAAGTACAGCCCGGAGAGGCAGAAGAACACCAGGATCAGCGTGCAAGCACCGGTGATGTTTCGCCCGGTATCGCCCATCACCAGGAAGCGGTGGAATTGCAGCAGGAAGCCAAAGACGTCCTGGCCGACCACGTCACCCCTATAGTCGCCGGTGTAAGGGTCGAAATAGCGCAACTGGCCACGGCGCTCGCCGGGCGGCGGGGTGAAGAACACGCGGGCAGCGTTGCCGCTTTCGCGTTCGACGAACAGCATGGCCACGGTCTGGCCTTCGGTGGCCTCCAGCTTGCGCACCAACTCGGCGGGCGGCAGTACGCCGGCTTCGCGTTTTTCCACGGTCAATACGTTGGGGTTGAGCGCCCGCAGAATTTCATCCTGAAACGAGACCGCAGCCCCGGTGATCCCCATCAAGGCCAGCACCAGTCCGGCTGTAATGCCGAAGAACCAGTGCAACTGGAACAGGGTTTTCTTCAACACGTCTGACCGCCTCGTCTATCTGAATATGTAGGGCACGGCGCGCATTATGCCGTGGCTTGTCGAGAAACTTTCTGTTTAACACGCAAAAGCCCCACGCATCCGATGCATGGGGCTTGTTGTTGCGTGGCGTCGCTACCTAGAAGTGGAAGTTGGTAGACAACAGGGCCGTACGACCGGCCGCCTGGTTGGCGAAGTGTGTCGAGAAAGCCTTGTCGTAATAGGTCTTGTCGGTCAGGTTTTGCACGTTCAATTGCAGGTCGACGTTCTTGCTCAGTTTGTAGCTGGCCATGGCGTCGTAGCGGGTGTAGGACGGTACGTAAACGGTATTGCCAGCATCGCCGTAAACCTGATCGACGTAGAACGCGCCACCACCGATGGTGAGCTTGGGGGTGAGGTCGTAAGTGGTCCACAGGCTGAAGGTATTCTTCGGCGTGTTGGGCATTTGATTGCCTTTGCTTGAACCCGAACTGACCACGCCATTGCGACCATTCAGGCCGGATTTGACCAGTTCGCTGTCGAGGTAGCTGTAGCCCGCGAACACCTGCCATTGGTCGGTGATCTTGCCGCTGGCGGACAACTCCACGCCGTCGACTTGGGATTCACCCGCGTTCTGGTAGGTCAGGGCGTCGACCAGGATGCGGGTGTTTTTCTTCTCGGTACGGAACACCGCGGCGGTCAGGGACAGGCGATCGTGGAACAGGTCCCATTTGGTGCCCAGCTCGTAGTTGACGGTTTCTTCCGGCTGCAGGTCGCTGGTGGCGGCGCCGGCCGAGAGTGGGTTGCCGTCCGACCCTTCACCCACCAGGCCACCGGCAGGCGTCGCCGACGTGGCGTAGGAGGCATAGAGGCTGGCGTTTTCCACGGGTTTCCAGACAAGGCCGGCTTGCCAGTTGAAGAACTGGCTGTCTTCTTTGATTTTGCTGCGGCCGGTCGCGGAATCGGTGTTGGCAACGGTGTCGAAGGTGTCGTAGCGCAGGCCGACGTTCAGCAACCATTTCGGGTCCAGCTCGATGGTGTCGAACACATACGCGCCACGGCTGGTGGCCTTGGTGGTGGTGCCGTAATAGTTGCGCGCGATGCTGCCGGTCCAGGCGTCATCCGGGTTCGGGTTGCTCAGGGAGGTGCACTGGCCGCCCAGGTTGCCCTTGGCCACGGTACAGATCGGGTTGGCATTGGGGCTGATGGTGTAGCTGCTCACGCGGGTTTCTTCGCCGGTGAACTCCAGCCCGGTGGAGTAGCTGTGCTTGAACCCCAGCGCCTGGAAGCTGCCGAACACATCCGTTTGGTTGGTGGTGGTGGTTGTGGTCGAGACTCGACTGTTGGCGCGGCGCCACACGGTGCCGAACCGGTTGACGTTGAGCTTGCTGTCGTCCGGCTGCGTCAGAATGTAATCCTGGCCTGTGCTGCCGTGGCGCAGGGTGTTTTTCAGCGTCATGGTGTCGTTCAGGTCGTGCTCGATGGAGAACGTGCTGATATCGGCGCGGGTCTTGCGGAAGTCACGGTCCTTGAGGCCATAGAAGTTGTTGCTGTCGCCGCCGTCGTTGGGTTTGTCATGCACGTGGGCGGTGGCTGTCGACGAACCGTAGCCGTACGGAATGCCCGAGTCCGGCAGGTCGTTGCTTTCCATGTGGTAGTAGCTGAGGTTGACGCGGGTCGGGGTGCCCAGGCCAAAGGTCAGCGACGGTGCCACGCCCCAACGGTCGTAATTGATCGCGTCGCGGCCGGCCACGTTCTGTTCGTGGCTCATCAGGTTCAAGCGGAACGCGGCGCTGTCGTCGAGGAATTGGCGGTTCACGTCGAGTACGTAGCGGCGGGTCTGGTCGGAACCGTAGGTAAAGCCGCCGTTGGTGAAGTCCCGCGCTTGTGGGGTCTTGCTCACCAGGTTGAGGCTGCCGCCGGCCGAGCCGCGACCGCCGAACGAGGAGTTCGGGCCTTTGCTGACTTCGATCGACTCGATATCAAAGATCTCGCGGCTTTGGCCGCCGGTGTCACGCACGCCGTCCAGGTAGGTATCGCCCTGGGCATCAAAGCCACGGATGAACGGGCGATCGCCCTGGGGGTTGCCGCCTTCGCCGGCGCCGAACGTAATGCCCGGTACGGTGCGCAACGCATCCTGCAACGAAGTGGCGGCGGTGTCCTTGAGCACTTGCTGGGGCACCACGGTGACCGAGCGCGGCGTGTCGACCAGCGGCGCGGTGTACTTTTGCGACGAGGCCTTTTCGACCTGGTAGGAGGTGGTGTCCTGCTCTTCCCCGGTGATGCTGGTGGCGCCCAGGGAGATGCTGTTGCGCTGGCCTTGTTGTTCAGTGTCTTCGGCCGCCTGCGCCAAGTGGGCGACAGAGCTGGCGCTGAGGGCAACGCCGATGGCCGATGCCAGCATACGTGGTGAACTGGCAGGTATTTTTGTAGTGGTGCGCGACATGACGTGTCCTTTCCCCAAGGATGTGAAGCCGCGGAATATAGGGTGAACAAGACTTTCTATCAATTGCGATACATTGCTAATTGCATTGAATTTACATTCTTTACACTTTTTGCTTACGGTTTTTACGAACTCATTCGTCTAGGGCGTTTTACACGGCGGATAAGAATCAATACCATTGGCGCCTCTCTGATTTCAGGTGTTGCCCCATGCTGCTGCATATCCCCGGCCTGTTCTCTCCTGAGGAAGTGCAGCGCATTCGCCATGCCCTGGAAAATACCGACTGGGCCGACGGTAAAATCACCGCCGGGCACCAGTCCGCCAAGGCCAAGCACAACCTGCAATTACCCGAGGGCCACCCGCTGGCCAAGGAAATCGGCGCGGCGATGCTCGAGCGGTTATGGAACAACCCGCTATTTATGTCAGCGGCGTTACCGCACAAAGTCTTTCCGCCGCTGCTCAATTGCTACACGGCCGGTGGCAGTTTCGATTTCCATATCGACAATGCCGTACGCCAGGCCAGGGGCAGCCATGAGCGAGTGCGCACCGACCTGTCATCCACGCTGTTCTTCAGCGACCCGGACGAGTACGACGGCGGCGAACTGGAGATCCAGGACACCTTCGGCCTGCAGCGCGTGAAGTTGCCGGCCGGCGACATGGTGTTGTACCCCGGCTCCAGCCTGCACAAAGTCAACGCCGTGACCCGTGGCGCGCGCTATGCCTCGTTCTTCTGGACCCAGAGCCTGGTGCGCGAAGACAGCCAGCGCACCTTGCTGTTCGAGATGGATGGCGCGATCCAGCAACTGACCCGCGACGTCCCCGACCACCCGGCGCTGATCCAACTCACCGGCACCTACCACAACCTGCTGCGCCGCTGGGTCGACGTCTGACATGGGCTTTTTATTGCGCCGTGAAGAAGTGCTCAACGTCGAACAACTGCAAAGCATGCTCGATGACTCGCCCGTGCGCGCAGCCCAGGCGATCCTGGTGGCGGCGAAGGCGGGTGTGGTGGAGGCCCAGGCCCTGCTCGGGCAGATCCTGCTGGAAGGCCGTGGCATTGCCCGTGATGAAGCGCTGGCGTTGCGCTGGTTCCAGATTGCGGCGAAGGGCGGACACTTGATGGCGCGCAATATGGCCGGGCGCTGTTTGGAGCAGGGTTGGGGGTGTGCGGCTGATGAAGCGGCAGCGGCGCGAGAGTACCGACTGGCCGCCGAGGCCGGTTTGGATTGGGCGCAATACAACTACGCCAATCTGTTGGCCACCGGGCGCGGTGTTGCCGAAGACCCGCAACAAGCGCTGAGCCTATACCGCCAGGCAGCGGAACAGGGCCATGCCAAGTCGATGAACCTGTTGGGGCGATATCTGGAAGACGGTCAAGTGTGCCCAAGAGATTTGGACGCAGCCGTAGACTGGTACCGTCGTTCAGCCGAAGGCGGCGATTTTCGCGGGCAGTTCAGTTATGCAGCGGTGCTGGCGGACAGAGGCCAGGTTGACGTGGCGTTGGAGTGGTTGCGCAAGGCGCTGGCGGCGGGGAATCTGAAATTTCTGCGGACGGCGTACCAGGCATTGGCATCAGCGGATGATCCGCAGCTGCGGCAGATGGCTTTGGATTATCATCAACGAGCTATGCAGCTAGCCCAATAGCAAGTCGAGACGACGCAGCCCCCACAAAAAAGCCCATGACAGATCATGGGCTTTCTCTTGCAGCGTGCAGCTAAAAACTAACCGCCGCTCTTACACATAGAACGATTTCAACGGCGGAAAGCCATTGAACTCAACCGCGCTGTAGCTGGTGGTGTAAGCGCCGGTCGACAGCCAGTACAAACGGTCACCAATCGCCAGGTTCAGCGGCAGGCCGTACTTGTAGTTCTCGTACATGATGTCGGCGCTGTCGCAGGTAGGGCCGGCGATGACCACTTCTTCCATCTCGCCTTTCTTCTCGGTCCAGATCGGGAACTTGATGGCTTCGTCCATGGTTTCGATCAGGCCGGAGAACTTGCCCACGTCGGTGTATACCCAACGCTCGACGGCGGTGCGCGATTTACGCGCAACCAGTACCACTTCGCTGACCAGGATGCCGGCGTTGGCGATCAACGAACGGCCTGGCTCGAGGATGATTTCCGGCAGGTCGTCGCCGAAATCTTCCTTGAGGAAGCGGATGATTTCTTCGGCGTAGGTTTCCAGGCTGTTGGTACGGGTGATGTAGTTGGCCGGGAAGCCGCCGCCCATGTTGATCAGCTTGAGGTGGATGCCGTCTTCTTCCTTAAGGCGTTCGAAGATCACTTTGACCTTGGCGATCGCTGCGTCCCATACGCTGATGTCGCGCTGTTGCGAACCCACGTGGAACGAGATGCCGTACGGCACCAGGCCCAGGTCGCGGGCGAGGATCAGCAGGTCCATGGCCATGTCGG
>Ga0302347_1003203_pt1 | contig 14896 bp, 13 predicted proteins | sample PhyWR1_FD_202178 | JGI IMG/M metagenome (GOLD analysis project Ga0302347, IMG submission 202178) | Leaf surface microbial communities from wheat plants in UC Gill Tract Community Farm, Albany, California, United States - DLSL W.R1 (v2)... | ecosystem: Host-associated > Plants > Phyllosphere >...
TTGCTCGAACGTGTCGCGCGTAAACATTAAGGAGACAACGGGATGGCTGTTAAAAAGAATACTCAGAAAGAAGGCAGCTCGTGGATCGGGGAAGTTGAAAAATACTCCCGTAAGATCTGGCTTGCTGGTTTAGGCGTGTACTCGAAGGTCAGCAGTGATGGCGGCAAATACTTCGAGACCTTGGTTAAAGACGGCGAAAAAGCCGAGAAGTTGACCAAGACCACCGTTGGCAAGAAAGTCGATGCGGCCAAGGCCAGCGCAGGTTCGGCCAAGGCAAGCATTTCCGACACCTGGGGCAAGTTGGAAGAGACCTTCGACAAGCGCCTCAACAGCGCCATTTCGCGCTTGGGCGTGCCCAGCAAAGCGGAGCTGAAGGCGCTGCACAGCAAGGTCGACACGCTGACCAAGCAAATCGAGAAACTCACCGGCGCTAAAGTGGCACCCGTGAAAACCGCCGCCGCCAAACCTGCGGCCAAAACCGCAGCGGCTAAACCGGCCGCAAAAACTGCCGCCAAGCCATTGGTGAAAGCCGCCGCCAAACCTGCAGCAAAAACCGCGGCCAAGGCGCCGGCGAAAGCGGCGGCCAAGCCTGCGGCCAAAACCGCAGCAGCCAAGCCGGCTGCAAAAGCCGCCGCTAAACCGGTCGCTGCCAAAGCGGCTGCCAAGCCTGCGACCAAAGCCGCCGCCAAGCCTGCAGCCAAACCAGCAGCTAAGGCTGCGGCGAAACCGGCCGCCAAGCCTGCGGCGAAAACCGCAGCGGCCAAGCCCGCCGCCAAACCTGCTGCCAAGCCCGCCGCAGCGAAGAAGCCCGCCGCCGCCAAAAAACCTACGGCCGCCAAACCGGCAGCGGCAAACAAACCTGCAGCTCCCGCATCAACCCCCTCTACAGCCAACTCGGTCTCCGCGCCGACGCCGGCTGCCGCTACCCCGACTGCAACGCCGGCTACCCCGACGCCTTCCAGTCAGTCCTGATTTTTCCGGGACATCCAAAAATACCCGGCCTGCGAAGGTCGGGTTTTTTGTACCCGCTGATTTTTACCGGCGACAACGCCAGCGCCATCAGTTGTAAGTGATCGAAACGGTAACGGCGCTGGCCAGACTCCCGTGGGTGAGGGGTTCCCCGGTTTTGTGGTACGCCGCCGTCAGCGGCATCACGGCTTTATTGCCGGCAGTTGCGATGCTACGGCTGCGCTGGTCCACGGTGCCGTTGGCGGGGATGGTATACGCGGGGGAGCCGCGGTGTATGAGCTGCAGGGCTGTTCCCCCCGAGGTCCCGGTATTGGAAAACAGTTGGGCGTTACCCGTTGAAGGGGTGCCGGAGAACAGAAAAACCACAGTGTTGATATCCGACTCGCAGTCGGCGGAAATCTCGAAATCAAATGCGCCCGTACTGGCCGCCGCATCGAAGTCCGAGACCTTGATGGTGGGCAAGGTAATGGTGCGGTTCTCATCGCCGGCCGCCAGGTTGCAGGTGCCGGCGTTGATCTGGCCGACAAAAGTCAAAGTCCCCGTGGTGGCGGCCTGAACCCCATGGCTGGCCACGCCCACAGTGATTGCCAGCCAAACTGCCGGCGCGCGGGTGTTCATCGCGTGATCCTCAATCGGTCAGTCATAGGTGATGTGGACGGTCACGGTGCTGATGAAGGTGCCTTGAGTGACCGTGCCGTTCTTGTGATAAGCGCTACCGAGCGGCAGGACGGCGCGGTTGCCCGAGACCGCCAGCGTGCGTGTGTCTTCGGTGCCGTTGGCGAGTATGTTCTGCACGCCGCCGCCGAGGCGTGAGTACAGCCAGAGCGCAACGCCTGCGGCGCTGCCCGTGTTGGCGAAGATCCGATCATTGCCCGGTGCCGGTGCCCCGGAAAATCGGAACGTGACGTTCATGGCATCGCTGCATTGCGCGGTCAGCTCGAAGTCCCGTCCGCCAACGACAGTCTGGGTGTCGAATGCACGGACTTGCACCGGCTCGAACAGGATCGTGCGGTTGACGTCACCGGCGTCCAGGTTGCAGGTGGGCGTAGGGGCGACAAAACGCACCGATGTATTGAGCAGCAAATGAAAGCGGCCTTTGCCGCCGTCCCAACGATCTTCAACCAGGCTTCCACTGGTCAGCGTGCCGCTGGTGACGGGGCCGGTCTTGAAGAACAACGCCTCCGCGCTGACATTGCTGTACAGCGGCAACGCATTGCTCTGACTGAACGGGGGCGAGGTGTGCAGTTGATGGGGGTAAACCAGTCCCCTGTGATTACGCACCAGCACGCGTATGCCGACCCCTGGCACACCGGTGTGATACGCCGTGACGCCTGCGCCCGGCACCATCGCCGAGTCGGTGAAGCGCCCGATAATCTGCCTGGGGGTCGAAGTGCGGCAGTTGAGTTCAAAGCTGGGCGCGATGCCGTTGAAAGCCTGCCGGATAATCAGGCTGCCGACGGGAAGGCTGGTGGGAACGGTGATGGTATCCGGCAGGGACAGGCCGTGCTCGGAGTTGGGATATAGCCGACACTCAGCAAGCACCGTGACCGGCGCCCCGACTATCAGCAGGAGCAAAAAATATCTAGCAGTGTGCGTCATGGGCAACCTCATCATCAGAAGCCGGGTATCAAGGGGCGCGTGAACGTGCCGTTCAGCCGCTTGCATCGCGCTCGGCCGCTGGCGGTGGCTGCGCGGCGAGGTCGGCACCGAGTTGGCACAGGTCAGCGTTCAGATGCCGCAAGCGCTGCTTGTTCTGCGCCGTGGCCGCGATGGTGGCGTTGTAGGTAAACCAGCAAGTGGCAGTGGCGGTTGAACCCCACTTGACGGTCAATTTGCCCCGCGCCCGTGAGACCCGAACAAACGCCTTTCCACCTTGGCCGACGATCCCGACACTGGCGCCGTCTTCATCGAATACATCCGAACCGAACGGCAATGGGCTGCCGTCCTCGCGCTGTGTGCTGATCAACAAGGCTTGGCCGCTGACCGTCTCGAATTGCAGCTTCACCACCGAGCCGGCGCGGGGCGCGACGTTGCGCGCTGCGGTCTTGAGTTCGACATCCACGGACAAGTCCTTGGGGTCCAGCTCGACCACGTTCTGTCGATAGGGCGTGAGGTGGCTCACCACCGCCTGGCCGTGTTTGCCGACGTGGGCGGCGTGGTTGCCATTGATCCTCGCGCCCTGGGCGTCGGGTGCCTGGACGATCCCCAGGGTGTCGCCCAGCTCCGGGGCGAAGATCAGGCCGTCGGCGTGCGCAACCAGGCCGCCGGTCATGCCCAGCGACGTCGAGCGGTACGCCTCGCTGTGGCCATAGCTGGCGGACAACACGCCATAATCGGCCTGGTATTTCATATCGGCACTCTGGGTGTTGCCGCTGCCCTGGGTGCGGCTGGTGCTCAGGCCGTAGCTCAGTTGATTGTGCTCGCCCCAACTACCGCCCAGGCTGATCCGCTCGCCGCTGTTGTGGTCGCCACGGTAGGCCGTGCTGGTCAGAGTAGGCGTATGCGTGCCGCTGCCCAGAGGCAGGCTCAGGGTCAAATCCAGCTGTTGATCGACTTCACCACTCAGCACATCACGGCCGCGCTGAACGCTGAGGGTGTAGTGGAGGTTTTTCCAGTGGCCGCTGTAGCCGGCACTGAAGGTCAGGTTGCCCCCTGAACGGTTCCAGTAGTGTTGCGAAGAACCGGTCACATACACCGAGCCGTGGCTCAGGCTTTGATTAAGGCTGATATCCATCCTGTCGCGCAGGCGTGACACGTTGTCCAGGTCGCGTCCGTCCAGGGCATGGTCACGCAGTTGCGCGGCATCGCCCGCCGTCAGAAAACCGGAGGTGGAGTAACGGTAAGCGCCGAGGGTGAAGTGGGTGCCGCTGTCGGCGAAATTCTTGCTGTAGCGCAGTTGCACGCTGTGCCCGCTGCGCGAGCCGTGCCTGGGGATGTCGGCGCTTGAGTGTGTCAGGTCCACGGACAATGCGCCCAATGGCGTGTTGAATGCCGCGCCTGCCAATTGGGCGCGGTAGTCCTCGCCCAGCATCGCCCCGGTGTAGCCGGTCAGCAGATTGCTCAGACCCTGTTGGTAAGTGGCCTGCATCAACTTGGGCGGATGGCGCAGCCCCAGCTCATCCACCTGGCCGACACTTAGCGTGTAGCGCCGATAGCCCGGCCGCAGCAAGTGAGCATTGGCGGCGAACGGCACGATAAACGCGCGCTGGCGCCCGTCGGCCTCGGTGATCGTCACATTCAGGTCGCCGCCGTAACCGGTCGGGAAAAAATCGTCGAGCACAAAGGGGCCGGGCGCTACCGACACTTCGCTGAGCAACACACCACGTTGACGCACGCTGACACGGGCATTGGTTTCGGCGACACCGCGCACCACCGGCGCGAAGCCGGTCATGGAGTCCGGCAGCATCCGGTCATCGCTGAACAGGCTGATGCCCCGCAGGCGAATGCTGTCGAAAAGTTCGCCGGGGGTATGGATTTCGCCGGCCATCAATTGTGATCGCCACCGACTCAGTTCGCGCTGCACATAGGTGGCGTTGCTCTGATAGCCAGCGGCGCCGAGGCTGTGGCTGTAGCTGCCGTTATGTCGCCAATGCCAATCGCCCAGGTTAAGCCCGGTGTTCAGGCCCACGTAGTGGGAGTCCAGCGAGCGGCCGTTGGTACGGGTGGTAAAGGTGTTGGCGCTGTAGCGCACGAACGCTGCGTCCACGCCACTTTCCCAGTGCCTGGGGTCGACATAGCCACGCGCCTGGCGCGTCAGGTAAACCTGGGGGATCTGCAAGTCCAGGCGCGTTTCGCCGATATCGAACTGGCTGCTGGCGCCGGGTAGATAGCTGGCGATATCGGCGCAACGGTCAAACGGTTTGCGCGGGCCGGGTGTTTGTTGGTCGGCGCTGTCGACCTCGATACCGAAGCGTTGCAACGCCTCACGTTCCAGGCACAGCTGTGCCGACGGCTGACCCTGGACGGCGATAAACGTGACGCTCTCGCGACCGAGCCACTGACCGTTGAGGTACACCTCTGAACGGTAGGTGCCTGGCAACACGACGTTACCCTGGCTGAACTTCGCGATATCGACCTGCAAGCCTGCCGCGCCATCGGCAAAGAAAGCCGGGTTGAACTCCACATACTCGGCGCCGTGGGCGTCCATCGCCTCGGCGCTGCTCACCAGCAGCAGGCTACGCATTGTCAGACTCAAACCACGGCGTGCCAGGGGCGCGCTGCGGACGCCGGTGGGCGTGATCGCACTCATTGTTAAGCGTTTCCAAAAACAGGTGTTGCTCGGCTCCCGGCATAGGGAGGGTCATGGGGCGACCTTGGCGTTGTGGAGGACCTTCACCCCGAAATCGTCCAGCGTCTGGAATTCCACGCTGGCCGTAGCTCCAGGCGGCGCTTTGAGGTCGGGCAGATCGAAGCGGGTGCGAGCGCCGGGCATCACCATATTGCCGGCCCCGGAGGCAGCGGCTTGGCGCCCATGGCGTTGCCCGGCGACCTGCACCTCGACACGCTCGAAGGTCACCAGGTAAGGGGTCGGGTTGAACACTTCCACCGCCTCGCCGTAGGCGCTCGACACGCGGCGCCACTGCAACTTGGCGGGCGCGGCCTCGGCGCCGTGGGGCAGGCCCGGGGGACGCAGGATCAGCTTGATCCGTGTGCGAAACGCCAGTTGCAGCTGGTTACTGGGCTGGACGCCTCGCGCCTGCGCCGGCACCTCCAGCACGTTGAACCAAAACAGGCTCTCCTGCGCTGGCGGCAACCCTTCGCCGGTGTAAGCCACGCGTACGACCTGGTGTTTACCCGGCTCCATGCGAAAGATCGGCGGCGTGACCACGAACGGGATGTCGGCCAGTTCTGGCGTCGAATGTTCGTCGCCGTTGTCGAGCCAGGTCTGGATCAGCACCGGTACTTGGTTCCTGCTTTCAAGCCTGACGGTGACTTCCTTGTGGGGCTGCGGATAGATGATCCGTGTGCTGCTGATCACCACGCTCGCCTGCGCCGATAGCGCGACGACCATGGCGCACAGGGCTGCCAGGGTGTGTCGAATCGAAAGAGTGGACATGGGCGGTCATCCACCAGACGTGTGGCTGAGGCCCGCCACATGGCGCACGCGGGCGCCGAAGTCGCTGATGCTGGTGAACTCGACCTGAGCGGCGCCGTGCGGACGCTGCTGCAGGGTCGGCAGCACAAAGCGTTTTACGTCGCCGGCGGGCAGCAGCAGGCTGTCGTCGGCCGCTTGGCTCGGTGCCTTGCTGAAGCGCTTGCCGGCGCTGAGCAACATCACCGGGCCGAGCGATACGTGATACGGCGTCGGGTTGGTGACTTGCAGGGCAAACCCACGTTCATGGGGGACCAGCGTCCATTGCAGTTTTGAGGCCGCGCGCTCCACTGGATAGGGCAGAGCCGGTGGGCGCAGGAATACCCGCAGGCGGGTGCGGAACGACAGTTGGATCTGATTGTTCTGCGCGGCATCCACGGCACGCGGCGGCACTTCAAGCACATTCAGCCAGAACAACCGTTCACGCGCTTCGGTCAGCGGCTCGCCGGTATAGCGCAGGCGCAGGGCCTGTTGCTGGCCCGGCTCGATGCGGAAGATAGGCGGCGACACGCTGATCGGCGTGTGTACGGTGGCCGGCGTCGAGTGTCGATCACCGCTGTCCAGCCAGGTTTGCACCAGCGCCGGGCGGTTGCCACGGTTCTCCAGACGCACGACTACTTCCTGCTGTTCGGCCGGGTAGACCACTCGCGTGCCGTGGATGATCACGCCGGCCTCGCCGGCTGACGTCCACCACGACAACAGGCTGAAGGCCCAGGTGACCAGCACCCGTTGGGTTTGGCTGCTCATGGCGTTACTCGGCGTATTCGATCATAAAGCCGACCCGCGTGTTGACCTTGCCCTCGGTGGCCGGTCCGCTCGCATACAGTTGTGCCGCCAGGGGGATGATTGCCTGGTTATCGGCGATCACCACGCTCTCGGATTTTTCGCTGTAGACATTGATCGGCGAGCCGCTACGGCTGGTGACTTCGACCTGCACATTCTTGGCGTTGGTGGTGTCGGCCGGGTCGTCATGACCATCGATGTTCAGGCGTCCGGTGGCCACGTCGATGGCGGGGCTGGTCGGGTCGAACGCGACCATGGCGATGCGCCCGTTGGTGCAACTGCCTTCTCCGGGCGCGCCAATGCGAATGGTAAAACCGGTCAGGTTGGCGCGGCTGCCAGCGGTGGCCAGGCGCGCTGCCGAGACGCCACCCAGGTTGACGTCTTTGACCACCGCGCCGCTGCCCGGCGCCGCACCTTCGACCGTGCAGGTCACATCGGTGACCAGCCCGCTGAAATTGATCACACCGTCGACGGCGAACGCAGCGTGGGGGAGTGCGGCGGCCAAGGCCATTAGGGCTGCGACGGGGGAGAGAATATTGACGTTCATGGTATTTCCAGGGGTGATTGATCGATAAGGGGCCTCAGTGGATGTGGATAATTTGTATCTAAAAGTTAATGCGCTCTATAGCGAAGCCACGACTTTTAGTTCGAGATAGTTCGAAACGGTGCTGTTTTAATTATGGTTTTTTGCAAGTCTTGTTCGAACTGTGAAAGTTGCTGTAAGCGCTGTCCGTCAGCGGCTTCTGTAGGGCGTATCGATATCCGTTGTGCGGCGATATTGAACCCTGTGTAGGCCTGGGCTATACCGGGCTGGTAATAAGGGTGGATTGTGTAGACCGTTGCGTTACTTATGCGGGTGTCTGTATGCCTACTTTAACTAGCCATGCGTATACCGTCATGTTGTTGGATGACCACGAAATGGTTCGGCAAGGTATTGAGCTGGGCCTGAGTGGAGCGTCCGATATCAAGGTGATCGGTTCTTTTGCCACCGGTCGGCAATTGCTAGACGCACTTGCCCGGCAATCGGCGGATGTCGTGGTGATGGACTTCATTCTGGCACCGGCGGAAATCGATGGTCTCAGCCTGCTGCAGGCGCTGAACCGTCGTTTCAGCCAGTGTCGACCATTAATTGTGTGTTCCCACTACACGCCTGCGACGGTATCGCTGTCGTTGAAAGCCGGATGCTGGGGCATCCTCGGTAAAACCCAGAACTTGACCGAGTTGATCAGCGCCATTCGAACCGTCGCCCAAGGAAGGATTTATTTGCAGCCCTGCATGGTGCCGGCATTGCAGGGCACGCAATCGGTGTGGGAGACCATCAGCCAAAAAAACACCACGGATTTTGCATCGCCATTACGCTTGAATGCCTGTCTTAGCCCTAAAGAACAGGAAGTACTGCGCTGTTTTCTGGATGGCATGTCGGTGAATTCGATTGCCGCCAAGTTCTCGCGCAGCGCCAGTACCATCAGCACGCAAAAACAATCGGCTTATCGCAAGTTGGGAATCAGGAACGACAGTGAGTTGTTCAAGTTCACTCAGCAATTCGGCGCGCTGGGCTGACCTTCCACAGATCGGCGTTAAATAGGATCGTCCAGATAACGCAACGCCAGACGCTCTGTAGCCTGGCGCGCTGGCGCTAACAAATGCGGCGCCACCAGCATCATGATCTGGTAAACGACCACCCGCACCTCGCCCTCGCGATCGAGAATGCGCTGGTAATCCAGGGAAAACAGCAGGGTGAGGGTGATCTGCTCCACCAACTGCCCCAGCGCCTGGGTATCGCTGACCAACTGCCCGGCCGCCTTCAAGCGTGCCAGCAGTGACGCCAGGGTGCGCTTGAGCGCCGTAAGCAGGTTGCGAATGCCCTTGGCCAGCTTGGGCAGGCGCCCGGCCAGGTTTGACAGGTCCTGGAATAGGAAGCGGTAGTGGGCCATGCGCTCAATGATCAGGTGCAGGAACAGCCAGTAGTCCTGGGGTTCCAGTTGCGCGTCCGCCGGTGGGTCGAGCAATGGCGCCAGTTCATTCTGAAAGCGCTCGAACAACCCCAGCACCAAGGGTTCCTTGCCATGGAAGTGGTAGTAGAGGTTGCCGGGGCTGATCCCCATTTCATTGGCCACCTCCATGGTCGACACGTTCGGTTCGCCCTTGTGGTTGAACAACTGCAGGGCGCATTCAAGGATACGGTCGCGGGTCTTCATCCAGTCTTCTTAATCTGATCGTTGAGCTCAGCGCACCCGCACATAGGTGCCCGGCGCCGCTTCCATCGGTGGGTAATTCTGGTTGCCCAGGGCGGTCAAGGTGTCGCGCTGCACGCCCGAGCGTTGCTGGATCCATGCCAGCCATTGCGGCCACCAACTGCCTTCGACATGGTTGGCGTCGTAGTACCAGGCGCGCGGGTCGCTGCTTAGCTTGGGGTTTTCGACGTAATTGGCCTTGGGGTTGCCCGGCGGGTTGAGGATGCTCTGGATATGCCCGCTGTTGGACAGTACGAAGCGCCGCTCGCCACCCAGCAGTTGAGTGGAGCGATACACCGCATCCCACGGCGTGATGTGGTCGTTGATGCCGGCCACGCTGAAGCTGTCCACCGTGACCTTTTGCAAGTCGATCGGCGTGCCGCACACCTCCAGGCCGCCGGGATGGCTCAGTGGGTTGTGCTTGAAAAAATCCAGCAGGTCGCCGTGCAAGGCGGCGGGCAGGCGCGTGTTGTCGTTGTTCCAATACAGAATGTCGAACGCCGGCGGTTCCTTGCCCAGCAGGTAATTGTTGATCCAGTAGTTCCAGATCAGGTCGTTGGGGCGCATCCAGGCAAACACCTTGGCCATGTCGCGGCCGTCCAGCACACCTTGTTGGTAGGACCGACGTTTGGCCGCTTCCAACGTTTGCTCATCGGCGAACAGGGTGGCGGGGCTGTCGATCTGGCTGTCCAGCAGGCTCACCAGGTAGCTGGCGCTGGAGATGCGGCGCAACTGGCGCTTGGCTTGCAGATGGCCTTGCAGCGCGGCGATGGTCAGGCCGCCGGCGCAGGCGCCCATCAGGTTGACCTCCCGCGCGCCGGTAATGGCCCGGCACACGTTGAGCGCTTCTTCCAACGCCGCCACGTAGGTGGACAGGCCCCACTCGCGATGCCGCACATCCGGGTTGCGCCAACTGACCATAAAGGTCTGCAGGCCGTTTTTGAGCGCGTATTGCACGAAGCTGTTGGCCGGGCTCAGGTCGAAGATGTAGTACTTGTTGATTTGCGGCGGCACCACGAGCAGCGGCCTGGCGTACTGTTTCTCGCTCATGGGTTTGTACTGGATCAACTCCAGCAGCTCGTTGCGAAACACCACCGAGCCGGGCGTGGTGGCCAAGGTTTTACCCACTTCAAATGCCTGTTTCCTCACTTGGCGCGGCAGGCCATTGTTGTGCAGCAAATCGTCGAACAGGTTGCTCACCCCGCGCACCACGCTATTACCCCCGGAGTTGAGCAGCTCCTTGACGGCCAAGGGGTTGAGCAAGGTGTTGGAGGGCGACACCGCATCGTTGAACAGCGACAAGGCAAAGTGCGCCCGGGCCCGGTCGTCGTCGCTCAGGGTGCTGTCGTCGATCCAGTGGCGGGTCTGTTTCTGCCAGCTCAGATACGCCTGAAGACTGCGCCGATAAAGTGGGTTGAGCTGCCAGGTGGGGTCGACGAAACGGCTGTCGCGGGGGTTGGGCTCATGCACGGTCTCGCCCAGCAGAACGCGACCCAGTTGCCCACCCAGGGCCAGGGCGTGACGGGCGGTATGCACCGGGTTACGCAAACCGTGGGCGGCCACGCTGCGCAGGGTCGACAGCAGGTCGCGGCCCCTCAGGCCGGTGATCGCATTTTGCGCATTGATGAACGCGGCGGGGGTGGGCGCCGGGTTCGTCACGGGTCTTTCTCGCATGAGCCAACACTCCTTCGTCTAGCCATCAACAGGCACGCCAATTCAGAACCATAGTCGGTTCCTGGCAAGTTGCGCGGCGGTGTGGTCCTTACACCGCGGGGCGTGGGTGAATCACTGCGCGCAGGCGCTCCTCCTCCAGGAATTTCATGATGATCGGCGCCACGGCTTCGGCCCGGGTGATCAAAAACAAGTGGCCATCATCGATGATGTGCAACTGCGCGTTGGGGATGCGCCAGGCGAGCATGCGCATATTGACCAGCGGGATCAGTGGGTCATCGTCGCCGGCCAATACCAGGGTGGGTTGGCGGATCTTGTGCAGCCAATGGATGCTGGTCCAGCCCAGTCCCGCGAACAACTGCCAGTAGTAGCCGAGCTTGCCGGCCGAACGCACTTTGCTGGCATGTTCGGCGGCCAGCTTCGAATCGTGACGGAACGAGCCGCCGTAGATCATCGGTGCAATGCGCACCACATGGGACGGCTGGATATAGCGGCGCGGGCTCGCCATCAGCCACAGCACTTTCGGCTTGCCCGGCACCATCACCGCGCCCGCCGCCGTCGCCGCCAGGATCAGCTTCTTGCAGCGCTCCGGGTAGTCATAGGCGAACTGCTGCGCCAGCGCGCCGCCCCAGGACACGCCGACGGCATTCACCTGGCCGTAGTCCAGGTAATCAAGCATGCGCGCGGTGAGCTTGGCCAGACCAGGGAAGCGGTACGGCCGGCTGGGCGTCGAGGAACCGCCCACTCCCGGTACGTCGAAAGCAATCACCTCAAGGTCCGGGTCCAGAGCCTGCACGAACGGAAACACCAGCTCCAGGTTGGCGCCGATGCCGTTGAAGATCAGCAACGGCGTCAAGTGAGGCTTGCCCGGACGTACCGCCGTGCGGATGGTCTGGCCATCCAGATCGATGGTACGGAAGATGAACGGTTGCGGCATTGGGGAACCCTTAGGGTTAGAGGGGCAGCTTCAAGCTACAAGCCTTAAGCTGAACTCAATCGGCTTGAGGCTTGTAGCTTGCCGCTAGCGTTCATGCACATAGGTACCTGGCGCCGCTTCGGCTGCGGCGTACGTCTTGTTGCCTAATACCGTCGGCGCCTTCTTCAGCTTGCCCGCCCGCTCGGCCTGCCACGCTTGCCAGTGCAGCCACCAGGAATCGGTGTGCTTGGTGGCGTTTTCCTGCCATTGCAGGGCGGTGCTCGCCAGGCCGTCGCTGGTCTGGTAGCGCGCCTTGGGGTTGCCCGGCGGGTTGAGGATGCTTTGGATATGCCCGCTGCTGGACAACACGAACTCCACGTTGCCGCCAAACAACTGCGCCGACTTGTAGCAGGACTGCCAGGGGGTGATGTGGTCGTTGGTGCCGGCCAGGGCATAGATATCGGCGGTCACTTGCTTGAGGTCGATCGGCGTGCCGCACACTTCCAGAGCGTTGGGGCGAACCAGCGGGTTGTTCTTGAACAGTTCGATCAGGTCGCCATGGAATGCCGCGGGTAAACGCGTGGTGTCGTTGTTCCAGAACAGGATGTCGAACACCGGCGGTTCGTTGCCCAGCAGGTAGTTGTTGACCCAGTAGTTCCAGATCAGGTCATTGGGACGCATCCAGGCGAACACCTTGGCCATGTCGCGACCTTCCAATACCCCGGCCTGGTAGGAGTGGCGCTTGGCCGCTTCCAGCGTCTGTTCGTCGACGAACAGCGCCACCTGGGTGTCGAGGGTGGTGTCGAGCACGCTCACCATCAGGGTCAGGGCGTTGACCTTTTTCTCGCCCAGCGCCGCGTAATGGCCCAGCAGCGCCGTGCAGGTGATACCACCGGAGCAGGCGCCGAGCATATTGATGTCTTTGCTGCCGGTGATCGCGGTGACCACATCGACCGCTTCCTTGAGCGCCTCGATATAGGTCGACAGGCCCCACTCGCGCTGGGCCTTGGTCGGGTTGCGCCAACTGATGATGAACGTTTGCTGGCCGTTGCGCAGGCAGAAACGCGCCAGGCTTTTATCCGGGCTCAAGTCGAATACATAGAATTTGTTGATCTGCGGCGGCACCACCAGCAGAGGGCGTTCATGCACTTGTTCGGTGATCGGTTTGTACTGGATCAACTCCAGCACATCGTTGCGAAACACCACCGCGCCTTCGGAGGTGCCCAGGCTCTTGCCCACTTCAAAGGCGCCCATGTTGACCTGGCTCGGCATGCCGCCGTTGTGCACCATGTCCTTGGCCAGGTGGGACAGGCCATCGAGCAGGCTTTTACCGCCGGTCTCGAAGAAGCGCTTGACCGCCGCCGGGTTCGCCACGCTGTTGGTGGGTGCCATGGCTTCGGTCATCAGGTTGATCACGAAGTGGCCGCGGCTGATGTCCTGGGGCGACAGGCTGCTGTCATCGATCCAGTCGTGCAGTTCCTTGCGCCATGCCAGATAGGTTTGCAGGTAGCGTTTATAGAGCGGGTTCTGGCTCCAGGCCGGGTCGCTGAAGCGACGGTCATCGTGCTCCGGCACCAGCGCGGATTGGCCGAACATCACGTTCTTCAACTCGAGGCCCAGATGAGCGGCATGCTTGACGCTGTGCAGCGGTTGCCTGATGGCCTGGGTCAGCACCATCTTCGCCGAGGCGAGCAAGTCCTTTTTGCGTAACGCGATGATCGGGTTCAGCCCCAGCGTGTTTTCCGAGGCCTGGCGTTTCAAGTCATCGTTGTTCTTGTTACTCATCTACGACGCTCCATTGTCCGAAAGACGAGTACCGGTTATTGCCGCGCGTCCGGTTTCGCTGCACGGCACAAGCCAGGTACTGCACTTGGGTGACCGTTGCTACCGCATCGTTAAATGCAGGGAACTTGCCAGTCCCATGGGTTACCCGAGTTTAATTTTTTGCGCAAGCGGGCCAATCATTGGCCACACAACAGATCATTCAAGCAGATGAAATTAGAAAATGCCCTCTAACGCGCAGGAGGCCCGAGCTAGAGCATCAGCCGTACGACCGACTCGCTCGGGTCGCGGGTTTTACCGGCGGCCTTGAGTTCGGCCAGGTAATCGGCCCACAGGCTTTCCTGACGCACTGCCAGTTGGTAGAGGTAATCCCAGGTGAACAGTCCGCTGTCATGGCCGTCGTCAAAGGTCAATTTCAGTGCGTACTGGCCGGCCGGTTCCACCTTGATCAACTTAACGTGGAGCTTGCCGAATTGCAGGATGGGTTTGCCGTGGCCCTGGACCTCGGCGGAAGGCGAATGCGTACGCAGCAACTCGGCGGGGAGTTGGTACACCTCTTCAGGCCCGTAGGTGAGGCCGAGGGTGTTGGAGGTTTTGTGCAGGTTTACAGCCGTGGGGAATTTGGACATTGATAATAATCCTGAAGAAACCGGCTCAAAAATGTGGGAGCTGGCTTGCCTGCGATAGCGGTGTTGAATTCACCCTCGCTATCGCGGGCAAGCCAGCTCCCACATTAAAGCAAAGCGGTTCTGTGTGAGGCTTACAGGATATAACGAGACAAATCTTCGTTCTGCGCCAATTCGCCCAAGTGGCTGTTGACGTAATCCGCGTCGATCTTGATCACTTCGCCATTTTGCGCACCGGCCAGGTCGCCGGCACTGAAGGACACTTCCTCCAGCAAACGCTCAAGCAGCGTGTGCAGGCGACGGGCCCCGATGTTCTCGGTCTTCTCGTTGACCTGCCAGGCAATCTCGGCCAGGCGCTTGATACCGTCCGGCTGAAACTCGATGCCCAGGCCTTCGGTTTTCAGCAACTCACGGTACTGCTCGGTGAGCGAGGCGTGCGGCTCGCTGAGGATGCGCTCGAAGTCACCTGGCGTCAGCGCCTTGAGCTCCACGCGAATCGGCAGACGGCCTTGCAGCTCGGGTACCAGGTCGCTTGGCTTGCTCAGGTGGAAGGCGCCGGAAGCGATAAACAGGATGTGGTCGGTCTTGACCATGCCCAGCTTGGTGTTCACGGTACAGCCTTCGATCAGCGGCAGCAGGTCGCGCTGCACGCCTTCGCGTGACACATCGACGCCCCCGGAGTTGCCGCGCTTGGCCACCTTGTCGATCTCGTCGATGAACACGATGCCGTGCTGCTCGACCGCTTCCAGGGCCTTGGCCTTGAGTTCTTCCTCATTGACCAGGCGCCCGGCTTCTTCGTCGCGCACCAGTTTGAGCGCGTCCT
>Ga0302347_1003204_pt1 | contig 14892 bp, 16 predicted proteins | sample PhyWR1_FD_202178 | JGI IMG/M metagenome (GOLD analysis project Ga0302347, IMG submission 202178) | Leaf surface microbial communities from wheat plants in UC Gill Tract Community Farm, Albany, California, United States - DLSL W.R1 (v2)... | ecosystem: Host-associated > Plants > Phyllosphere >...
GGGCGGCGTTTCAGCAATTTGAGCCGTTCTGGGAATTTGTCGCCGGACCATTGAATGCGGGCAGTTTTCCGTCCTGTGCACTGGACCTGACATTCGGCCCGCAGGTGGTCTTTCAGAAGGCGCCGGCTGAACCGAATATCTCGCCCCTGGCAGGGCTTCAGTTCTTCGGCGAGGTCAATATTGATGCCCGGGACAAGAGCCTCACCGTAACCCTGCGCGACCTGGACGGTATAGCAGTGTTTGAACAGCAGTTGAAGCCTTTCAGCCTTGAAGCATAGGCAGGTATCAGCGTCGAGCCAGCGGCGAATCCAGATCAGAGGAGGGTGGTTCGATCTGCAGGCCCTGCAGGAGCGGGCGCGGATGCCGCAATACACCAGTAGCAGTCCAGCGAGCTAAACAGGGGAGCAAAGCTGATTGAACCGGCTGATTCGCCGTAGTTCGATCCAGGTAAACCCGTCGATCGGGCAGGCAGGTTTCAGAGTGATACTTTCTGGACTGGGTGGGCGTTTTATTACGGGATCCAGGATCTCTTATTATAACTAAACTAAACAACCATTTAGTATAGTTATTCCATACGGTTATAATAAGGCAGGATTTAGATCTCCTTAGGCAGATCCTTCCCCGTTAATAAACGGCCGTCCAAACCTATAAATTCGAATGCATCGCTGTGCGCATAAATTTGTCTTGTCGCGTTGCCTATAATCCGACTATTGAAGGCTGCAACCTCTTTTCTTTCTAACGGTATTACTCGTTCGCTTGCCTCATAGTCGCCTAGAACAGCGATATTTTGGCTCAAAGGGATGAAAACACTCACGTCTTTTAGTGCGAATCCCAAACCCCATCCGTCGTCAGGTCGATTAGGGTGAGCTACCAGATTTACTGGATAATCGGAGGTAATGAACCCAGGTGATCCATTGCTTGTTTGCAGAAAACGCCATTTGCGCTCTAGTAAACATTGATGAATTCCACGTATAAGCCCCAATTCAAAGTAAGCATGTTTTGAGCTGTTCATCTCTAGGGCGGGTAAACTTTCCCGTGATTCTGAAGCCATTAGAATTTGGTTGAGGGGCTCAATGCTGCTTTCCAAATGCTGTCTGTCTCGTGGATTTCTCGCAGCAAAAAGCGAAAAAAGGAGCAGAACTGCTTCACGATCTGCGCTGTTGGAAAAACTACAGCTATTAACGACTCTGGTGAGTGCTGCAATCCCAGGTCCTTCGACCTCATTGGCGTAAGATCTCTCGAGTACATTGGGATCTGGGTGACCATCTAGTCGGTTGAAATGATCCTCACCAGCGACATTTTTTACGCTTTGCGGAAATCCTTTTTTCACAACAAGATCAACGCAGTGAACGACATCGTGCTTACCGGACTTCGCAAAACCTCGCAGGTATCCAGCCGAGACATAATGGTGGTAGATCGGTTCGCTCATATAAGTAGTATGTCCATTCTTAGTCGATTCACGTTATCAGCCTTATGACCGAATTGGCGTTAGCGATAACGAACCGTCAGGCTGTTTTTCAACGGTCAGCGTGTCACCAATGACAAGGCCCATTTGGCTGAGCAGATCATCGGGCAACGGCACGATCATGTCGCCAGTGCCGTCGGCAGCGTCTTGGCAGGTCACAGTCCAGCGTTGGTTTTCAGTACCTGGTGCAGGGTTCATGGTTTTGATCCCAAGATGGTCAGAGGTTGATAATGCCAGTCTGCCTGTTGAAAAGCAGCCCACTGACCCAGACATCCCAATACGAGGGTTCGCATAATGTATATTATGTTAAATCGCGTGCTATGTTAGTTCTCGGACGCGACGCTTGCTGTACGTCACGATCATTGAGCGTTGAGCTTGCTGTCAGCACTCCTTGAAAATGAGAAAACTGCAATAAATAAAATAATGCTTTAGGGTCAAGCAGTTACGACCATAATCAGTAATTTAACGGTTGCTTCGGAGCGTGGACACCCCTTCGTAAATAAGAAAGTGTTGGGCGGATTGTAAAAGAATAAATACCGGTGAAAACCCCACTCCGTCATCGCGATACCTCTCAGAAGAAGCATCGGCGCAAGACAGCGTTGCATATGGAAAAAATGATCCTTATATTTGAGAAAAACCTTAAAAAGGATAATCCAGAGCTGGACTTGCTCTCCTACCTACTAAGCATTTTATGATAAATACGCTCGAGTTTGCTCCGGGCGTCAACGTCGGGCAGGAAAATCAAAATTCAATCCTGCGAGTAGAACGGACGGTTCTTGATCCTGATGACAATGAGGCAAGCTTTCATCCAATCAGATATCCAGCTTATTCAATGAAAGACTGGCCTCGCTCTTCTCAACCTCAACCTTCGCGTCTGACTCACTGTCCTCGTATTCCGGCACCAAGGATTCAGGGCTAGTCAGATAATGGGCAAGCAATTTATGGTGTGGGTAGCGGTTCTCAAAATTCCTGACCACCCCCTTGAAAATGCTTTCACCGGTGGGTGTGCCAGCAACTCGGCGAATCACATAGTCAGCGATAGCCAGACGCACCTCAATCTCGTTTGAATCGAGTGGAAGGTCGTCGTAACCATCTTCAAACCGGCTATAGGGGCGGTATCTAACGGGTTCATCAGTCATAGTTCAAACATCCTGCGCGGGTTTAATTTGATGGGTCATATGCCGCACGCGAAATTCCGGTGTTGGAATTGATCGCTTATGCAGAATTTCAGCTCTATCTTTAAAGTACTTCAACACCAACACAAATGAAACCACCGGAATCTTGTGTACGGGCAGCGAAACCTAGGAATAGAACGCCCCGCGACATTTTTCTAACTGAATATTTTGGTCATCCGATTAACTTAGGTTTCGGTCGACCAACGAGTGAGGCATCCCATGATTGATGAGGTTTTCACCAGTCCATCCTCAACCGTATAGACACCAAGAGAAGTGGCAGCGATAAGGCTAGGTTTGGCATAGATGTAATATCCGATAACGCGCAGACCCGGTTGTTGCAGATTGCGAGGGCGTTGCTTAACATCAACATCAAGTCGTTTCACTCTCTACCCTGGTTATCACATGCCTGCGTCTCCGATTCCTTTGTTTGACACCTACAATCGTTTTAGAGACCTGAATTTCAGTCGTGTGTCTGATGAGCAGCCTGTTGTCACTCAGTACCTTTTCTCCTTTCTGCCAGAGATAAAGGCTCAAGAGGGTTACTTGGCGGTTCGCGGATTCCTAAAGTCCTATTCAAATAACGAAGCCACGTTCAATTCATACCGTACCCATGTTGAGCGTCTTCTGCTTTGGTCTCTCCTGATAGCCAAGAAGCCACTTCTCGAGCTCAGACGCCACGATTGTGAGAGTTTCTTGGAATTTTGCTTACAACCTCGCCCTGAGTGGATCGGTCCTATCGTTAAATCGAGATTTTCCCGGGTTGGGGGTCGTAAGGCCGCTGAAACTGACACCTACGTTATCAACGACAAATGGCGGCCTTTTAACGTCAAGATCGATAAGCAGATTCGCAAGGTAGCTGCGGAGAACAGTAAAGATGTAGGAGACACAGCGTATAAAATGTCTGCTGGGTCGATGGGCCAGGTGTTTGCCGTTTGTGGCAGTTTTTTTCAGTACGCCATCGACGAAGGTCTTACCTCAGAAGCCAATCCAATTCGGTCAGTCAAACAAAAATCCAACTATAAACAGCGCAACACGGTGATGAGTTCCGGAAAGGCGCTGACACCGCTCCAGTGGAATTATGTTATTGAACCGCAGAAGTCATGGCCGCAGAGGATCCTAGGCACGAGCGAACGTTATTTATTGTGGCCACCCTCTTCTCTCTCTATCTCCGAATCTCTGATCTCGTCGGTCGGGACAATTGGAAACCTACAATGGGTTCGTTCGAATTCGACGGTGAGAATTGGTGGTTCAACGTTGTGGGTAAAGGTAATAAGTCCGCTAAAGTTAGCGTACGTGACGAATACATCGAAGACTACTTAAAGCGATATCGGACCACCCTCTCCCTTCCGCCGCTGACGTCTTACAAGGAAAGTACACCACTGGTCACAACGGTCAGAGGTCGGGCTGGCCTGTCAGATCGTTACATTCGTGCCCTCATTCAAATGGTGTTTGATAAATCACTTCAGCGCATGAAGGATGAGGGTCAAACTGACTTAGAAATGGATAAACTTCGTTCTGTGTCCCTGCATTGGCTTCGCCACACTGCGGCTACATTTGACGCGCCGTTCCGCGATATCAAAGATCTTCAAGCAGACTTGCGCCACGAGAGTATGTCAACAACGCAGAACACGTATTACAACGCGCTGGATCAGAATCGTGCCAAATCGGTCAAGGGCCTCGGAATCAAAGATAGGGGTTAGGATTCTGGGATAGTACAAATTACGTTTCTAGGTCTCTCTCCATCTGCAGCTAAGTTTCTTGGATATACGCCTCCTGCAGCCGTTGACGCTTTTTGAGACATGGCGTCAAGACCCATGAGCAACCGCTGCGATGGCCAAAACCAAGGCCAATGGACACCTTGCGCAGTACCAGCCTACCTACGCCAGTGCGTTGAACTTAGCCTGCGCCGACGTGGCGTCGATGCCATCGACATTTACCACCTGCACCGAATTGCCCCAAACGTCCCGCTCGACGATCAGGTCGGAGAGCTGGAGCAAATGCGCACGGAGGTTAAAATCAAAGCGCTGGGACTGTCCAAGGCGACCATCGCGCAAGCGGTGGAAGTATCGGAAATTGCTCCAATAGCTCCATCCAGTACTCTTTCAGTTTGATCAATACCGACTCGGATGACGTTGTGCAATGGTGCGAGAGCAACCACGTTGCTATCTCCATTCACCTATCGCCAACCTCGGAATCAGATATCACCGAACTCGCCTGAATTCATGGGGTTGCGTCGACTATTTGGACCTTCACGCACAAACCCCTGAAGCTTTGGAAGCCATCCTAGGTCAGATATCGCCGGAAATCCGCCCTGACTTGACGACTCAGCCCTATGGGCTACACCTTACATGCCTGCCTGCCTGCCTGCCTGCCTGCCTGCCGCATCCGTACCCGTACCCGTACCCGTACCTCCTCAGTTTAGCCCTTGGAGGTCGCGATGGCTCGTCCACTAGTCCCATTGCCAATTTCCCCCCAGTTACGGCATTGGCACGGCTCCCAATCCTTCGGCTCACTTTCAAACCGATTTGTGAGCGAGCGTCTCAGGAACATCGACCCTGCAGGCCAGCCTTTTTTTTGCGTTGAGCTGTGCAACGAGTTCCTAGGTTGGCGCGCTGAAAACTGCTCAGACCAAATGCAATTTGGAGCCGTTGTCAGGAAGCTGGAGATGATGCTCATGTGGAGCTTTCACCGTGGAATTTCTCTGCTTTCGTGGGAAGCTGGCTTAGCTGTTGAGTTTCTAAAGTTTTGGAAACACCCTCCGGCTGCCTGGACAATGTCTACCACGCACTTGTGCCTCATACCGGGAGCACTGCGGCCTTGGGTGAACAACTCGCTCACCCGACTGCGCAATCGAAGGCGTTCTACATCCGGTGTGCGGCGCCTGAGACGCGGAGCGAAGTAGCACGAGCGGGTCACTTCAAACACCTTGCACAGCCAATCAACCGGCTCGTGGATGCTCAACTGGTCAATCAGCGCGAACGCTCGAGATCTTCCGACATCAAGAGCGCGGTGGCCTTTTTTAAGATCGATTTTTCCCGCTCAAGGCGAGTAATTCGGGCTTCCAGCTCTTGGATTTTCTGCTGCTCCGGGGTCAGCGCTTTGCTCTGCGGGGTGGCGCCCGTGCGTTCTTGCTGCACCTGGTCGACCCATCGGCGTAAAGCCGACTCGCCGACACCAAGCGAGCGGCTGGCCTCAATGAAGCTGTAATCCTACTTGAGAACGAGGTCGGCAGCCTCGCGTTTGAATTCAGGGGAAAAGGTACGGCGTTGTTTGGTCATCTGACACCTCGTTCTGTTATCGCCTAAATGGGTGTCCGGTTTCATTAGACCACTACACTCCATGCCAATTTTGGATAGTCGATTGCTAGGCCTGAAAGGCAGCCCCGCAGTCGACCGCAGATATTCACCTGCTCCCTCGTGTTGTATTAACCGGCGCGTATTAGGTTCGTAGTCCCAGCGCTACAGGATACGCTCACAGATCCAGACGGCGTTCCACTTCAGTATGCTGAACGTGCAGACAGCCTCGCCCAGTGCTCGGGTAAATTCCGGATCCAAAGGCTGTCGTAGTCGTGCGTTTTCCATATTCGCCTCATGCGCCACAAGCACCATCAAGAAGGCATCGCTTGCCCGGAACTCTGGAGCGGATCTATTCTGAATGCCCAGAGCCCGGGGCATAGTCTGTAGATGAGTGGGCCAGAGACATACTTTTTCAGCGCCCCCCCTACCCCGGCTTTTCATCGCAGTGCCATCACAAACTCGGCACGCCCTCTCTGAATTCGCCGAGTGTTGGTCTAGATCTGACCGTATGAGCTACTCCAACTGCCTATTGATAGCACTGAACAGTGCCGAGAATCTTGCCTTGGTAGTAGCATCGACTTTGACGGAAGGGCTTGTACTGAAAGTCGCCGCCACCGTGTAGTGGTTGAATCCACCGCTAGGTCTGAGCTCGATTCCTTTCGATGCCAAGAACTTCTCGATCCGCTGCACGATGCGGTCTCCTGGAGGGAGGTCTTGCTCAGTAATGGAGACGCCATTGAGCTGCTTGGCAAACGCCTTGTTGAAATAGGTCAGGTACAGTTTCACGGTGAAGAGATCCTCAATATCGCTGGGCACCGTATCCTGGCCAACTTTTTTCATATCGCGAAATTGTGAAACGTTGAACACAGATTTCTTTTGTATCAGCTTCTGATGGATGAGGCTTTCGAGCTTCTGATCCTGTCGGCCGCTGTAGTCCAAAAGCAGCGCGATCGAGAGCCCGTTGGCACCAAGCAATGATGTGAATGTTGCTACGTTACTAAGCCCACCCACAGGAACTACGGTCGTGTTGCCATCCAATCCGGTTTCCCCGCCAGCGCTGAGTATCGAGGACATCGTTTGCAGGTAGGCAAGCTCTGATACGCCTTCGACCAGGAGGTTGGTTTTGCTGATAAACAGATTTTGGGCAACGCTCCATCCTAGGGCCGCTTGGAGGGGGAATATTGTGCGCGGGTCTGACCCTGAAAGGTTGTCTGAAACGGTGGTACCGACATCAGCCTTGTCTTCCACAATACGTACCTGATGCAGTCGCTCCGACCTGACCATAAACGGTGAGTGCGTTGTGTAGATCACTTGATGAGCTTTTGAAAGCTCGTCGATGTAATTCAGAAAATCTTCTTGCGCTAATGCGTGCAAGGCTAGCCCTGGTTCGTCCAATAGAAGAACCAGGTTGCTCGAGGCATCAACACCCGATGACGCGAGTTGATCCCGAACGCTGTCGAACCACACCAGGAAACTGAAGAACCAGATGAACCCCCTGCTCCGTTGGTCAAAAGGCGTGGTTACCCCACGATGGCGTCTATTTTTGATCCTCAAATACAGGTTCGGGCCATTGTCAAAAGGAGTGACGTCGGTAGCGTCCGGCCTGATATCGACCTCAACCTCCAGATCCTCGTTTTGCTTCCAAAACTCCAAGACCTTGTCAGTTAGGTTGATTGAGACCCCTTCGACTTTAGCGCGCATCTCCTCATACGTTGTCTTGCCGTCGAAATCATCGAGATCGACGCCCGCGATTCTCAGCAGCGCGAGGATTGAGAGATGTTTAGGCTCAATTAGGGCTTTTTTGGACGGGTCATTTTTCAACGCATTGAGGCGAGACTTCAGATCGGCCAGATTAATCTTGCCTGGCAAGAGGTCATAGTCGCTGAAGTACAGAAATTTGGGGATAGAAACAGAGAAGTGCCTCCAGATTTCGTAGCTCAATATCGAGCCTTGCCAAGGGCATGCATCGATTCGCTTCTTCAACGCCTCGGCAAAAGCACTGTCCGCTTCGGTTAGGTCGATCTGACCGAGCTTTGTGTGCGCCTCGCGAATCGTTTTAGATTCTGAGAGGGCTTTGCCGGCGTCAGAGGAAAGTCCTGGCTTGTTTTGCAATGCTGCTATGGCTGATGACTCCGCAACCGAAATGGTTACCAGCTTGTTATTGGCGTAGTTATGAATGACCTTGAAAGAAAAATCGTCTGGCAAATCGCAGCTAAAGGTCTGGTTAGCTTTGTTGATTTCTGCTTTCGTAGGTCGGTATGTAAATTCTACCGCCGCTACTGGGTCGTCCTCATGCGAGCGCAGATACGTCGTCAAATGCCTACGGGGGTAATCGTCGGTGGGATTGAAGGATTCCTTCCCTTGCGCATCGTTTGCCTTATGGAGAGCTTTCAAAAAGACGGTCTTCCCGGCCTCGTTCATGCCCACCAAGACAGTAACATTGGGATCAATATCTACAGATTGAGCGGTATTGATGGATCGATACGGGCCGACCACAGCTTTCGTCATAATCACTTAGCGTCTTCCTGTCAACAGTTTGCGTTGAAGGTTAGCTGAGGGCTGCGGAAGCTCAAGCCCGGATGTGTCATATTGATATCAACATAATGCAGCGATTGGGGAGCATCAGTACTCCCAATTTCGCTGCTCTATCCTAGCAAGTGCTGAACACCATGCCTGCTCTATGACGGAAGCGCGTGCATCGGAGCGTAGCCTTGCAATAAACCCCAAGCGCTAAACGCGCAATGGAGGCCGCTTGAAGCAATATGTAGCAAATACCATTGGCGAGTTCGATGAGCTTATAACGAGCTTCGGGTCGGACGCGTTGTTCCGTGGACAGACATCCCATTACGGCAAACCCGGAGCGCCATCGGTTGGCACATCGTTCGACCGGAAGGGATGCGTCCCCAGTGAGATGCTCAAATGGTGCCGATACTCCCAGAATGTCCTTGATACCTTCATCGTCAAACACAGAGCTGATTTCGGTTTTCAGCAGGCTCTGCTTCAGCACTATGGTTGGCGCTCGTTCTACGTCGACTGTACATCCAACCCAGGAGTGGCGGCCTGGTTTGCTAGCCACTCATACTCCGAGGCCTTGAATCTGGAGGTTAGCGAGGACTGCGATGAACGCGCTGTGTGGCTCAGAAAGCGCATGGCCCGCTATGTACCCGCGAAGGGTCAAGGCCATGTCTATATCCTGAGCAAGCACGCCGCAGCGCAGGTGGGCTTAGTCGATCTCGCAACACTTTCAGTGGCAGGCTCAAGACCTAGGACGGTTGCACAGTCAGCTTGGCTGCTAGGCCCCCTGCATAATCCGATACCCCAAGATTGTTATCTGGCGCAGATAACTGTGCCCGTCGAAATACTTCAGGTTTATGCGGCCAGTCGCGGATTAACTGATACGAACACCCTCTTCCCTTCTCCCGCTGAAGATCCGATGCTCAAGGCACTGCTGGGCTTGCCGTGGGAAGAGATCAAAACTGCGTCGTCGCTTCCGGGTCTTCCCGCGTTCAAGCGAACTCTGGAACTACCTGAGTATCATCCAAGCTTCGTAAAAATAGCGCCTGCGCAGATTGCATTCTACCGGGGTACCAGGATCCTGGATACGCAGGACTCCATAGATGGCGATTCTCAAGGGGGAATTTTCGTTGAGATTCCTGACATGGTGCTTTACGGCTCAATCCAGCAAGCAAGGCCTCTTCGCTTCCCAAGTATAGAGAAGCTGGTGGAGGAGCACGGTACGGTGGCATTCGAGGCACCCGTTCTGATCAAACATGCGAGCTTGGGCCATTTGCCGCTTTATCAAAAAGGGGTCGGTGTCATGCCAAGGGGGCCGGGTTTGTTTGAGGTATGTGAGCTGACAGTCGAACACCCAGGGCTTGAGCTGACAGGCGCGGGCTTTACCAGAGGATGGACATATCGAAAACAGTCGAACGGAGTCTGGGCACGGGAGGCGAGGTCTTCTGACTGCACCTGTGACGATGCAATCGTTCACGATCAGCACATAAGTGCCTTGCATATCGCGGAAGATTTTTTGGATGAGCCGGAAGCTTTCGAGTAGACCGGCTCACGGGGATTCTGGAGGATAAACGCCCGCCCTACGACGGGTATCTGTGATCCATGCCTCCAGTTCCTTCTTTACGGTCAGTGCCGGTACTTTAATATTCGAAAGCTCTCGAAGGATCTTCAGCATTGCCCATGCTTCGAAGTCGTGAAACGGGTTGAGTCCCATAACATTACCCAAGGTCTCATCAAGCGGAACTGATGCGGAGACTATCCGGGCAAGTTTCCCTACGGCAGTGTTCAGCTCCCAATCTGAAATAAACAAGAGCAAGGCAGCAAATGCCAAAAGATACTTTGTTTTCTTCAAACTTGTTAGTGGAGCATTATCGTTTCCCAACTTGGCGAGGGGGGCGTGGTTGACGCAAATAAATTCAGCCAAATTTTGTGTCAAACCATAGTGCTCAGCAAGAGCCGTCGGATCAAAGACGGACTTACCACTGAAAATCAGTGGCCATTTTCTCGATCCTGGTACTCACACCGTGCAGGAAGATTTTTTATCAAACATTTCCTTCAAGACAGCTTGATACCTGAGTGTGAGCTCCGTCCTTGCTGCAGCTTTGAAATCGAAGGCTGGAATTTTAAAGACATCATCCGTAAGGGCAAAATGCCTGGCCGAGCGGCGCGGAGTCCAGTGGCAGTAGCGCCTCAGTGACTCCAACCAGGCAGGCAGTTCGGGCTCCAGTGTCACTACGAATTGGGACTGCTGCTTCTGCCGAAAAAACCACTTCCGCATTGCTCGAATATCCCGCTGCTCGAATATATGGAGCGCTATGCCCTTGCAAACGAGATCCCGAACAGCACGCGAAACCCCATCCTTGGCAGTCGAGAACAACACCAGATTCTCGGGGATATCGCAGAAGCCAAATTCAGTGACAGCTACCTGTAATCGCCCTAATCGTCACTGCCTCAAATTAGGGGCCCATCTGCCGCTCGACCAGGTGAATGCATCTGGCTAAAAATCCAAAGCAGCACCTCTGGATGGAGCAATCCGGCGACAAATATTGAGTACCAGGTGTTCTTACCTCGATACAGATCATCGAGTAACGCGAGCTCTTCCTCGAGAGTCAGCTTAAGCGCCTGTGCGCTCTGTGGATTGCGCTTAAGTGCCCGTACTATGAGACTTGGCTTGCGGCAGAATTCAATCCAACGGTCTCGAAGGAAATTCACAATGGACGTTCGCTGCACTATAGAGCGTACGTGGAAATCGATGGCTGCATAATCGGGATGGGTGCTATCTACGCATAACTGCAGCCTAACGTCCGGTATCGCCCCCAGCTTCTCAAATTTGGCCGCGATCAGTCGTTCAGCCAAACAGTCGTCGAAATATGGGTGCAAGATACGCTCGCCGGGATTGGGCCCCTTCAACAGCTCTTTGCGCTTGCTGTTACATTTGCACGCTGGCACGAGATTAAGCGAGAAAACCGCGAACGCAGGGTAGTTTCCTTTCGGCAACAAATGATCGAGCGTTCCTCTGTGAGACGAACCGCACATAGGACACGCAAGATGCTCGGTTTCCGCACGCAAGTCAGTGATGTGTTTCAAATCTGCGGGTGGGCTTTTGTAGTGGGACTCGAGATGAGCCCCAATCTGCTGGGAAAGCAAAACGGGCATCACGGCGTGTGCATTCCCTCTCGCCGCAACATATTGGAGATAGCCCTGTTGGATGACAGCTCTGACTCCCTGTAAGTCCGGATAGCTGCCAAGCTTGGAGTTGTTAGAAACGGCCTGCAACGCCATTGCATCGTCGATCCTGGGCGATGGAATTTTATTCATCTACCTGGCCAGCCCCCATCGAATCCTTGATGATCCCTAAAATTTCAAACGACAATTCATGTTTGTAACGCTCGTACACCTCTTCCCACGTCTTGAAACGGCTGCGTAGCTTTTTCTCGACTCGGTGTGCAAGGACAGATGGCTCATCCTCACCGAATACAAAATAGGAGATGGCACCAATATCAGCCCCGAACGTCCTCAGCGTCGGAGTCTCGCTTCTGACGTAGCCATCGTCATCGTGACGCAGCACCGTCACCTGGTCTTGAAATACTTCACGCACAAAATAGGCCGAATGAGTCGCAATAATGGCGGCAGAACCCGTTCGATGCAGGAGCTCGTCCAACAGAGCAACAAATTGGCTGATGAAATTGGGATGAAGATGGGTTTCAGGCTCATCCAGCAGAAGTAAGGAGCCATTTTCCACGTACAAGCTTGCGTGAGCAGCAAATCGGAGGAAAGAAATCTCTCCACTGCTAAGAGGATAACTGACGTCGTCGACCAGTCGAACCGGTTCCTTATGCAGGTTCACAGCGGCGAACGTGTCAATATTTTCTTTCTCGCCTTTCCCTTTCAAGCGGGACAATAGGATCGGTAATACAGTTGGCGCCTTGACCGGCAACGCGATCTGCTGCCAATTATCGATGGCCTTTAAAGCCTCAAAGAAGATCGCCCAACGAGATAATTCACCAATGTGTTCTTCAGATCGCGCAACCTGGAGAATATGATCCGCTAAGCCGTCCTTTTTCCGGTTGGCAGCACCGCGATTCAGGGTAAAACGGCGGTACCATACTCGCGGGGTTTTTGTTGGCTGCCTTGGAAACACGGTTCCTGCTTCGTTGGTTGGTGCAAAAGCCAAAATTCGGTTAAGCAGTACTCGGTTTCCGTCGTCACCTTCCGAGAAGCTATCGTCACCCTTCAGTGCCGCAGTCACGATACGACTCAATGCCTGACTTTTGCCGACTCCGTTTTTGCCAATAATCACGGCGATGCGTTTTGGAAGATCGGTATCGTGCTCGAATCGAAATTTGAGCATATGTTCGTTGGACCTGCCCGCAAGCTGGAAGCGAATTGCCAACGATCTTGGCAGCTCATGAAACTCCTCAAATTCGAGTCCCTTGAGCACAGCACCCGCTTTTTTGTAGGCAAAATAAGATTCCGAGCTCCTGATAAAAGATTTCAGGAACACGTCGGTGTTGACCGCCGATTCAACCCAGCTTGAATTCCCCCTGATCTTATTGAACGCAACGACATCCCTCATTGCCGTCAGCAACGCCACAGCACGAGTCACACCGCATTTTTGCACCAGGCGCCGATAGCTTTCCATGTCAGGCAACATGGTGAAAAATCGCTGCGCATCCAGCGGGTGCAATGCATCACCCTCAGCCTCTTCGACCAAGCTATCCAATTTTTGTGAGCCATTGCGTTCATCGGCGTCGCCCATAAAACCGATGTACGCTTCAAAAACGAGCTCGAAATCATCCTTTACCAGTCGAGCCCGTACTTCCACCCGTGTCTTGAAGCCAAAATCATCCTGATCACCAGCACTCGGCACAATCAGGACTGACCCATCGTTCATTCGGCTGTCGATAGAAGCTCGAGTGCCAAACCAAATAGAAATCTTACTCCCTGGGCTACTAACCCTAATCTTGCTCTCAGCCACTTCGCACCTTCACGGTTAATTTTTTTAGTTGCTCTGAGCACGCTCAGGCTAGATCTACCTGATACTTCAGCAAGTGCTCGACGTTGTTCCGATCCACCGTCCTTGAGCAGTCGCTCGCACCCTTTTTCCTTTGCGAAGGCGATAGCGTTATGTCATGAAATCCAGACCATAACTACTCGCTCGCAGGAATCTTGCCTGAATCGCCCCGGGTTTCGTAGACACCCCTTTGCCTTTAACTGAGGCCAATCAGGAGAGGTTATGGTCGGGCTGCTCTGCTGCGGGTCATATGGATGAGTGCTGATCTACGACTATCCAGAGAAGTTCTCTCTTCGACAGCAAAGGGCAAGAAACCTAGTTTTGGATAAAGCAGCAAGCCTGCTGTATTTTCATTGAAGCACGAGATCTGGACCTCTGTGGCGTCATAGCGGTCGAATGCCAGAGCAGTCATCGTCTCCACGATGAAGGTCGCCACACCTTTACCTCGTGCCTCTTGGGCAACGATGACATTGCCGATACAGCAAATCCCACCCGTTTCAGCCCGATAAAAGTTAGCAAAACCGACGACGCTATTCCCGGCTTCGACAATCGTCGAGTCGAATCGTTGAGTAATAGCGTTAGACAGCTGAGCTTCAGTCAGAGGGTATTGAGCTTTCGGGAACATATAAAACAGTTCCTGAGCGTTAAGGGGAAAGCTACAGATAGTTTTGATGTCATCTGCCGTCACTGGCCTGTGTTGCAATATCATCGCGCGTCCTTAAGGTCTATCCATTCGGTATTCTAGCTCACTACTATTTGCTCGAACACCTTGCCTGGTTATCGGGGCACCCATTGATGCGGCAGCAGCTCCGCAATCTCACTTGCCCGCTGTGTCGCGCAGACGGGATCAAACTCATGAGCGCCGCTGCCCGTTTGACGCTGCGCATTGGGTGTTAAAAGTGCCGATGAACTGTTACGTCCACAGTTCAATAGTCACCACTGTCTCTCTCCTTACAGAAACGCATCTAAACCTGCCAATTCTTGCTAGAATCACTCAGCCCATAAGCACGCTAATCAAGTCGATCACTAAGGATTGAGATTGCATGATCAAAACCCTGCCAAAAATTATAATTTCAGCTGCTGCACTTTTCGGTATGTTTATTAATTTACACTTGATCCACACACTTAGCGATCACTCTGCTGTCTCTGGCGTCGAGGAGTTGCTCAGTCTAAGGATGTATGACTGGAGCCAGTCAGTGTCCAAGAAATCAGACTTGGGTGGCTTTGTTACCTTTTCGATTCTTGGCGCTGTGGTTGCCGCCTATGTAGCGTCTAAATCAGAGTTTAATTTGGAAAAGACCCGGCGGCCGCGAAAACTGAGTGCAACACCTGACCTTTCCGGTACGGTGCTGCCCCTATGTCCTATTCCGAACTCAGCGTCGAAGAGCGCGCCATCATTCAACTCAGTCAAGCTCAAGGCTTCAGCCT
>Ga0302347_1003205_pt1 | contig 14889 bp, 14 predicted proteins | sample PhyWR1_FD_202178 | JGI IMG/M metagenome (GOLD analysis project Ga0302347, IMG submission 202178) | Leaf surface microbial communities from wheat plants in UC Gill Tract Community Farm, Albany, California, United States - DLSL W.R1 (v2)... | ecosystem: Host-associated > Plants > Phyllosphere >...
ATCAAGACCTTCTATGAGCTGAAGCGAGGCAAACCCGAGAGTCACTCCTACATCCCAAATCTGGATAATCTCGACCTCGACCAGAAAAGGTCGCTGCTGGCGATTTGGATCGGCAATGAAGCGTGGGAAATGCCTGATGCCCGCGCTGAGCGGCTCTTTGAGATCAAAGTGACCAAGGCTGTTCGGGAGCTTGAAGAGGATATAGCTCAAGCTTCGTGATGCGACATCTGAAGTCATCACCGTGTAATTCCAGGGCATCCTGCCTGGAGTTCCATCAGCCTCCTCCCCTTTCCCCGGTACCTTCGCATTTTCAAGGAAAGCAGATGAAACAACGGACACTCGACTGGCGTAATCGCCGCAGTTGGCTGGGCTCGATACGCTTCTACGCGGGCGATCTGTTGGATCCTGCCATGCGCCGACACCTTGAGCGCAAACGCCCAAAATGCTGGTCAGATGATCTGTCGTGGCTGCCTGACCATGAACAGCTCGTTCCCGCTTTCTGTGACAAGCTGGCGGGCTACTACAGCCATGCGAAAGCGTTCCACGGCTGTCGACCAGAGAACATCCGATCGTATTACGAGCACGGCCTGCAGGGGCATCAGGCCGACCGGATCCAGGCTCGATTTCGAGAGCTGTTCCACGATGTCGCTCCCGACCAACTCCAGAAAGCTATTGATGAGCTGGGCAACCGGAGCACCAGTGAGAAAGGGAAGATCTGGTTGACCGGGGACGATCGCAAAATGCTGGATGACTTCGGCCACTACTCCATCAACGGCAGCGAATACCTGTTGTCGCTCGCTGCCAGGCTGACCCGTTTTGACCGGTATGGCGAGGACTATCGCTGGAGGCTTCGCGAGATTGGTGTGCCCACCGTCCTTGAAGTGGACATCCCCTTTGCCCTTATCCGCCCCGGGCAGCGAGCGGAAGTGGCGAACATGATTCTGTCTGTGTGGGGCCAGAACGTGACAGGCAAGCACCTCGGCATGGACTTGTCCCCGTGCTACGTCATCCATGGGGATATTCCGGCTGACTGCATCAAGGATCACTACCACCCTGAGCGCATCAGGGACGTCCACCGCGAACCGGGCATGTACGTGAGCAATCTAACCCGGTGTGAGATGTGTACGTAGCATCGAGACGCAGTGTGCAGGTGCAGAGGGCGAGCCCTCCGACATTGGCTGATAGGGCGAGAAGAGCGGGTACAAAAAAACGGCCAAGAGAGCCGTTTTTTGAGCATGCTAAGGTCAATGGTCAGGAAACCCAAGACTCGACCTCATCACCACCGTACTCGGCCTTCCACTGCTTCAGCAGCTTGTGGTTGCCGCCTTTGGTTTCGATAATTTCGCCATTATGCGGATTTTTGTACTGCTTCACCTGGCGCGCACGGCGAGCTGGCTTTTCAGCGACAGGTGCTACCGAACGGCGCCCAGACTGAGGATCCAGCAGATTGATAACGTCGCGCAGGCTGAAGCCATACTCGGCCAAGAGAGAGCGCAATTTGGTCTCAAACTCGATTTCTTTCTGCAGCTCGCTAGAACCCTTCAGGGCTTCCAATTCAGCGAGTTGGGCAGCCAATTTTTGCTCAAGTTGACGAAACTCTGCTAACCGGGACATTCAAAATTCTCCAACAGATTCAAGAATCAAAATATTGTCTACCATACCCAAACGCAAATGCGTTTTGATTTCAACGCCCTCACTTAGATATAAAACACTTCATCGTTGGTCATACGGGACATGGTTCACCACCCAGCTAAGAGCGCAGAGTTAGCTGCCATCACCCAAAGCGCCCTCCTCTCCAGTTACAGGCGGTTGCTGAGCAGGACGACCCTCAACCTGGTCTTGCTCCGCGATGCTTTCAAGGCACCGCTCAATGAACTTGAGTTCTTCCTCCAATTCAACGGCACGCTTTTCCATTACACCCAAGGCGGCCTGTCGCTCTTGTTGCACAGCTGCGGGGGCCCGCGCCAGTCCCGGCATTTTCTTGCGGTTCCACTCTATTTTGGCAGAAAGGTCAGCGAGAAACTTTTCCCCGGAAGCCTTCTTTCTCAGGGTGAACAACTGACACTCAAGCAAACGGATGGCATCGTAGATTTTGACGATTTCCTTACTGGTCTTGGAATGGACAAAATTGAGGCTTCCCTCGTCGAAGGCATGGTGCTCCTGGTTTTGGCCCCGCCAGTTCACAAGGTCATTCTTGATAATATCGAAGTGGGTCAGGTCGTACTTGATGTACGGCTCAACCAGCGCAAACGTCTTCTCAAGGCTGAGCTGAAGAAACATATTGTTCTTCACGCTCAGCTTGCCGAACTGGGCTGTGATTGAGAGCCCCTTATCGATACAAAATTCCAAAACCATGGACTCAAACCAGATACGACAATATACCAGCGCCTGGCGTATATCGTAGACCGACAGCGCCATGTGAACTTTCTTCTGAAAACCACCGGCGTAATTAATCGCAACGATCCCTTTATTCGTGTACGTCAAGACATTGCTGGTAAATTGATCTGCTTGCGAATGACGATCGACAATGATGCAAAAACGCTCCCAAAAGAGGCGATCATGAGTCGTTACCACCATCTGAATTTGGCTCAGATACTCATCATCAAAGAACAAATCGATGATATTGGAGCGGTGGTCACTGTCGATGGCATTAACAACGTCATCGAACACGATCAAAGGGTATTTGTTTTTTTGAGCCATCGCGAGCAGCAACGACAACCCCAAAGCCCTCAGGTGCCCCTCGCTCAAGGTTGTGAAGGCATCCAGGGAGGATCCATTGACGTTGGTTATCTTGATCCTATAGCCGCTACCATCGTTCTCGAAGCTCAGCGACTGAATCTGCTCGTGCTCATCATCATGGTTGTTGATGGCCCTGTAATACTCAGCGGCCTTGGCCTCGATGCCCGTAATACGTTCCTTCTCCAGGCTAAGCTTGTAGTCTTGGAGATCACGATGGAGATTGCCGTACTCGGCCTCCAGGTTACGCAGCAGTTGATTGAAATGACTGTTATCACTGGCGTCGTTGAGCAGCGTTTCCCTTCTTTTCGAGAGATCCGCCATCTTTGTGTTCGTGACCTGGATGCTGCTTTCGAGCGCTTTTTTCTCATCAAAGCGCTGTCTAAGTGTTTCGCAGAGCTGTTTCAAATCTCCAGCTTCGCGCTCAAGTCGTTCTGCGTGGGCTTCGGCCATCCCCACCTCGCCATGTTTGACATGGCAAGCGTGAAGGTAGCACTCAATAGCTGGGTACTGACCCGCATACAGCGTGACAAAGAGTTCGATGACTCCAGAGGCGACCTCCGTTCGATCGGTAGCGGAATGAAAATCGCCAAGCTCGCTGACCAGCTCCTCCATATGCACTTCACATGGAACGCCGGCTTGCTCATTCGATCGGATGGTGGCCACCGCAGTGGCGATTATCGAGGCCAAGCGAGCCATGCGATGCTCGTTTTGGCGCTTCGACTGCTTGAGTTGCTCCAAGACACTCAGCTCTAGAAGCTCACGCTTGGCGTGCTCAAAGGGGTTTTCGACGACTCGATCCAGCGGAGTGTTGCAAGCCGGACAGGTGTCTCCTGCACAGTCATGCTCTACAGCTTGCAGTGCTAGGTAGATAGCCTGGTAATTGACTTCACTGGCGCGCTTGAGAAGCTCGGCCTCGATCGAAACCTTCCGCGCGAGCAAGCGCTTGCTAATTCCACAGGTTCTAGCGATCTGCTTGAGGGTGAACACCACAGGCGCTTGAGCAGAACGCAGACGCTCAGCTTTACGGATCATGGTCTCAATTCGCTTCGGGAGCCGACGCGATCTGAAAGGTACGTAGTAGTCCTGGTCTACCCGCAACCCCAACAACTGACACACGCTGGCCACGAGTGACTGGAGCTGCGCAAGATGCGCTCGGCGCTGCCCGCCAAGGTCTGATCGATCGCGTGCCAACGCTGCGAGCTCATCAGCCCTGTCAGGCCGCATGTAGTCTTTCAGCACGAAACTCTCAGGGCGAACGAATCGAGAAATGACCTCCTGCAGCTCCTCCAGACCGAACAACGTGGCAATCACATCGCTCTCAGCACTCCCGGTGTCCTTGGAACCCAGCAACGAGAATTCTTGAAGGCGGTTGCGATCAATGAAGCAGCTCGACCAGGTGAGGCTTTGTATGACTTTCGCTTTGCTCGTATCGCGGAGCTCAAGCATGGGCCGGCTTGAACCACGAGCAATGTATTGCTTGACCTTAGTTTTACGCCTGAGCGCCTCTTTGATCGCTCCGGTGGTGCCAATCTCAAGCGCTTCGCACAGGGAAGATTTTCCTCCGCCATTAGGGGCGTAGAAAATATTCTTGAGCTTGCTGAATCGAAGCGTGGTGCCTTGGTCATCAGCGCCGAACTCACCAAATCCCCGGAAGTTCTTGACCCTAAGAGAGTCCAAAGGACTAAGGCCCGACGGCGCGACCCAGTCGAGCTCCGGCCTGTTATCGAGCACCCTTTTGAAACGTACAGCTGCTCGCTGGTAATCACGACCAAGCAGCGCATCTGAGGCTGTCGAGATGTGAGACTTGATATGGTCGGAGTAGCGCCCCTTACCCTGATATGCCTGGTACATACACCACAGCAACACTAGGTAAGCGTCTGAACGCCCTTCAAGATTCTGCCTCGCAAAACTCAAAAGGTACTGGCTCATTGCACCTCCTCCTTGGTGCGTACCAGCGTATCCGGACTGAAATTAGAAAGCCATCACTCCTGCCTTGGATACTCGGGGGAGGCAGTGCGAAGGAGAGAGCTCATGCGCAGCATGGAAATTTCCTGATCATCGAGCCCATGGGGGCCCACCGCTAAAACGTTCTTCGATAAAAGCTCTGAACGCAGCAGAGGTAGCCGAGCCGAATTGAGCAGATGGCCGAACGAGATAGATGGCGACATCGATGTCGAGCTGCCAGTCCGGCAAAACTCTAATCAGATGACCCTTCGCCAAGTCTTTCATTACCATCCACTCGCCGCTGGCCAAGATACGCGTGCAGGTGAAAAGCTTCGAAGCGATCTGCAAGATGATCGAGGCAGGTCTGGGCATCGGCATCCTGCCCAAGATTGCCGCCGAAGCCTTCGCTCAGGAGCTGAACCTTCGGCTTGTGCCGCTCGCCGATGCCTGGGCCATCCGGCAGATGTACGTCTGCTGCCGGGAGGAGGAGCTACCGGTTTCAGTGCAAAAGATGCTTGACCATTTGATTGCTGACATCGCCTGATGCCATGCATCTCCATCAATCATTTACTTTGGCCTGTCAGGCATATGCATCGGGTCTGGCTGGTACACCGCGTACTTCGTGTGCGCAAATGGATATACAGCAGACCATTTCGAGTAGGTCAAGTAGCAGTCTGTGACTGTCAAAAATCAACCACAAAATGTACTACTAAGCATAATCCTCATCGTAATCTCTATAGCTTAGATTTCGCACTGACTTGACCCCATTAACATACCAGCAGACATCACCACTTTGAATACCAAGATCATGCATCCAAGGTGTAGTGGAGCATAGTTCAGGATTTTTTCTTGCATCTTTGAGAGGGCATACTTTGAGGTATGGGCAGCTTAGCTCGTGAGGACTATTTACTAGCTCGCTAGTGTTATTGAAACTGGCTTTCTGAGAAAGATGAAGGTGCGAATACTGTATTGCGGCCTGCAGAGTTGAGATAGCACCAAAAGTCGCCTCTGGAAGGTTTGCGACCCCATTTCCCATCCAATAATATTCGGCCCCTTCGTCGAACTTATTCTGAATGATACATCTCGGGGGAAGATTTCCCCCTTGGATTATGTCACTAAAAGCCTGGAGCGTTAATGGCTCCTGGATAAACAGAAGTTCAAAGAAAGGATCTTCGACCCTCTTATTGAAAGCACTCCTAACGATACCGTCTAGCATCTTCATACCGTCACTCACTGACGTACCAACGAAAACACTATCTAGAAGCTGGCTTATGGTTTTATTGTATCCTTCCATTACCTCTTGATGTTCCTTGGCCATGCTTGCTGTGAACTGTTCAAAAAGCTCATCACTGTGCTTTAAGGCAGCCGTCGCAGCTTTGAGCCCCCAAGAAGGAATCGTATTTTGTAGTGCAAGCGTTCCGATTTTAACCAATTCAGGTAAAGAGCACCGCCTTCCTACAAGATGCTCGACGATGGGCCGATACAACCTATATGGGAGTGGTGGCGTGGAGTACACCAGACCCATACCACTTCCGCCAGTTATTGTATTACGCACGTGCATTTCAATTTCATAGGCGATACCCTCCGTGATAATATTGTAACCAACATTATCTATCACAGTCTTCTCAGGTATGCCGCCTATCTTGTAAGAGACAGTAACCCCTAAAATATTGCAAAGGTCAGTGGGATCATCAGTTTCTTCACAAATCTCATTCACCTCAAATGAAAAATCAGCAAGAAACCCCTCCCTCTCAATTTTACCAGTATCGCCCAATATTCTTGAATAGTCTCTTTCAAAGTTTTCAAGAACGCTTTTATCAATACCCTTATAAATCTTCCCCTGACGAACATAATGCCCATCATCATTTGTTCCAGTCGCAAAAATCTGCAACGCGACCAGCCTATTCTTCAACAACTGGATGCCTGCCGTTGTAGAAAAATTATGTAACTGATGAATATATTCATGTACCTGCAAACCTAAGACCTCTTGAACCGTATCCTTTTCTGGATCGCCAGAAAGAGGCATTAGAAGTTTTAAGTCCGCAGTATGTGGTAACACAGTTATTAAAGCGTTATTTTTATAGCTCGCGAGCGCACTAAATTGTGAGCCAGAGTGAGACATTCATGTTCTCCATGATTTAAATAGGAATAATCCGTTCTTTAACCCAGTTGAGACTGATCTTCTCACTGGCAATTTCAGTGCGAATGCAAGCACAAAAATTCGACCAACATGCTCGCCAATCCATCTACCGCTGAACCGATTTTACCTGAGCGGCCTACCATGAGCGAAGCGTCGTTTGAGAGACCTCGACGCGCCATGCCGCGCATTTCCGGGAGGTAGCTCAGCGACCTCTCAGAGCCCCATTAGATTCTGAATCCACCCACAAGACGCTGAAGCCGGATAGCCTCTTCATCCAGCGCTACGCAAGCTGCCAAGGATGATTTCGCATTAGAGCCATTCCGATTGCCGCTGTTAGGTAGGGGATGGCGTAAATGAAACCGACGTTGGTAGCTGACTGAACCCCCATCGCCTTGATTATGGTTGGCAGCCAGAAGCTGACGCCATAGAGCCCCATGATCAGGCAGAAATAGACCAGGCACAGTAACCACACTTGTGGGTTGGAAATCGCAGACCAGGCCGATCCATGTTCCCGGCCTGCATCATCCTCATCGATTCTCGCCCGAAGAAGTCGCTTTTCCTCCATGGTCAGCCACTTTGCATCCTCAATCCTGTCATCCAGGTAGCCAACGGTGTTGCGCCCGCCTCAGCACGCACAAACGAAGCGCAGGCAGCCCATCGCTTGATCTCTTGAGCGAAGCGGGTGAAGCTTTGAAAAACCTGAACGAGTTCACATTCTCGTAAACCGCTTCTTACAAGGACGAACGCATGCCTGTCGTACAAAGGGTACTTCTGCCCGACACCAGCCTAAGCTTCGAGCACATCCTGACAGGGGTCAGCGTTGCGAATCATCTCTGCGAGACATCGGGCGCTCTCGACGTCATCTTCCTGGTGCCGGCGAAACCATCGCTCGTCACCGGTGACCTCACTAAAGTACTGGGTGCGGGCGTGCATGACGCGCTGGGCAAAGGAAAGCCAGTGAAGCTTCCTTGCGGCGCGCAGATGCGCTGCGAAACCATGAAAACCTTGCAGTGGGTCACCAAGCCAGCCGTCTTGATTGCCGTGTTTGCCAACCAGAATATGATGGACAAGGTCGATGCGCTGCAAAACCTGGTAGCAATTGTGGCTGTCCCATGGACACCGGATGCAGTCGACAACTGGACAAAAACCTGGTCACCCAAGGTGCTAGGTAAGCCGGCAAAAGCGGGAAAAACTGCCAAACCTACCAAGCTGATCGCCGACCCAATTGTTGAGCAGGCCATGAAATCGCTCACCGCCATGGTCAACCGGGCCCACAACACCCTGCATCCCTCTGACGAGGATCAGGCCAAACGCATTCTGCGGATCCTGCGCGCACGTGATCACCAGGAGCCTGCGCAGAACATCAAACTCTGGGCAATCAAGAACGGCTGGCTGCCCAAGGCAGCTGAGCGGCTAGAGGTCTTGGCCGAGAAAGCATTTGCCTTGCGTACGAAGCCGAAGCTCGAAAATCCGGAGCATGACGAGCGCAGCTATCAGCGTTGGATTGAAACTGTAAAGCCATGATTACCTCTGCTTCGGAAAGGATGAGCGATCACACTACCAATTAACGCTGGCTCTCTTCAGGACTTGTTCGAGGCGTTGTTAGTATTGATTACTCATACCTCCTAAAACTCTAGACGCACAGCCAAAAGGGAACATTGTATTTTTGAAGCAAAATACTAGCAATCAACTTGTAAGCTGCCAGCTTCGTGGTTCGTGGCTTGCAGCTCTAAATTTCTGCAATTATTAAAGGTGATCTGTGGATTTTGATATTTCTTTTGTGCACCTAGCATTTCCAGCGGAATCAATTTCACCAAATATATTAGTAAGTGAAGGACTGGAGCAGTACCCGGGCTTTCAGGGCACAGGATTCTTCTGTGTAAAAAACGATTCATTATTTTATTTGACTGCACGCCACTGCCTGACCAAAGATAACTCCGCAGACATTTCCAATCTGGCTAACTGCTTGAGAATTCCATTTTTCTCCTCAACAGATTTAGATCGCAGCACTGTACCTTTTGATTGCGTCTACTCAGTTATTCATAACTCTGAAGATTTGCCAGGACTCTATCTGGATGCGGTAGCACTTAGGGTGGCCAACTGCATATCACCTGAACAGAGAGAACTATTGATGAAGCGAGCAGTAAAGCTTCCTCCAAGTGGTGAGTGGTTTCGCAAATTTCTGAATAACTGTCAGGTCAAAGCACATTTTGAAAGTGGTGCCGGGATAAAACTTATAGGCGCTGGGTTTCCACTTGATGATGAATTTACAGTAGCAGAATATCCAGATAACGACAATGAATTAGCTGCGATGCGTGCAACGCCTGTAGGTTTTAAAGGCGAGGTAGGGCCAGGGGCATATGATGACAGAGTAAAGCTTAATAATGTCACATGGTCAGGGACTACCAACGGGCTAAGCGGTTCGCCTGTTTTTATCGGCTTTTCAAAAAACAACGAACCTTCATACGCCCTAGTAGGGATGTTCGTCACCGCCGGCGGAGGGATGGGGCAAATGATGACTGTAGATTTTCTCTTGAAACTGTTTGAGGCAAAGTAGTACATGGAAGATATTAGGCAGATTGAGAATCTTCAGATTCTACTTTCGCACAAGAAAAATTACCAAAAGCCAAGAGGGATTAAGGAAATCCTAAAAAACAACATTGGCGAAAGTATATTTTGCTGGATGTCTGTTTTGTCATATAGACACGACGAAGAAATGAAATTCAGAATCTGGAGTTTAAATAATCTATATTCGTCACGCGATAAGGTGAATGAGGCCAGCGTGGCCGCAATTTACTCTAGAAGAACGTTATGGCGGCTGTGGAAGGCTATCCTAGAAGGAGCTCAGGTGAGGAATTTGAAAACCATTCCTGATTACACTGCGCTTGGAGTTCTCCATGAGGCATGCGCCGCGATAAATGATCTGAACGACACTGACGCAGATGAAGCTACGCAATACCTTGCAAAGTTATCGATTGCTAGCTATCGAGACAACGTATTAATGAAACTTTGTAGAGCCCAAGCTACTTTCTTACAGGGAGACGAATTAAAAAAATATATAGCCAAATTTGAGGCTATGATTGGAGTAAAAATCGATTTCTATGTGCATTTTTTATTTAGCTTAATAGAGAGATTTCACCACTCAAGGTCAAATAATATCGATCCTCGAGAGGGATGGGGAGTGGACTTACAGCTTGAAAGCAAGCGGCTAAATGTTCCAGTTCCAACCCTGATAAAACTAATGGCTGCAATTTCATTTTCGGTGGAGGAAGGAGTTGCCTTCAGTAGACAGAGCGCTTCAAATACGAATGACTTTTCACTTTTTAGAGACAAACCATTTCTCAGATTGTCCGATGAAATCTATCTACCCATTGAGGGCCGACTGGTCGAGGAGTTAATATTTGAAAACTTATTTCACAAGGTAGACTTGGCCAATAATAAAGACCCTGAATTTAAAAAAGCCTTCGGTGGCGCGTTCGAGAAATACATCCAGAATATATCAAAATTATTTTGCAGTCTATCGACAAAGACCAAGTATAATTACATTGAAGAATTTAGCTTTGGGAAGCCGCTGCATAAATCGCCAGATTTGTTTTTAAAGGCAAAAGAATGCGATGCAATCTTAGTCGTAGAGTGCAAATCTGCGCGATACTTAGATTCGGTCGTAAGCATGAGCGGAAATCTGGATGCGGTAAAAAAAACTCTAAAAAAGCTTGTAGTTGACCCTATTCAGCAATCTATGAAGTCAGTCTCAAAAATCATTGAAAAGAAAGCCCACCCCGATATATCAGCAGATAAGACCTACTGTTTCGTATGCGTCACGATGAATGACATCCCTGTTCTGCTTGAGCCTGTTGTTTTTGAAAAGCTTGGTGTAGGGGCTAGCTCAGACTGTTACTCTTTCAACATAGAAACTTATGAATTGTTGCTTGCAGGAGGGATTGAGCTTGAAGAAGTGACTTTAAATGAAGTATTGGCTGACGCTGGAGGTATTTTAGGTCGCGGCTCTATAAAAACCGCTTTGGCCCGAAAGTTAGCTGGCCGAGAGATGCATGGTGAGTTTTATTCGAAAATGCGTAAGCGCGCTCACGAGGCATATTTGAACTGGCAAAAGTCAATTTGCCTGCAGTGACACCCCCAGGGTGAATAGTTAAAATTGATAGGCGATTGAGATGCCCACCAAAGTTAAACGGAATATTCATAAACAGTTCGTCACGACACGCCGGCCACATCCTCTTCAAACTCTCACATAGCCTTGATCACAGACCCTCTATGGTCATCGCATTGATAGTTTACAGCAACCGGTTGAATCTAATTCACAGCTTCAACCGGCTTTTGAAAAAGCTACTGCCTTTTGATCTACGCCCAGTACAGTAATCAAGCCCAAGCATGAAAGATAATTCAGGTTTTCGTATCTTTATAGTAAGCAGTCTGCTCCCTCGCAAGATCTCGCTCAAGGGGTACATCACGGCATTATGAGGTTTTAATGGGTGAGTCATCATAAATGAGATTTTAGTATCAGATAGGACAAATTGCTCACCAAAGTCTCATGAGTCTTCTTTGTGCAATACCCGATGCTCATCAGCGGTGACGGTCTGAACAAACGAGATCAAATCGCTGTAAGGCCCCGCTCCGTTACGATCCAGGTGATAACCCGAGATCCCAAAGGCTCGCGGCCCCTGCTCGTCACACCGCCTTGAATCCCCGATCATCAGCACTTGCTCAGACTCCACCTGCTCCGGCAGAACGCCGAGCATGTTGCAGATGCTGCGGTACATACCAGGGTCAGGTTTGAGCAGGCCTAACTCAGCACTCAGTGCGTACCCATCAAGGCCAGGGAGCAGGCTCCGGACTTTCGAGCAATACGGCCCCGCAAGGTTTGAACACACTCCGATTTTTATCCCATGCTCTCGCAGCAACTCGATCGCGATCATGGCGTCATCGAAGGGCGTGATGGATTCAAGCTCCAGCTCAAGCATGCACTCCAGATCCGCCAGGTCAGCAGAGGACGGACAGATTCCAAAGGCCTCAGCGGCTTCGCTGATCCCACCATTGAAAGCCAGGATCGCACGCATGTCTTTCGAGGAAGCAGATCGACCCTGCTTCGCCCCGATACGCAGCAGTTGCCTATAGGGGTTCTGGCGGTTCCGAATTTCGAGGAGCGTACCAAATAGATCAAAAATCACTGCTACGGTCATTTATTTTCTCCTTATCGGCACGCAAGCCTCAGCCCAGCCTCGCGGCTGTTCAAACCCACACCTATCGCACAATCACTCCATACGTGGCGAGCTCATTTATCAACGTGTCCCGGCGCAGCATGCGGGGGATTTTAAAGAGACTTCTGTACGCATAGAAGAGACAGAAAGGTGTAAACAGGAGCCCGATGCCAAACGTGGCCGTCCCGATGATCACTCCCGCTGGAATTGCCGCTACGGCGAAGACGATCCCTTTGAGAATACTAGATCTGGCAACTAGACGCAGGTGATCAAGATCATACTCGACCTTGCCATCCGGCTTTTGGAATGCCACTAGAACGATGCTTTTCTTATTCAAGTGCTTGTAATACCAAGTCCTGGGCCTATCCGTAACAATCGCACCGTGCCTCTTCAAGTAATCTAGCATGCAAACTTCTTTAAAATGAAAGGTTTTCCCTTCACTGTCTTCACATCGAACCTGGTCATAGAGCGTATCAATGTCAGCAGAACTTTTAACATTATAGTTCTTGACAGCAAGTTCAATTTTCTTGAGCTCGGACATACCGTTCCTTAGTAAGAGGTGTACTTATACCCTGTTCGACAGAGGATATTTGCCAGAAGAACAGGCACGTGGACTCACCAGATCCGTGCTCTGGTGGGTCAAGGCCAGCTTTTTCAAATCAGGTTGTTAGGTTGACTGCGGCTCACAGAGTGATGAGTTGCAACCGTTCAGAAAATCAATTGTTCAAAGTCCTAGAAAGACAGAGGTCATACAGGAGCACCTGCGTTGTCAGGCATCGCAGACACAATCACGTAGTGATCCATTCCCGACAGGCTGCGTACCAATGTAAAACCGCCCTTCTGCTCTACCACACGAACTTCCGGTGTCACGACGGTCATGCCATTGCTACTGATACCAGATAGATCGCAATAGACCAGCGCGGTGAAGCGATCACCCACTTGCGCTGCGTTTAGCAGATAGGCGTCAACAGTAACTCCCCAGCCAACACCGGCTGCCTGTACAACCTTCGGCGGAAGTTCGATCAATTCACAAGCACTCACGCTCACCATTCCTCATAAAATTTCAATTAATTTAGTTGGATCGAACCCGCAATCTTCGCCGGGATATCCGCGTTGATTTGACAGCAAGCGGCAGCCACTCAATACAGTGTCGACGGAATGATGGGTGTGGCCGAACATCCAATAGTCCGCCCGCTCCACTAAAGCGTGCCACCTGTTGAAATAAGCCGCGCTGAGATGCCCATCGTGTTCATCTCCAGCGACTTCTGGAATTGGACAGTGATGAGTGATGACAAACGTCTTGCCTTTAAATTGATGGCTCAATTCGCGATCGAGAAACGCCCTGGTGGCCTCGTTCTTAGCCATCAAATCGTGAGGCCGCAGTCGACGGTAGTTCGAGTCAGCTCTGATCATTCGAAAATCATTCATTTCCCGCGCACAGGTCTTTGACGCGGCAACCCAATCACCAGTGCTCCCGAAATCTGTCCAGCCAGTGGCGACCAAGAACCGCACGTTGCCCAGGATCAGCGACTCGTTCTCCATCACGCGTACGTGGGGGGCGGCAACAGCTTTCATCTTCTCGACCGTTCGATCGAGATGACCTTTGTAACGCTCATGGTTCCCAACGCAGTAGACGACCGGAGTCGTGAAGGTCTCGTTTGCCCACAAAACGCCTCTTTTTTGAATGCTGATATCGCCAGCGAGCACGACTAGGTCTGCCTCGACATCAGGGGGGTCAAAAGGCTTGAACTCGATGTGGAGATCGGAGTAGATCAGTACTTTCATGGGCTGGTGATTTTGGCCTGGCTGCTGGAATGCGCCTACTGGGTCGAGACCCGATTGATTGCACGTCGGAGCTGAAATTCGTTTTAAGCGTATATTGATAAAATCTGCTTGGCAGAGGGGCCCGCTGGCGACGAGTGCTTCATTGCCATGCTCCATGACTATAGTCATTTGCATATGACAAGGCAAATTCAGCATATCGTTGCGTTTGCCGGAAACGCTCATGTCGCTTCGCACAGCCTTTGCCGCAGCCTTGCAATTGCTTCGTACCCGCCGCGAGTCATCGCAGCAGGATTTGGCAGAGGCCGTCGATCCTAGCTACATCAGTCGTCTCGAAGCGGGTGCTCGGTCTGTGACGCTAGACGCTAGCCAAGACATCGCGAAGGCGCTGGGGGTGGATCCATTGACCTTGTTGACGCTCGCTTACGCTGCACATCGCGGGCAAACGCCCAAACAGGTTCTGGATCACCTTGCAAAAGACCTTGAGTCCACAGGCTTTCTCAGCAGCGAGATACCGGCCCTGCCGTCGAAAAAGCCACATCCGATCGTGGCGGCGTCCCTTGAGTTAAGGGAGCAAATCAAAGAGCTCGTCGATCAAGGCTATAGCCAGGCCGAGGTGGCTAGGAGGCTGGGCGTTTCTCGGCAGACTGTCAGTAATCGCCTGAAGAAGACGTGAAGCTCAGCGTACAAGCGTCATGACTCACAGCCCAGCGGCGTAGCTGACCTTTATACCCCGATTGTGAATGGGTACAGGCCTCGGACGACTCAGGCATAATGCATGCCCTGCATGCCTCGCTCCCTATGTCCTAAGGTCGTCCGAAAGTGGCTATTGGTGAACCCCGAAATTTGAATGACCTCTTCTATTTCGCGAAGGTCGTGGAGGCTGGTGGTTTCGCTGCGGCAGGCCGCCTACTGGGCATCCCAAAGTCAAGGTTATCCCGCCGTATTGCGGAATTGGAGGAGCGGCTCAACGCTCGCCTCCTTCAACGCACAACACGTAAATTGCAGCTCACTGCTTTAGGTGAACGGTACCTGCGCCACTGCCAGGCAATGCTCTTGGAAGCAGAG
>Ga0302347_1003206_pt1 | contig 14889 bp, 17 predicted proteins | sample PhyWR1_FD_202178 | JGI IMG/M metagenome (GOLD analysis project Ga0302347, IMG submission 202178) | Leaf surface microbial communities from wheat plants in UC Gill Tract Community Farm, Albany, California, United States - DLSL W.R1 (v2)... | ecosystem: Host-associated > Plants > Phyllosphere >...
GGAAGCCCAGCGCCTGGGTTACGCCGAAGCCGACCCGACCTTCGACATCGAAGGCGTGGACGCCGCGCACAAGGTCACGCTGATGAGCGCGATCGCGTTCGGCATTCCCGTGCAGTTCGAGAAGGCCTACATCGAAGGCATCACGGGCCTGGCCGCGGCCGACATCCGCTACGCCGAACAACTCGGCTACCGCATCAAGCTGCTGGGCATCACCAAGCGCACCGACAAGGGCATCGAACTGCGCGTCCATCCCTCGCTGGTGCCGTCCAAGCGCCTGATCGCCAATGTCGAAGGCGCGATGAATGCCGTGGTGGTGCATGGCGACGCCGTCGGCACCACGCTGTACTACGGCAAGGGCGCGGGCTCCGAGCCCACGGCCAGCGCCGTGATCGCCGACCTGGTCGACATCGCGCGCCTGGCCGATGCCGACGCCGCGCACCGCGTGCCGCCGCTGGCCTTCCAGTCGAACACGCTCGAAGGCGCGATGAGCAGCCTGCCCGTGCTGCCGATGAGCGAAGTCGTGACCAGCTACTACCTGCGCCTGCGCGTGTCCGACGAAGCCGGCGTGCTGGCCAAGGTCACGGGCATCCTGGCCGGCGCGGGCATCAGCATCGATGCCGTGCTGCAGCGCGAAGCCGACGAAATCGGCGGCGAGGGCTCGACCCAGACCGACCTGATCATTCTCACGCACGATACGCGCGAAGGCGACATGGACGCCGCCCTGGTGCAGATCCAGGCGCTGCCCACCGTGCTGGCTCCTATCAACCGCATCCGCAAGGAAGAGCTGAACTGAAAGCCCCGCCATGCTGTACCTTTCCACCCGTGGTCACCCCGAACGCAAGCGTTTTTGCGACATCCTGCTTGAAGGCCTGGCGCCCGACGGCGGCCTCTATCTGCCCGAGAGCTATCCGCAGATCGACGACGCCCAGCTGAGCGAGCTGCGCCGCGTCTACCACGAGCAAGGCTATGCCGAGCTCGCCTTCCGCATCCTGTCGCTGTACATCGACGACATTCCGGCCGACGACCTGCGCGCGCTGTGCGCCAAGACCTATACGGCCGAAGTCTTCGGCACCGGCGAGATCGTTCCGCTGCGCCATGTCGAGGACGGCCTGTGGCTCGAAGCCCTGTCCAACGGCCCGACGCTGGCCTTCAAGGACATGGCCATGCAACTGCTGGGCAACCTGTTCGAATACGAACTCGCGCGCCGCGGCGAAACGCTCAACATCCTGGGCGCGACCAGCGGCGACACCGGCAGCGCGGCCGAGTACGCGATGCGCGGCAAGAAGGGTGTGCGCGTCTTCATGACCAGCCCGCACGGCCGCATGAGCCCGTTCCAGCAGGCGCAGATGTTCAGCCTGCAGGACGCGAACATCCACAACATCGCCATCGACGGCGTGTTCGACGACTGCCAGGACATCGTCAAGGCGGTCTCCAACGACCACGCGTTCAAGGCGCGCTACAAGATCGGCACGGTCAACTCGATCAACTGGGCGCGGCTGCTGGCCCAGGTGGTGTACTACTTCGCGGGCTACCTGCAGGCCACCGAGAGCAACGACCAGAAGGTCAGCTTCTGCGTGCCCAGCGGCAACTTCGGCAATGTCTGCGCGGGCCATGTGGCACGCCAGATGGGCCTGCCCATCGAGAAGCTCGTGGTCGCGACCAACGAGAACGACGTGCTCGACGAGTTCTTCCGCACGGGCATTTACCGCGTGCGCGGCAGCGCCAATACGTACGAGACATCGAGCCCGTCGATGGACATCAGCAAGGCCAGCAATTTCGAGCGCTTCGTGTTCGACCTGCTGGGCCGCGACGGCGAGCGCACGCGCCAGCTGTTCAATGAAGGCGTGGCACGCGACGGCTTCTTCGATCTGAGCGCCGACCCGCTGTTCGCCGAAGCGGCCGGCCGCTACGGCTTCGTCAGCGGCAAGAGCACGCATGCCGACCGCCTGGCGACGATCCGCGATGTCGCCGAGCGCTTCGGCATGGTGATCGACACCCACACCGCCGACGGCGTCAAGGTGGCGCGCGACCAGCACTCCACGGTGCCGATGATCGTGCTCGAGACCGCTTTGCCGATCAAGTTTGCCGAGACCATCCAGGAAGCGCTGGGCCGCCTGCCCGACCGTCCGGCGAAGTTCGTCGGCATCGAAGACCTGCCCAAGCGCGTGCAGCGCATGCCGGCCGACGTCGAGCAGGTGAAAGCTTACATCGCACAACACTGCGACGCCGCCTGATGCCAATGCGCAGCGGGAGCCGGCCATGAAAGTGGTCGGCTTTGCCGGCTATTCCGGCGCGGGCAAGACCACGCTGGTGGAGCAGGTCATCGCCCGGCTGCGTGCGCGCGCACTGCGCGTGTCGGTGGTCAAGCATGCCCACCACCGCTTCGACATCGACCAGCCGGGCAAGGACAGTTGGCGCCATCGCCAGGCCGGGGCGTTCGAGGTGCTCGTGGTCTCGGACCAGCGCCTGGCGCTGATGCGCGAGTTCGAAGCGCCCGCCGCGCTCGATATCCACGCCATGCTTGCCGAGCTCGATGCCGGAGTCGACTGGGTGCTGGTCGAAGGCTTCAAGCATGGCGACCTGCCCAAGATCGAGGTCTGGCGCGCGCCGGCCGCGGGCGAACCCGAGCGGCCGCTGCGCTGCACCGAGGACGCCGGCGTGCTCGCGCTGGCGACCGACGATCCCGCACAGCTGCCGGTCACGCTGCCAGCGCGGCTGACCCTGCTGGATCTGAACCGGCCCGAAGCGGTGGCCGACTGGCTGATTGCCGCAGGCGCGCGCTTCGAATACCGTTCCCTGAATGAAAGCTGATATGCGCGATTCCCTGACTTCCCTTGATTCCGCGCTGGCCGCCGTGCTGGCGCAGGCGCGCACGCTGGATGGCAGCGAGCAGGTCAGCACCTTCGATGCCGACGGCCGCGTGCTGCTGGCGCAGGCGGTGTCGCCGCTGCAGGTGCCGCCGCACGACAACAGCGCGATGGACGGCTATGCGCTGCGCAGCGCCGATGTGGCGGCTGCCGGCACGCTGCTGCCGGTGTCGCAGCGCATTGCCGCGGGCCAGATGGGCCAGGCGCTCGCACCCGCGTCCGCGGCGCGCATCTTCACCGGCGCGCCGCTGCCCGAAGGCGCGGATGCGGTGGTGATGCAGGAAGACTGCGAAGTACAGGCCGACGGCAGCGTGCGCGTCAACGCCCAGCCCCGCGCCGGCCAATGGGTGCGGCGCGCGGGCGACGACATCGTGCGCGGCGCCGTGGTGCTGGAAGCGGGCACGCGGCTCACGCCGGCCGAGCTGGGCCTGGCGGCCAGCATCGGGCTGGCGCAGCTGGAGGTCGCGCGCCGCCCGCGCGTGGCGCTTTTTTCCACGGGCGACGAGCTGGTGATGCCCGGCAGCGTGCGCCCCGAGGACATGCCGCCGGGCGCGATCTACAACAGCAACCGCTTCTTTCTGCGCGCGATGCTGCAGCGCCTGGGCTGCGAAGTCACCGACCTTGGCATCGTTCCCGACCAGCGCGAAGCAACCGTCAACGCGCTGCGCGAGGCGGCCAGCGCGCATGACCTGATCCTGACCAGCGGCGGCGTGTCGGTGGGCGAGGAAGACCATATCAAGCCCGCGGTCGAGCAACTCGGCGAGCTGGGGCTGTGGAAGATTGCGATCAAGCCCGGCAAGCCGTTTGCCTATGGCCGCCTGGGCCCGCAGAACGCCACGCATTTCATGGGCTTGCCGGGCAATCCGGTGTCGAGCTTCGTGACTTTCCTGCTGCTGGTGCGGCCCTTTGTGCTGCGCCTGCAGGGCGTGGCCGATGTCGCGCCGCGCAGCATTGCGGCGCGCGCCGATTTCGACTGGCCGCGCGGCGACCGCCGGCGCGAGTTCCTGCGCGTGCGCTACAACGAAGCCGGCGGCCTGGAGCTGTTCCGCAACCAGACCTCCAACCTGCTGACGTCGGCGGCCTGGGGCGACGGCGTGGTGGACAACCCGCCCGAGAATGCAATTGCGCGCGGCGATACAGTGCGCTTCCTGTCCTTTGCGGAGCTGCTGGCATGACAACCCCGATCACGGTCACCGTGCGCTACTTCGCCTCGATACGCGAGGCGCTGGGCAGCAGCGAAAGCTGCTCCACGAGCGCCGCGACGCTGGGCGCGCTGCGCGATGAACTGATTGCGCGCGGCGGCGCCAGCGCCCAGGTGCTGGCGCGCGACAAGGCGGTGCGCATGGCGCACAACCAGGTGCTGAGCGACGAATCCGCTCCCTTGGCGGCGGGCGATGAAGTCGCGTTCTTTCCCCCCGTGACCGGAGGCTGAGAATGGCCAAGGAAACTTCCGCGCCGCTGTCCGTCAGCGAGCGCACGCGCGCCGCGCTGGCCGAGGCCAAGGCGCGCGGCGTGGTGCTGGGCAGCGCCGGCACGCGCAATCTGCAGGCCACGCTGGAAAAACGCACGGCCTCGGCCGATGAATTCGCGCGCCTGCAGCAGCCGGTGTTTGCCGAGTTCCAGGCGCGCGGCCTGACGCACCGCGAAATGGCGGCCGAACTCAACCGCCGCGGCATTGCTGCCGCGCGCGGCGGCGAATGGACGCATGGGCAGGTGCAGCGGATGTTGAACAGGCTGGCATCCCAGGCCTGAGGGCAGGCCGTTCAGGCCTGCGCCGCCGCGCCGCCTTCCGGCGCGCTCAGCGCCGGGCATTTCCATTCCAGCAGCTCCGCCAGCCGCTGCACCACCCAGCCGGCTTCGGCGGCGCTCAGCAGGCTTTCGTCGGCGCGCAGCGCGGCATGCATGCCCAGCAGCACGCCGGCTTCGGACGGCGCTTCGCGGTGATAGAGGATCTGCGCCTGCTCCACCAGATGGCTGGCCAGGTCTTCGCAGAATTCATAGCGCGCCAGCACTTCGGCCAGCGCAGTGCGCACCCGGCCGCTGCGGTCGGCGTAGAGCGCCGCAAAGCTGGGCGCGACGGTCAGTTGGTTGCCTTCGGACATGGCTCAATCGGGCGTGAAGTTTTTTTCGAAGTGGATGGCGTCATCGACCTGCTCGAAGGTCGCGAGCTGCCCCATCTTCATGTCCTTGAGCCGGCAGGCGGCAAACAAACTGTACTTGCCCTTGAAGCCGTAGCTCGGCAGATCGATCAGTTCGTAGGGGTAGGGCACGAAGACTTCGAACTCGAAGACCACGCGGTGTTCATTGCGCGGCGACGGGAAAAGCTTGTAGTGGCTGGTGGTGATTGCGAGAGAGGCCATGGTCTGAAGGTTACAGTGCGGGTCAATGCTAACGAAAATGGCATTGCCGTTTTGACTATGAGAGGGCGCCATGGCGCACAACAAGAATGAATGGGCCAACAAAGTGTTTGGCCTGATACGCGCCGGCAATGCCGGCGCAGCTTCCGCACAGATCAAGGTGGCGCCCACCGTGGGCGATCTCCAGCGTCTGCAGGCTCTGGTGGTCGGCCTGCCGAACACCAAGGAGAACCGCCAGCTGGCCACCGTGGTGGAAGAGGAACTGGCGCTATTGTCGGCCCCGCGGCTGCACCGTGCGCCATGAAGGATATGGCGGTTGACGTGCCTGCGGTGCATATCGCCGTGCAGCCCCAGGATTTCGACGCCAGCGCCGAGCTGGCGGCGCTGCGTGCGCAGGATGCGCGCGTGGGCGCGGTCTGCTGCTTTGTCGGCTGCGTGCGCGACCGCAACGACGGCGACGCCGTGGCTTCAATGGAGCTGGAGCACTATCCCGGCATGACCGAGCAGTCGATCGCGGTCATCGTCGACCAGGCGATCGCGCGCTTCGGCATTTTCGGCGCGCGCGTGATCCACCGCGTGGGCCTGCTGCAGCCGCTGGACCAGATCGTGCTCGTGGCCGTGAGCGCGGCCCACCGCGGCGCGTCGTTCGAGGCCTGCGAGTTCATCATGGACTATCTCAAGACCCAGGCGCCGTTCTGGAAAAAGGAGCAGACGCCCCAGGGCGCGCGCTGGGTCGACGCGCGCAGCGCCGACGATGCCGCGCTCGCGCGCTGGAACCGCGACGCGGTTTGAGTGCTGGCGCGGCAGGGGGTTCGGGCCCTTGTCTGTCAACCGGACGCGTCTTTTCTGGGTTGAAATAGTGGGATTCCGCCCCACCTGTGGAGCAATTCGGAGGTATTTCACCCATGCGTATTGACAAACTGACGACAAAATTCCAAGAAGCCCTGTCTGAAGCCCAGACGCTTGCGCTGGGCAACGACCATTCCAATATCGACCCCTTGCACCTGCTGCTGGCCTTGCTGCAGCAGGACGACGGCCCGCGCTCGCTGCTGCAGCGTGCCGGCGCCAATGTGAGCGCGCTGCAGGCCGCGACGCAAAAAGCCGTCGACGACCTGCCCAAGGTGCAGGTCCAGGACCAGGTGCAGGTCGGCTCCGACCTGGGCCGGCTGCTGCAGGCAACCGAAAAGGAAGCGCTCAAGCGCGGTGACCAGTTCATCGCCAGCGAACTGTTCCTGCTCGCGCTCAGCGACAGCCCGACGCGTGCCGGTCAACTGCTCAAGCAGCACGGTCTGTCGCGCAAGAGCCTCGAGTCGGCGATTGAAGCCGTGCGCGGCGGCAACAGCGTGGACAACGCCGAAGCCGAAGGCCAGCGCGAAGCCCTGAAGAAATACACGTTCGACCTGACCGAGCGCGCGCGCAGCGGCAAGCTCGATCCGGTGATAGGCCGCGACGAGGAAATCCGCCGCGCCATCCAGGTGCTGCAGCGGCGCACCAAGAACAACCCCGTGCTGATCGGCGAGCCCGGCGTGGGCAAGACCGCGATCGTCGAAGGCCTGGCCCAGCGCATCCTGGCCGGCGAAGTGCCCGAGAGCCTCAAGAACAAGCGCGTGCTGTCGCTCGACATGGCGGGCCTGCTCGCGGGCGCGAAGTACCGCGGTGATTTCGAGGAACGCCTCAAGGCCGTGCTCAAGGAGCTTGGCCAGGAAGAAGGCCGGGTCATCCTGTTCATCGATGAAATCCACACCATGGTCGGCGCCGGCAAGGCCGATGGTGCAATGGATGCGGGCAACATGCTCAAGCCCGCGCTGGCGCGCGGCGAGCTGCACTGCATCGGCGCGACCACGCTCGATGAATACCGCAAGTACATCGAGAAGGACGCGGCGCTCGAGCGGCGCTTCCAGAAAGTGCTGGTCAACGAGCCCAGCGTCGAGGACACGATCGCCATCCTGCGCGGACTGCAGGTCAAGTATGAAGCCCACCATGGCGTGGACATCACCGACCCGGCGATCGTCGCCGCGGCCGAGCTGAGCCATCGCTACATCACCGACCGCTTCCTGCCCGACAAGGCCATCGACCTGATCGACGAGGCCGCGGCCAAGATCAAGATCGAGATCGATTCCAAGCCCGAAGTGCTCGACCGGCTCGACCGGCGCATGATCCAGCTCAAGATCGAGCGCGAGGCGATGAAGAAGGAAAAGGACGAGGCGTCGCAAAAGCGCCTGTCGCTGATCGAGGAAGAGCTGGGCAACCTGGAGCGCGAGTACGCCGATCTGGAAGACATCTGGAAAAGCGAGAAGGCCAGCGCCCAAGGATCGGAGCAGATCCGCAAGGACGTGGACCAGATCCGCATCCAGATCGAGGAGCTCAAGCGCAAGGGCGATTTCAACAAGGTCGCCGAGCTGCAATACGGCAAGCTGCCGGCGCTCGAGCAGCAGCTCAAGGAAGCCCAGGACCATGAGGATGGCGTGGGTGCGAGCGGCGCGCCCGCGCACCGCCTGCTGCGCACGCAGGTCGGTGCCGAGGAAATCGCCGAAGTCGTGAGCCGCGCCACGGGCATTCCCGTGGCCAAGATGATGCAGGGCGAGAAAGACAAGCTGCTGAAGATGGAAGACAAGCTGCACGAGCGCGTGGTCGGCCAGGAAGAGGCGATTGCCGCCGTGGCCAACGCCATCCGGCGCTCGCGTTCGGGCCTGTCCGATCCCAACCGTCCTACCGGTTCGTTCCTGTTCCTGGGCCCCACGGGCGTGGGCAAGACCGAGCTGTGCAAGGCGCTTGCGGGCTTCCTGTTCGACAGCGAGGACCATCTGATCCGCGTCGACATGAGCGAATTCATGGAGAAGCATTCGGTCGCGCGGCTGATAGGCGCGCCACCGGGCTATGTGGGCTACGAGGAAGGCGGCTACCTGACGGAAGCCGTGCGCCGCAAGCCCTACAGCGTGCTGCTGCTCGATGAGGTCGAGAAGGCCCATCCCGACGTGTTCAACGTGCTGCTGCAGGTGCTCGACGATGGCCGCCTCACGGACGGTCAGGGACGCACCGTGGATTTCAAGAACACCGTGATCGTGATGACCAGCAATATCGGCTCGCCGCTGATCCAGGCCATGGTCGGCGAGGACACGAACGACATCAAGGAAGCGGTGTGGGGGGAACTAAAAAACCATTTCCGACCCGAATTCCTGAACCGCATCGACGAAACCGTGGTGTTCCATGCGCTGGATGCGAAAAATATCGCGTCGATCGCACGGATACAGCTCAAGCTGCTCGAACAGCGTCTGGCGAAAATGGACCTCACGCTCGAGGTCTCGCCCCAGGCCGTGGACGAGCTGGCCAAGGTCGGTTTCGATCCGGTGTTCGGTGCGCGTCCGCTCAAGAGGGCGATACAGCAGCGCATCGAGAACCCGCTGTCGCGCTTGCTGCTCGAAGGGCGTTTCCCGCCCAAGAGCGTGATCGCGGTGCAGGTCGATCCGGTGCTCGAGCCGGGCGTGTTCCAATTTACATTGGCTGAACCGGAGTAAACCTCCTGGTCGGCGAGAAAGGGGCCTCACTTTGAATGACTTCATGACTCTGGTGGTCCGCTGGTCGGTGCGCATTTTCCTGCTCATCGCCGCGACTGTGTTCTTCCTCAGCCTGTTGGCTGCGGCCAGCTTGCTGGCGCTGGTCTGGGGCGCGCGTGCGCTCTGGGCCAAGCTCACCGGTCGGCCGGTCACGCCATGGGTCATGGGTGTCAATCCGGGTGCGGCCTGGAGCACCGTCTACCGTTCGCGCACCGTATGGACCGGCGCGGGCGCTGCGGCGCCCGCGCCGGAAAGTGCGGCGGACAGCTTGCGCCATCGCGGTGGAATCCTGCGCGGCAACGAGGAAATCGTTGACGTGCAGCCGCGCGAGATCCGTGAACATTGAGTAGCCCGCACGGTTCGTGCGGGTCGCTTTCCACAGCCCCTGAAGCCGGCGCCGCCCCACGGGGGTGCCTGGCGCAGGGGTCCCGCGGCGGCGCACTCGCCCGGCGGGTGTTTACCATTTGATGAGTCTGAATGAATCCTGCCGATCTCCATCGTTTGTTCGAGGCCCAGCATCAGGCCAGTCGTGCCCAGGTCGAAGTACCGTTGCTGGTGCGGCGCGAGCGCCTGCTGCGCATTCGCAAGATGCTCGACGAAAATGGGGCGGTACTCGCTGCCGCGGTGCAGGCCGATTTCGGCATGCGTTCGCCGCGCCTGACCGAGGTGGCCGATTTCTTCGTGCTGCGCAATCTGCTCAATCAATGCCTGCGCAAGCTCTCGCGCTGGATGCGGCCGCAGCGTGTGCGCACGCCTTTGTATCTGCTGCCGGCGCGCGCGCGCATCGAGCGCCAGCCGCTGGGCGTGGTCGGTGTGATCTCGCCCTGGAACTATCCGGTGCAGCTCGCGCTCGCGCCCGCGATCACGGCGCTGGCCGCGGGCAACCGCGTGATGCTCAAGCCCAGCGAGCTCACGCCCCACACGTCGGCCCAGCTCGCGGCGCTGGTCGAGCAGTTCTTTTCGCCGGACGAGTTCTGCGTGGTGCAGGGCGATGCGAGCATCGCGACCCAGTTCTCGGGCCTGCCGTTCGATCATCTGGTGTTCACCGGCTCCACGGCCGTGGGCCGGCGCGTGGCCCAGGCCGCGGCCGTGCACCTGACGCCCACCACGCTGGAGCTGGGCGGCAAGTCGCCCTGCCTGATCGCGCAGGATTGCGACCTCGAAGATGCCGCGCTGAAGATCGCGCACGGCAAGCTGCTCAACGCGGGCCAGACCTGCATCGCCCCCGACTATGTGCTGCTGCCGCGCGGGCGCGAACAGGCGTTTGCCCAGGCCTACCGAGCGGCCGTGGCGCGGCTGTATCCGACCATCGTCGGCAATCCCGATTACGCTTCCATCCTGACCAAGCGCCATCTCGCGCGGCTGCGCCAGATGCTGCGCCAGGCGCAGTCCCTGGGCGCGCGCATCGACGTGATGGGCCCGGCCCAGGCCCAGCCCGGCGAGGCCGCGGCCAGCCTGTGGAGCGACGCGGCCGAGCGGCAGATGCCGCCCGCGCTGGTGTTTGGCGCGACCTCCGAAATGCAGTTGATGCAGGAAGAAATCTTCGGTCCCATCCTGCCGGTGATCACTTACGAGCGCCTCGACGACGTGGTGACGGCGCTCAATGCCGGACCCCGGCCCCTGGCTCTATACTGGTTCGGCAGCGATGAAAATGTGCGGGACGGTATACTCCGGCAAACTGTCAGCGGCGGGGTGACGGTCAACGACACCCTGATGCATATAGCGCACGACAACCTGCCGTTTGGCGGGGTTGGCGACAGCGGCTGGGGGGCGTACCACGGAGAGCAAGGCTTTCTGCGGTTCAGCCACCAGAAGTCGGTGTTGCTGCAGTCGCGCTGGTCCATGGGAGCGTTGTTCTATCCTCCCTACGGGCCTAGGCTTGACCGGGTGATGGGGCTGCTCCGGCGCTGGTTATAGCGCCTGTACAGCCTGCGTCAGCCGCAGGATTTCAGGCCCGAGCAAGGCATTTTTGTCACCATCCATCGAACGTTGAAGCCTGTCCGGGTTGGCCAGGCCGACGCCGGTGTTTGCCTGTTTTGCAGGCGTTATCACATCGGCTTTTGCAGGGCAAGGCGATCAAGACAGCCGTACTCGCGTGAATGGCTACACATTCGCGCAAGCCGGCAAAAAAACGTTTGCGGCGACAATTGCCGCTTTTCCCATTTTCACCTGTTTTCGTTTCGGTATTTCCATGTCCAGTTTCCAGGTTCGTCCCGCCACGCTTCGCGATGCCAAGGCCATTGCACAGATCCATACCGCTTCCGCTACGGAGGCATACCGAGGGCTGGTTCCTGACGATCAGTTGAAATCCATGTCGTCGGTTGAAAAGCGCCAGGCGTACTGGCGTGAAGCCATTGAATATTGTGAGCCCCAGGTCCAGGTCGCCATCGATGGCGACAAGATCGTGGGCTTTGTCGGCTTCGATCGCTCGCGCGATGAGAAGTCCCGTCCTACCACCGGCGAGATCTGGGCCATTTACGCGGCTCCCTCGCATTGGGGCCAGGGCGTGGGTGTGACCCTCTGGGACGCAGCCCGCGACGGCCTGGCCGAAGAAGGCTGCACCAATGTCACCGCCTGGGTGCCGCTGCGCAATGAACGCGCTCTGCGCTTCCATGAGATGGCCGGTTTCAAGCGCGAAATGTCGACCGCCAAGACTGCTGTCATTGGCGGCATCAAAATTGAAGAAGTGCGCCTCAAGCGCCCATTGAACTGAAAGCCCCGATGCTGCATTGGCATGAAAAAAACAAGGAGCGCAGCGCTGTCTGGCGCTCCGAAAGCGGTCTCGCGGCACCCCGCAAGGTGGTCATTGCCGACGACACCCTGTCTGCCGATGCGGCCCATCGTCTGGCCTGCGAAGGGACCTCGCTGCTTTGGCGCGGCGACTTCCAGAACGCGCGTCTGCTGCTGCAGGCGTTGATGCGCCGCCAGGAGCGCGATCCGCGCAAGTCGTCGGCCAAGGCGCGCCATCAGAAGCGCCAGGCCGCGCAGAAGCAGGAAATCCTGCCCGAAGAGACCTTCCCGCATGCGTTTCACCTGCACCGCCAGGCGCAGGCCCAGCGCGCGCGCGTGCTGTCGAGCATTCTGATCGAGCTGCAGCCCGACTATGTGATCAGCCTGCGACGCGCGCCTGATCTGCGCCTGCCGATCACCGAAGGCTGGGGCCAGCCCGGCAAGCTCGACCAGACCATAGTCACGCCGCTGCGTGAGCTGCTGGGCCTGGTCGGTGCGCACGAGTGGCGCAAGAAGGGCGTCGAAGTCGAAGCCCTGGGCATTGCGCCGAACAACCGCATCCACCCGCACTACGCGGTGTTCTCGCCGGTGCGCGCCGAGTATGTGGGCCTGGTCGCCGAAGCGCCGCTGCCGCCGGGCGCACAGACGCTGGCCTATGACATCGGTGTCGGCACGGGTGTGCTCACGGCCGTGCTGTCGCGCCGCGGCGTCAAGCGCATCGTCGCCACCGACATGTCGGCGCGCGCCATCGACTGCGCACGCCAGAACCTGCAGACACTGGGCTGCCTGAACAAGGTCGAGCTGCTGGAGACCGACCTGTTCCCCGCGGGCCGTGCGCCGCTGGTGGTCTGCAACCCGCCCTGGGTGCCGGCCAAGCCCAGCTCGGCGCTTGAACATGCGATCTACGATCAGGACAGCAAGATGCTGCGCGGTTTTCTCGGCGGTGTCGCCGAGCATCTGACGCTCGACGGCGAAGCCTGGCTGATCCTTTCGGATCTGGCCGAGCACCTGGCATTGCGCAGCCGCGAAGAACTGATGGGCTGGATCGATGCTGCGGGCCTCAAGGTCGTCGGCCGTCTCGACGCCAAGGCCCAGCACGGCAAGGTCGCTGACACCACCGACGCGCTGCACGCCGCGCGCGCGGCCGAAGTCACTTCGCTGTGGCGGCTTGCGGTGCGCTGATCCAGCGCCTGCGTGAAATCCGCGAAGCCGGGACTCCCATGGGAGCCCCGGCTTTTTTCATGGCGCATGGTCATGGGATTCCAGGCTCCAATCGGGCACCAGATGCACCAGCTGCTGGCTCAGCTGCGTGGCGCGCTCGGCACCCGCATGCTGGGCGACGGCGTTGAGCATGCTGTCGCAGACGCTGCGCAGCGCCTGCGCATCGCGAGCCTCGCGCAAGGCCTGGCGCAGCCGGTCGGCAAGCAGTTGCTGGCGATTGGCAAACAGCCGCTCGACCATGTCGAACAGATACATGCGCGTGCCGGCCAGCGTCATGGCAGTCGGCGCGGGCGGGGCCGGAGTTTGGGCCGCGGTTGCGGGCGCAGGGCCGGGCGGGAGCGCATCCGTGTTGCGGCATTCCAGATAGCCCGATTCCAGCAGCTGGCCCACCAGGGCCTGGCCCTGGCCGTGGTACATCTGCGCCAGCTGCATGTACGGCGTGCCTTCGGCGAGCAGCAGCAGCGAGCGCTGGCGCAGGTTCAGGCTGCGCGCGCCGGGTGCGAGTTCCTGATGGGCTTTGGTCGTCTTGTACAGCAGCATGGGCAGACCATCGATCCGAGAAACGCTGATTGCACTCCATGCAGATGACGGGGCTGTGACTTGCGTGGCGGCGGGACATGCGCCTTGGCGCGACAATGCGGGTCGAATCAGTGGGAATGCGGAAATATTTATGAAGAACAGGGTGAGCAGGGTGGGCCAATGAAGCTGTTGCTTGCGCCCATGGAAGGGCTGCTGGATTTTGTGCTGCGCGACGTGTTGACGCGTGTCGGCGGCGCCGACCGCTGCGTGAGCGAATTCATTCGCATCACGGGCAGCGTGCTGCCCGACAAGGTGTATCTGCGCACCATGCCCGAGCTGCGCAACGGCAGCCGCACGCTCGCCGGCGTGCCGGTGCGCGCCCAGCTGCTGGGCTCGGACCCCGAAAGCCTGGCCGAGAACGCGGCCAATCTCGCGCGTCTGGGGCCTGAAGGCATTGACCTCAATTTCGGCTGCCCGGCCAAGGTGGTCAATCGCCACGGCGGCGGCGCGGCGCTGCTGCAGGACCCCGAACATATTGCGCGCGTGGTCGGCGCGGTGCGCGCCGCCGTGCCCGCTCACATGCCGGTATCCGCCAAGATGCGCCTGGGCTTCAACGATACCAGCCTGATGCGCGAATGCGCCCAGGCCATGGCCGCGGGCGGGGCCTGCGAGATCGTGGTCCATGCGCGCACCAAGCTCGATGGCTACCGGCCGCCGGCCTACTGGGAGCTGATTCCGCGCATCCGCGAGGCCGTGGCCGTGCCCGTGATCGCCAACGGCGAGATCTGGACGGTGGAGGAAGCGCTGCGCTGCCGCACGCAGTCGGGCTGCGACGACCTGATGCTGGGCCGGGGCATAGTCGCCGATCCCGGGCTGGCGCTGGCCATACGCGCCGCGGTCGACGGGCCGCAGGCCGTGGCGGCGCTGGTCGAGGTCAGCTGGGCGTCGCTGCTGCCGCAGATCGCGCGTTTCTGGGAAATGGTCTGTGAAGACCTTGAGCCGCGCCAGCGTGCGGGCCGGCTCAAGCAATGGCTCAACCTGCTGCGCCGACGTTATCCCGAAGCCGAAATCGCGTTCCAGGAAGTGCGCGTGCAGACCGATCAGGCGGCGATCACGCGCTGGGTCGAAGACCTGCCCCATCGCTGGGGCTAGGCCGGGCGAGAGCTGGCCGGCCTGGGGGCCAGGCGGCCCGCCTTACAGCAGATGATCGGGCGCCAGCGGGCCCAGCAACTTGAGCATCCAGCGCAGCGGCAGGCTCGCGTCGGGCTCGGTATGCGCGTCTTCGAGGCCGCTGCCCTGCGGCGCGCGCCACAGCAGCTGCTGGTCTTCGGTCAGCACCACGTTCCAGGCGCTTTCGGCCAGGCCGGCTTCGATGTTTTCCGTGGCCTGGCGCCCCAGGGCCTGGCTGGCAATCAGCAAGGCAATTTCGGTGTTGTGCAGCTGCGAGCGCATGTCGAGGTTCATGGAGCCGACCGCCACCAGGCCGCCGTCAATCACCAGCAGCTTGGAGTGCAGCATGGCGCGTGAGGCGCCGGCGCCGCTGCCCGACGACAGACTGTCGCGCAGGCCCGCGCGTTCGCTGCGCATCTCGTAGAGCTGCACACCCATGTCAAGCAGCTCCTTGCGGTGGCGTGCATAGCC
>Ga0302347_1003210_pt1 | contig 14877 bp, 15 predicted proteins | sample PhyWR1_FD_202178 | JGI IMG/M metagenome (GOLD analysis project Ga0302347, IMG submission 202178) | Leaf surface microbial communities from wheat plants in UC Gill Tract Community Farm, Albany, California, United States - DLSL W.R1 (v2)... | ecosystem: Host-associated > Plants > Phyllosphere >...
TCATCAACAAGGGTGAAGCTATCGGGGTTATCGCGGCACAGTCCATCGGTGAACCTGGTACACAGCTGACGATGCGTACGTTCCACATCGGTGGTGCGGCATCTCGTGCGGCTGCTGAGTCCAGCATCCAGGTTAAAAACAAAGGTAGCATCAAGCTTAACAACGCGAAGTCAGTTGTTAACTCTGCCGGTAAGCTGGTAATTACCTCTCGTAACACTGAGCTGAAACTGATCGACGAATTTGGTCGTACCAAAGAAAGCTATAAAGTGCCTTACGGTGCCGTAATGGGCAAAGGTGATGGCGAGCAAGTCAGTTCAGGCGAAGTTGTCGCGAACTGGGATCCGCATACCATGCCAGTGGTCACAGAAGTGAGTGGTTTCATTCGCTTCACTGACATGCTCGATGGTCAGACGATTACTCGTCAGACTGACGAATTAACAGGTCTGTCTTCACTGGTTGTTCTGGATTCTGCAGAGCGTACCGCTGGTGGTAAAGACTTGCGTCCAGCACTGAAAATTGTTGATGCCAAAGGTGGCGATGTACTGATCCCTGGTACTGATATGCCAGCGCAGTACTTCCTGCCAGGTAAAACAATCGTTCAGCTGGAAGATGGTCTTCAGATCAGTGCCGGTGATACCTTGGCGCGTCTGCCACAGGAATCTGGCGGTACCCGCGATATTACCGGTGGTCTGCCACGCGTAGCGGATCTGTTCGAAGCACGTCGTCCGAAAGAGCCGGCAATTCTGGCTGAAATCAGCGGTATCATTTCGTTTGGTAAAGAAACCAAAGGGAAACGTCGTCTGGTTATCTCCCCGATTGACGGAAGCGATGCGTACGAAGAGATGATCCCTAAATGGCGTCAGCTGAACGTGTTCGAAGGTGAACGTGTTGAGCGCGGTGATGTTGTTTCTGATGGTCCTGAGTCTCCACATGACATCCTGCGTCTGCGCGGTGTTCATGCGGTAACGCGTTACATCACGAACGAAGTGCAGGACGTTTACCGTCTGCAAGGCGTTAAGATAAACGATAAACACATTGAAGTTATCGTGCGTCAGATGCTGCGTAAAGCAACCATCGTTAACGCAGGCAGCTCCGACTTCCTGGAAGGCGAGCAGGCTGAATACTCTCGTATCAAGATTGCTAACCGCGAAATTGATGCGAACGGTAAGATCAACGTGACATTTGCACGTGACTTGCTGGGTATCACCAAAGCGTCCCTGGCAACTGAGTCCTTCATCTCTGCGGCCTCGTTCCAGGAAACAACGCGTGTTCTGACCGAAGCTGCGGTAGCAGGTAAGCGTGATGAACTGCGCGGTCTGAAAGAGAACGTAATCGTGGGTCGTCTGATCCCAGCCGGTACCGGTTACGCTTATCATCAGGATCGTATGCGTCGTCGTGCTGCAGGCGAAACTCCAGTTGCACCTCAGGTTAGCGCTGAAGAAGCAACAGCGAGCCTGGCAGAACTGCTTAACGCAGGTCTGGGCGGTAACAAAGACTAATCGCCAGCCGTTTACCGCTCTGATGAGCGGTAAATAACAGCGAGTCAATAACACCTCATAAGCCTGTGCTTATGGGGTGTTTTTTTATCTGAAGCCGTTAAATGAGCCGCCTGATGTATTGAATCGGCGGGATACAGTCAGTAGTATGGTGTCAGGCCTGTGCTGCCTGCCGCTCGCGTCCGTAAGGAAAGGTGAAAGCACGTATATCTGATTCTACCCTATCTCTTGATGACTGAGGTTTGGTAATGCGAGCTCCAGAAGACCTCGATACCAGGAGAAGATATGCAGTCAGTTGAACAAGCCAAAAAAATGGCTAAGGCCTTACGTGCCTCGCTCGAATCTCGTCAAATCCCTATTTCCCATGCTGTAGCGCTGGAACTTGTGGCCCAGCAGCTGGGTTACAAAGACTGGAATACCGCATCGGCGCTGTTGCCCCAACCAGAAGTATTCCCTGCTGTTCTGCTCGAAAAAGCGATCCCCATAATACGCATGTTCGATGAACATAAAGCGCGTGAATTTTATCTCGATTTTCTCGGTTTTCAGGTTGAGTTTGAACATCGCTTTGAGCCTAGCCTGCCGCTGTATCTGGGAATTAACCGCAGTGGTTTGCAGCTCCATCTTTCTGAACATCATGGTGACGCCAGCCCCGGCGCGACGGTTTTTGTTCCGATGCACAATATTGAACAATTGCGTGATGAACTGCGGGATAAAAAGTATAGCTACGGACGGCCTGGTATTATAAAGCAGGACTGGGGACAAACTCTGGAAGTCCACGATCCCTTTGGTAACCGTATTCGCTTCTGTCAGTACTAGTTAATAACAGGCCAGATTTTGGCCTGTTTTATTATCAGAAGCAGTTACCTGGGACGAATATGGCTAATTATTCGCTGTAGTTTTGCTTCTGCCAAGGAAGCTGTCCCAGTCTTTCCATACCGGTTGCAGTCCTGCATTACGTAAAGCCCCGGCCACTTCCTCGGGTGTCCGTCCATCATGGGTGGCAAACTGCTCCAGCTCCGGGCGATTTTCCGCATAGCCTCCTGGCTGCGTTTTCGAGAATGCGCTGACATTATTAATTGCCAGGGGCACCACATTGTCACGAAACCACGGCGACTCTCGAGTAGAAAGTGAGAGCTCAACATCAGGCGCCAGCAAACGAAAAGCACAAATCACCTGCACCAGCTGCTGGTCACTCATTATCGAGGCGGGTTCCACTCCCCCCGCACAGGGCCGTAGTCTGGGGAACGAGATGGAATAGCGACTTTTCCAGTAAGTTTTCTGTAACCAGAGTAAATGTTCGGCCACCATATAACAGTCTGTACGCCAGCTGTCAGATAAACCAATCAGCGCGCCAAGACCAATTTTATCAATCCCGGCCCGGCCGAGGCGATCGGGGGTTTCCAGACGCCAGATAAAGTCCTGCTTATTGCCCCGCAGATGATGCTGAGCATAAACTGCCGGATGGTAGGTTTCCTGATAAACCATGACCCCATCTAAACCCAGCTGCCTGAGTTCGGCATATTCATGTTCATCCAGCGGCTGCACTTCCATATGCAATGAACTGAACTGACTGCGGATAGCGGGCAAATGCTGACGAAAATAGTCCATACCGACTTTAGTTTGATGTTCACCAGTCACTAATAATAAGTGTTCAAAGCCCATCTTGCGGATAGCAGCACACTCTTGCTCTATTTCCTGCGTATCAAGCGTTTTTCTTTTGATTTTATTACTCATAGAAAAACCGCAGTAGGTGCAGTCATTTGCACACAGATTCGAGAGATAAAGCGGGATATAAAAACTGACGGTATTGCCAAAGCGTTGGCGAGTGAGCTGTTGTGCCCGTTGCGCCAGGGGTTCCAGATAACGGCTGGCTGCGGGGGACAATAGAGCCATCAGATCATCCCGTGTCGGCTGTGAGGCATTAATGGCTCTTTCAACATCGGCAGCATTTTTACTGTTAATCCGCAGGGTGATATCGTCCCAGTCCAGTTGCCGCCAGTGGTCAGTAAAACTGAGGCTCATTATGCATCCTCCGGGCTGGAATGCAGAAAATGGGTCAGGGGGCTGGAAGCTTGTGCTTGCTGGTGGCGAGAACCGAGACCAGACTGCGCTGCCAGGGCACCGGCTTCAACAGCGAGACGGAAAGCCTGTGCCATCTGTACCGGATCACTGGCTACAGCAATGGCAGTGTTGACCAGAACAGCTGCCGCACCCATTTCCAGCGCTTCGGCAGCATGGCTTGGTGCACCAATCCCGGCATCAACGATGACCGGAACACCAGACTGCTCAATAATAATCTCCAGCAAGGCTCGGGTCTGTAGTCCTTGGTTTGATCCAATCGGCGCGCCTAATGGCATCACCGCAGCACAGCCTGCCTCCTCAAGACGTTTGCACAGCACCGGATCGGCACCGCAATAGGGTAGAACCACAAAACCTTGTTTCACCAGGACTTCAGCGGCTTTAAGGGTTTCTATTGGATCCGGGAGCAGATAGCGTGGATCCGGATGGATCTCTAGTTTTAACCAGTGGGTGCCGAGTGCCTCACGGGCCAGATGAGCAGCAAAAATAGCTTCTTCTGCGGTTTTAGCTCCAGAAGTATTAGGTAACAGCTGTACACCCGCATCTTGAAGCGGTCGTAAAATATCATCATTGTGCTGTCGGAGGTCGACACGCTTCATCGCCATGGTGACCAGTTGTGAACCTGAAGCACGAATGGCGGCCGCCATCACCTGACTTGAGGCAAATTTACCGGTGCCGGTGAACAGACGAGAAGTAAAAGTTTTATCAGCAATCTGTAGCATATTAGCCTCCGGCAATGGCCTGAAAGAGTAGGATAGAGTCACCATCGTGTAAGACAAACTGATCCCATTGACCGCGAGGGATGATGGTCTGGTTTACCGCTAAAGCGCAGCCTGGTTTTAACTGCCCCAGTTCTGTCAGTAATGGGGCTAACATCAGGCCATCAGGACATTGCAGTGGTTTATCATTAAACAGGATCTGCATGATTAAACCCTCCACATACTGGACAATGAGCGGACTTCTGCAGCTGGAGCGTGTTCCAGCTATGCTGTCTGGCATCAAATAAACGCAGAGTGCCGGTTGCAGGTACCATGCCGGTTAATAGCTTAATCGCCTCCAGAGCCTGTAAAGTCCCCATGACGCCGACAACCGGGCCAAGAATGCCTGCAGTTCGGCAGTTAGCTTCAGGCTCGTCGTCGTTCTGCCAGAGGCAGCGATAACAGCCCTGTTGCCAGGGAGGCATTAACACCATGAGTTGCCCATTAAACCCGACAGCACTGGCGGTGATCAGTGGAGTATTGCTTGCGACACAAGCCGCATTGACTGCTTGTCGCGTAGTCATATTATCGCTGCAGTCGAGCACCACATTGGCCAGGCTGACCTGCTGATACAGATCCTCTCCCTGCAAACGTTGATGGAGTGGCACGATATTGATAGCGGGATTAAGGCTCTGAAGATGTTGTGCCGCCGCTGTCGATTTTGACTTCTCAATATCCTCTTCAGTGAACAGGATCTGACGCTGTAAATTGCTGATATGTACTTGGTCATCGTCAGCAATGATTAAGGTTCCAACGCCAGCCGCTGCCAGATAGAGTGCAGCGGGTGAACCCAGTCCGCCTAAACCGACTATCAGTACTCGGGAGTCGAGTAATCGTTGCTGACCTTCGAGGGCAATATCTTCCAGCAACAACTGGCGGCTATACCGCATGAAATCGGCATCATTCATCGCCGGTTCCTGCCAGCTGTAATAACTGTTGTGTGGCATCCAGCCAGTCTGCTGCCAGAGTAATGGCACTGACCACCGCAATACTCCCGACACCGGTAGCCAGAACATCACGGGCTCGCTCCAGACTGATACCGCCAATAGCGACAGTAGGGTAGTTACCCAGGGTCTGGATATGTTCTGCCAGTTTGATTAGACCCTGTGGTGAGGAAGGCATCTGTTTGGTCTGGGTGGGGAAAACATGACCGAGAGCGATATAAGAAGGCTTCACACTGAGCGCCCGATCGATTTCCATATTGTCATGAGTAGAAATGCCCAGTCGTAGTCCTGCCGCACTGATAGCGGCAAGATCAGCGCGGTCTAAATCGTCCTGACCCAGATGAACCCCATAAGCACGATGCTTGATAGCCAGACGCCAGTAATCGTTAATAAATAAACGTGCGTCGTAACGACGCCCCAGAGCAATGGCCGCGACGACCTGGGACTCAACATCCAGGTCACACTTATCTTTGATTCGTAATTGAATAGTGCGAACGCCAGCACTCAGTAAACGTTCAATCCATTCCACCGTATCAACGACGGGGTAGAGTCCAAGGCGTTGTGGCGTAGCAGGGAAAGCCGCACCGTCAAGGGCGGGAATAAAGTTTGCTTCATCGCAACTGATTTTTTCTGATACAGACATAGCTCATTCCAGTATTAAACGGATTGGCTTGTCAGGAGGACGGAGGAGTAATGGTTATGGGCAGCCATCAAAAAATATGGGTGTCACCAGAGGCATTATTACTCTTGTTCCCTTCGCAGGTATTAACCTGATCAGGTTCCGCGGATCCCGAATTAACGGTCTCAGCCGGTGCATTACGCACTCGGCACTCCGACAAGAATGGTATCTGCCTTACGGCAGGTATTAGGTAACTTACTCGTTAATAACAAACAACTCAAGACAGATATTTACAGCACCAAGGCGCGGTTTACACTGCCACTGGTTTGTTATCGATAGCCAGTGTAATCAGTTTATCTTCCAGTGAAAAATGCGTTTCCAGGAGCTCACCCACTTGTGATAAGACCTGTTGAAACTGTGACCAGTCATCAGCGTCAATAGCATTTTCCAAATGAGAATCATAGAGATCCATTATTTTTTGGGTATTTTGTTCTAATTTTGAATAAATCTGAGTGACATCTGAAGATGGGTTTTCATCTTCCAGTTTGCTCATAATACGATTATAAATATTGAAATGGCCGGACGAAAGGTAGTCCACTAAACTTTGACAGAATGTATCCAGGGCCTTTTCATCGAGCGCGGTGTGCGATTCCTTGTTAGGCTTGATCCCGACCATGTTGTAATAGGCTACTAACAAGTGCTTACGAGCATGTAGCCAATGGTCGACTAACTCATTACTACCACCAACGCGCTCAGTCAGATTTTCTAACTGGTTAAGCATGATTGACTCCGTGAGTTAAATGATATACCCGTCATACTTGAAGCTGCTTGGGTGTTGCCGGCGTTCAGACAACCGAGTTACAGAGTGACCTGTGCTCATCGTTTGTCTTCACTTGGCGCCTACAAGCAACTCGAATTATTTAGGGCATACTTTGCTAACTTATCGAAAACATTTTGGACAACTTGTTTATATCAGTGAAACCGGAGATGTGCATCAGTTCATGGAACGTATTATTACAAACTTAGATCATGGTTGGTGGATAATCAGTCATGAACAGAAAATATGGTTGCCGAAAGGTGAGTTACCCCATGGTTTTTCTGGAGCGTTTCAGCTCGAAGGCATTACGGGACGACAGATTGGTGAGTGGGATGGCGAACCGGTATGGTTAGTCCGCCAGAATCGCCATCAGGAGATGGGATCGGTACGGCAAATTATTGACAAAGATGCCGGACTATTTCAGCTCGCGGGTCGTGGTGTCCAGCTCGCTGAATTCTATCGATCGCATAAATTCTGTGGCTATTGCGGGCATGAAATGCACCCCAGTAAAAGCGAATGGGCGATGCTCTGTGGGCATTGTCGTGAACGTTACTACCCACAAATCTCTCCCTGCATCATTGTTGCTATTCGCCGTGACGACCATATTTTACTTGCTCAACATAATCGCCACCGTAATGGGGTTTATACCGTTCTGGCTGGTTTTGTCGAAGTCGGCGAAACCCTTGAACAAGCGGTTACCCGTGAAGTTATGGAAGAGAGCAGTATCCGTATTAAAAATCTGCGCTACGTGACTTCTCAGCCCTGGCCTTTCCCGCAGTCGTTGATGACCGCCTTTATGGCAGACTACGACAGCGGTGACATTGTTATCGATCCTAAAGAATTAATCGATGCAGGCTGGTATCGCTATGATGAGTTACCGCTACTCCCCCCACCAGGAACCGTTGCTCGTCGTCTGATTGAAGATACCGTTGCTCTGTGTCGCGCAGAGGATGAATGCTAGACTAGCGGGTAACAGCCAAAGGAAATGCAAAAATGACTGAACTGAAAAACGATCGTTACTTGCGTGCGCTACAGCGTTTACCGGTAGATATCACCCCTGTATGGATGATGCGTCAGGCAGGCCGTTATTTGCCAGAATACAAGGCCACCCGCGCACAGGCCGGTGATTTTATGTCGCTGTGTAAAAATGCTGAGCTTGCCTGCGAAGTGACTCTGCAACCATTACGGCGCTATGCGCTGGATGCCGCCATCCTGTTCTCTGACATTCTGACTATTCCCGATGCGATGGGACTCGGATTATATTTCGAGGAAGGGGAAGGGCCGCGATTTAGTCACCCGATAAAAAGCGTAGCAGATGTCGAAAAATTACCGATTCCGGATCCGGAAGATGAGCTGGGTTATGTGATGAATGCGGTACGGACTATCCGTACTGCGCTGAAAGGTGAAGTGCCACTGATTGGTTTTTCCGGTAGCCCGTGGACCTTAGCAACCTATATGGTGGAAGGCGGAAGCAGCAAAGCCTTCACCAAAATCAAGAAAATGATGTATGCCGATCCTAAAGCTCTGCATTTGTTGCTGGATAAGCTGGCGCAAAGCGTCACGCTCTATCTGAACGCACAGATCCGGGCTGGTGCACAGTCCGTGATGATTTTTGATACCTGGGGTGGTGTGCTGACCGGTCGGGATTATCAGCAGTTCTCACTGCACTACATGCACAAAATTGTCGATGGTCTGCAACGTGAAAACGAAGGACGTCGTGTGCCAGTAACCCTGTTTACTAAAGGGGGCGGTCAATGGCTGGAAGCCATGGCGGAAACCGGATGTGATGCCCTGGGGCTGGACTGGACTATCGATATTCAGGAAGCACGCCGTCGTGTCGGTCATAAAGTGGCATTGCAGGGCAATATGGACCCTTCCATTCTTTATGCACCACCTGCACGTATTGAAGAAGAAGTATCGACGATTCTGGCCGGTTTTGGTCAGGGTGAAGGCCATGTCTTTAATTTAGGACACGGTATCCACCAGGATGTCCCGCCAGAAAATGCGGGGATATTTGTGGAAGCAGTGCACCGCTTATCTGCGCCTTATCATCGTTAATTAAAGGTATTGAGCGATGGACTTAGCGATGCTTAAAGACCAGCAGCTGGCTCTGGCTTCACAGGTTATCTGTGAAGATCAGTTCGACAGCTATCCTCCTGCTTTGATAGCAGGAGCGGATGTGGGTTTTGAGCAGGGAGGTGAAGTCACACGAGCGGCTATCGTGTTACTTCAGTACCCCTCGCTGGAGTGCGTGGAGTACCAGATTGCTCGTATTGATACGCTGATGCCCTATATCCCCGGCTTTCTGTCTTTTCGTGAGTTACCTGCATTACAGGCGGCCTGGGGCATGCTCTCGCAGAAACCGGATCTGATGATGGTTGATGGCCAGGGCATTTCGCACCCACGTCGCTTAGGCATCGCCAGCCACTTTGGTGTGCTGGTGGATGTTCCAACCATCGGGGTCGCTAAAAAGCGGCTGTGCGGCCATTATCAGGATTTACCTGAAGAGCCAGGCTCGCAACAGCCACTGATGGATAAAGGGGAGCAGCTGGGCTGGGTCTGGCGCAGTAAAAAACGCTGTAACCCTCTGTTTATCGCTCCTGGCCATCGCGTCAGCCTTGATAGTGCTTTGCTATGGGTACAACGCTGTATGGCGGGTTACCGTTTGCCGGAGCCGACTCGCTGGGCAGATGGTATTGCCTCTTCGCGCCCGGCCTTTAAGCGCTCACAAGCAATTACCCGATGATTCAGGTAAACTTTCGTTAATTATTCGTCTCTGAGACTTTCCCATGTTACAGAACCCTATTCATTTACGTCTGGAGAAGCTTGAAAGCTGGCAGCATGTCACCTTTATGGCTTGTCTGTGTGAACGTATGTACCCCAATTATGCTGTATTTTGTCAGCAAACTGAGTTTGGTGAACCACAAGCCTATCGGCGTATCCTTGACCTCATCTGGGAAACTCTCACGGTTAAAGATGCCAAGGTGAACTTCGACAGCCAGCTGGAAAAGCTGGAAGAGGCAATCCCTGCTGCTGATGATTATGATATCTACGGCGTCTATCCGGCGATTGATGCTTGTGTGGCCCTCAGTGAACTGGTTCATTCCCGGCTTTCAGGTGAGACCCTGGAGCATGCTATCGAAGTCAGTAAAAGTTCTATCACTACCGTTGCGATGCTTGAGATGACACAGGCTGGTCGTGAAATGACCGATGAAGAGCTCAGAGAAAACCCTGCTGTCGCTGAGGAATGGGACCTCCAGTGGGAAATTTTCCGTCTACTGTCTGCCTGCGAAGAACGGGATCTTGAACTGATAAAAGGCCTTCGTGCAGACCTTCGTGAGTCAGGTATCAGTAATATTGGTATGATTTTTAATCAACAAGATAGCAAAACATGAGATATGGCCTGATTTGACCCCTTATAAGGCTTCCAATTAACCCCCCGTCTGGTCTACATTTGTGGGGCGAAAAAAAGTGGCTATCAGTGCGTGTATGCAGGAGAGTGCTTTTTGGCATTTTCATCGCACTCGATGCTTAGCAAGCGATAAACACATTGTAAGGATAACTTATGAACAAGACTCAACTGATTGACGTAATTGCTGACAAAGCTGACCTGTCTAAAGCACAGGCTAAAGCTGCGCTGGAATCCACCCTGGCTGCAATTACTGAGTCTCTGAAAGCAGGTGATGCTGTACAACTGGTTGGTTTCGGTACCTTCAAAGTGAACCACCGTGCTGAGCGTACAGGTCGCAACCCGCAGACGGGCAAAGAAATTACAATCGCTGCTGCTAATGTGCCGGCATTTGTTTCTGGTAAAGCTTTGAAAGACGCAGTTAAGTAAGTTAACGCGTGGCAGTGAACCGTTTTGGCAGAGGGGCGTTTACGCCCCTTTTGTCTGGCTGGCAGCGTTTTGCTGTGCTGGCGGGTGTCCTGCTGCTTAGTGCCTGTAGTAGCCAACAACAACTCCCTCCTTTTACCGCTTCTGGTTATGTTGCCGATCAGGGTGCTGTCCGCATCTGGCGCAAAGATAGCAGCGATGGTAATACGCATATTCTTGCCGTCTTTAGTCCATGGCGTGAAGGGGCGACTACCCTGGGAGAATATCGCTGGTATAACGATCAGCTGACTTTCATGGAACTGAATATCGCTGATAAAAACCCCGAACAGGTAAAAATTCGTTTTGCCAGTAACGGTGAGTTGAGTTTTATGCAGCGTGAAGTGAACATGCAGAAACAGCAACTATCAGAAGACCAGATTGCCTTATATCACTATCGCGCCAGACAGACGAAAGAAATCAGCGAAGCCTTACGCGTAGGGCATGTGGTGCTGCACCAGGGGCGCTGGAATGGTAATAACACGGTGACAACCTGCGAGGGTGCAGTGGTGCCAGTAAAACTCGACAACGAGTCTCTGAGCGTTATTGAGCGTCGACAGGGGAATTCAGCGATAAAGGTTAGCGTTGCCTGGCTCGAGGCTCCGGAAGGAACGCAGTTACTGCTGGTCGCGAATGAAAATTTTTGTACCTGGCAGCCGAAAGCGGATGATTTCTGATATCGTCACATAGCACTATGCAGTGAGATATCTTGTCCTGAGATGAAGACCCATAAACGCCCTGCTTGCTGACGTCTATGGGGAGCAAGGTGACAGAGTCAGTCACCTGAGAGCGAATTACTGGGTATTTTCACGCTCAATAGCGCGATAACCAATATCTGTGCGGTGGAAGCTGCCGTCCCAATGAATATCCTTCATCAGTTCCAGAGCTCGTGCTTGTGCAATCGCCACGGTTTCGCCGAGGGCTGTTGAACAAAGAACACGGCCGCCATTGGTAACAACTTGATTTTCATCATTCAGTTGGGTTCCGGCATGGAACACCTTAGCTTCGGTGGAATCCGTTTCCGGCAGACCATGAATGACATCCCCAGTACGGTAATCCGCTGGATAACCGCCTGCGGCGATAACGACTCCCAGTGCCGGGCGTGGATCCCAGACTGATGTTTTGCTATCAAGCGTTCCATCACAGCCCGCCAGACACAGTTCAATCAGATCCGACTGTAAACGCATCATGATTGGCTGAGTTTCCGGATCGCCAAAGCGACAGTTAAATTCGATAACCTTAGGGTTACCTTCTTTATCGATCATCAAGCCCGCGTACAGGAAGCCAGTATAGACATGGCCTTCTGCTGCCATACCGCGAACGGTTGGCCAGATGATACGTTCCATCGTGCGCTGGTGGACTTCATCAGTCACAACCGGTGCCGGAGAGTAAGCGCCCATACCACCCGTATTTGGGCCGGTATCACCATCACCTACGCGCTTATGATCCTGGCTGGTAGCCATTGGCAGAACGTGTTCTCCATCAACCATCACGATAAAGCTGGCTTCTTCGCCGTCGAGGAACTCTTCAATCACAATGCGATGGCCTGCATTGCCAAAAGCATTGCCTGCCAGCATATCCTGAACAGCTTCTTCTGCTTCGGCCAGGGTCATCGCCACGATAACGCCTTTACCAGCGGCAAGGCCGTCAGCTTTGATAACAATAGGCGCGCCTTTTTCACGTAAGTAAGCCAGGGCAGGCTCGACTTCAGTGAAGTTCTGGTATTCACCAGTCGGGATATTGTGGCGTGCCAGGAAGTCTTTGGTAAAGGCTTTGGAACCTTCCAGCTGAGCAGCTCCCTGAGTAGGTCCAAAAATTTTCAGACCTGCGGCACGGAAAGTATCGACGACACCTTCTACCAGTGGTGCTTCCGGGCCAACAATCGTCAGATCAATGTTTTCGCTCTGAGCGAAGCTCAGTAAAGCTGGAATATCCAGAACACCAATTGCGACGTTTTTCAGTGCAGGTTCCAGAGCCGTTCCGGCATTGCCGGGGGCGACAAACACCTGACTTACCTGTGGAGACTGAGATGCTTTCCAGGCCAGCGCGTGTTCGCGCCCGCCATTACCAATAATTAAAACTTTCATCAGGTTAATACTCCCAGAATTAATGGCGGAAATGGCGCATATCAGTAAAGATCATCGCAATGCCATGTTCATCTGCGGCAGCAATGACTTCATCATCACGAATAGAACCACCCGGCTGGATAACACAGCTCACACCCACAGCCGCTGCGGCATCAATACCGTCACGGAATGGGAAGAACGCATCGGAAGCCATGGCAGAACCTTTAACTTCCAGTCCTTCATCTGCTGCTTTAATACCCGCGATTTTAGCGGAATAGACGCGACTCATTTGGCCTGCGCCTATACCGATAGTCATATTATCGCGCGCATAAACAATGGCGTTCGATTTGACAAACTTCGCCACTTTCCAGCAGAACAAAGCGTCACGCAGCTCTTGTTCAGTCGGCTGACGCTTACTGACAACTCGCAGGTCAGCAGTATTAACCATACCTAAATCTCTGTCCTGAACCAGCAGTCCACCGTTAACACGTTTAAAGTCCAGCCCGGCAACAGGCGCTTGCCACTGACCGCAAATCAGCACGCGAACGTTTTGTTTGCTGCGCGTGATATTCAGAGCTTCTTCGCTGGCTGAAGGGGCAATGATAACTTCAACAAACTGACGGGAAACAATCGCCTGAGCGGTTTCAGCATCCAGTTCGCGGTTAAAGGCAATAATACCGCCAAAGGCTGAGGTTGGGTCAGTCTTATAGGCACTGTCATAGGCTTCAAGAATCGAGTGACTAACAGCAACGCCACATGGGTTTGCATGTTTGACGATAACGCAGGCGGGTTCCTGGAAAGCTTTAACACATTCCAGTGCGGCATCGGTATCAGCGATATTGTTATATGAAAGCGCTTTGCCTTGTACCTGAGTGGCAGTGGCAACAGAAGCTTCTTTAATTTCTTCTTCTATATAGAAGGCAGCTTGCTGGTGGCTGTTTTCACCGTAACGCATATCCTGCTTCTTAATGAAGTTCAGATTCAGGGTGCGAGGGAAACGACCCGCAGGTTCTGTCGTCTCACCGTGGTAAGCCGGAACCAGACGACCAAAGTAGTTGGCAATCATGCTGTCGTAAGCTGCGGTATGCTCGAAAGCTTTAATCGCCAGATCGAAGCGAGTTTCCAGAGTCAAAGAACCTTCATTATTATCCAGCTCAGCAATAATGGTCTGGTAGTCACTGCTTTTTACTACGATGGCGACATCTTTATGGTTCTTGGCCGCAGAGCGCACCATGGTTGGGCCACCGATATCAATGTTTTCAACCGCGTCCTCTAAAGAACAGCCTTCACGCGCAACGGTCTGGGCAAAAGGATAAAGGTTAACAACAACCATATCGATAGGAGAGATATCATGCTCATTCATAATGGCATCATCCTGGCCACGACGGCCGAGGATACCACCATGTACTTTCGGGTGTAGCGTTTTGACGCGTCCATCCATCATCTCTGGAAAACCGGTATAGTCAGAGACTTCGGTCACCGGCAGGTTTGCGTCAGCCAGTAGACGAGCAGTACCACCGGTTGATAGCAGTAGGACTCCACGTTGGGAGAGCGCCTGGGCGAATTCGACGATACCGGTTTTGTCAGACACACTGAGCAAAGCACGGCGTACAGGACGGCGTTGTTGCATGGTTTTATCCCTTAGCTTTGGTTCGCATATAGAAGAGCGTTAGCTGAATACTGGTTTTTATCAGGTTTTCGCCTTTAGTAAGCGTATTCCCGTAACAGAACAGACCAAAACTCAGCTAACGCCCCCGACAGGGGAGCTCTTTTTAACGTCGAACATTGTAGCGAAAACGTTTGCGTCACGCTCGCGAATTTTCGACTGTTATAACGAATGTGGATAAGTTTGTGTGTAAGTGGGTATAAACAGGGGTTTTGCTGTGGAATGCAGCAGTCAGTCATTTTTCTGTCATTTAGGTGTTGCAGTACCGAGAGAACTCCCTATAATGCGCCTCCATCGACACGGAACATGTGAACAACTTCACAAGTTAGCGTGAAAGATAAGAGTTAAAAATCCTGAACTTAAGGGTTGACTCTTACAGAGGAAAGCGTAATATACGCCACCTCGAGTTAGCAAACGAAAGTATGCAACTCAACGCTCTTTAACAATTTATCAGACAATCTGTGTGGGCACTCGCAAGATTGATATCTAAAGCACCCTAGGGTGCAGCGTCTTCGGACGCAAAAAAATATCAAGTCTTGAAGAGTGAACACTAGTTTTATA
>Ga0302347_1003213_pt1 | contig 14868 bp, 14 predicted proteins | sample PhyWR1_FD_202178 | JGI IMG/M metagenome (GOLD analysis project Ga0302347, IMG submission 202178) | Leaf surface microbial communities from wheat plants in UC Gill Tract Community Farm, Albany, California, United States - DLSL W.R1 (v2)... | ecosystem: Host-associated > Plants > Phyllosphere >...
AGTTGTAATCAATTTTATCTTAAACCGATTTTTAATTCCCGTTTACGGAATGACAGGCGCTGCAATTGCTTTTGTTTCCAGTTCTTTTTTCTGGAATTTTATGGTTGCAGTTTATATTTATAAAAAGGATAAAATAAAAGTTTTTTTGAGTTAAAATGAAAATACTTCACGTCATAAATTGTCTGGAAACCGGAGGCGCAGAGAAGTTGCTTTTGGATGCCATTCCGCTTTGTAACAAAAGAGGAATCCAGACCGATTTATTGGTCTTAAACGGAGAAGATTTTCCTTTTTTAAAAGCCTTAAAATCCATGAATTGCTGTACCATTTATTCTATAGGTTCAAAAGCTTACAATCCGCTTCATGTATTTAGAATAATGCCTTTTTTACGAAAATACGATATTGCCCACGTTCATTTATTTCCCTCACAATATTGGATTGTTCTGGCTAAAATTTTTTCTTTTTCGAAAATAAAACTGGTTGTTACAGAGCATAGTACAACAAATCCACGCATAAATAATTTTGTTCTAAGCATCCTAGATCGCTTTATTTATAAATTCTACGAAAAAGTGGTTTGCATTTCAGATGAGGTTTATCAAATTCGAAACAAACATTTGAGAAATCCAAAATCTCAACTTGTCGTAATTCAAAACGGAGTTAAGCTTCATAATATATATAGTGCCAAGCCTTATGAAAGAAAAATAATTTCAGAATCGATTGATTATCAGGATATTTTGTTAATACAAATTGCAAGTTTTAACAAACATAAAGATCCCGAAACAGTCATAAAAGCAATGCAATATTTGCCGGAAAATTATAAGCTTATTTTTGTTGGAAGTGGCCCTTTTAGAGAAAACTGCGAAAATCTGGCAAAAGAACTTAACGTTGCCAAGAACGTTTATTTTTTAGGAAGCCGCACTTATGTACCACAACTTTTAAAAGCATCTGATATAGCTGTTTTAAGTTCAAAAGGCGAGGGGTTAAGCCTTACAGCAATTGAAAGCATGGCTTCAGGAAAACCTTTTATAGCTTCAAATGTTTCCGGAATGTCGATTGTTGAAGGCGCCGGTATTTTATTCGAAAAAGGAAATGCCGAAGAACTTGCGTTTTATGTCAAGAAGTTAGGAGAAGATAAAGAGTATTATAAAAGCATCGTAAATTCCTGTCAGACAAGAGCCAAAGAGTTTGATATTCAATTTATGATCGATAGACATGTACTTTTATATCAGGAAATATTAGAAAATAAAGATGAAAATTAAAAAAAGCACCGCTACATTTTTGCTTATTGCGATGGCTAATTTGGTTGTGGCATGTGCTGCTTTTTTTGTTTTGCCTCCAAAATTCCTTTATGATGCCGCAACGATTGCTTATGATAAAGGCAATGAAATTGGGTATTTAGGAAGTTATCCGCTTACGATTTTGTTCTATAAAATTTCAGGTTTGCGCTATTTACCATTTCCGATAATCGCCCTGATACAATTTCCTATTTTAATGTATGTTTTATACAAAATTGGAATTCCGGACAATTTTGAAAAACTCAATATCAAGAACATTTTGGTGTATTTAGCCATTTTTATGATTGCCATTTTCATGTCCATGCCATCAAAAGAGTTTATCACTTTTTTGTATGTAGTGCCAATTGTTTTAATGTGCAAAAGCGATGCGTTTTCGCTAAAAAAAACAATCATTTATACCGTTTTAATGTTGGTGTTTTTTGGAGCAGTTTATCGTCCCTATTATGCTTTAATCCCAATTATTGGTGGCGGAATGTATTTGGTGAGTTTGATAAGCTTTAAAAACAAGACCATAAAAACCATTTTTTACGGTTTATTGATTGCTGTTTTCTTGTCTGTAAGTTACGGAATCATAAAAGGAAAACACTTCTCAGAAGTAAGCCGTGAAATTGTAAACATGGACAGAGTTGGATCTGCCGATGCTAATTCTATTATTGTTTCGCCAGTAAAAACAGATACCTGGTACGGAGAAGCGATTAGTATTTTCTACGGATTTTTTACTGTAAACGTTCCGGTAAATGGTTTAAAACATATATTTTCTCCGCAAATTATCACGTTTATAATCTGGCAACTTTTGTTGTTTTATATTCTCTTAGTTCGATTTTCTAAATGTTTAAGGCAAAGAAAAACCTATTCAAAAGAACTTTTAGTTTTACTGATCATATTTTCATTCTTTATCGTTCAGGGCGTTTTTGAACCCGATTTAGGAACCGCCGTACGCCATAAAATCGGTATTTTTCCATTAATTTATTTTGCATTGTATTATGAATATTTCCGAGAAAAACTTCAATAAAATATTCAACACCTTTTTGTGTTTCATTGCAATTGCAATGATTTTTAGAAAACCATGTTCTATTTTGATCATTGTTTTCAGCGTTTTTAGTTTGGTTTTTGTCCAAAAATTAAAATTCACAAAAAAAGCACTGCTTTTAATGGCAGGTATAACGTCGCCAATATTGCTCGAAATCCTGCTTTTCTGGAATAATGATTCTGTTTCCCAAGGGTTTAAATCACTCGAAAAAAGCATTTCTCTGGTGTTATTTTCCATTTTTATTATTGGAAATTATCAACGGGTAAATTTTCTAAAATTGGTTCAGATTTACAGTATTGGAACAACAATTTTGATGCTGTTTTTTTTCATCAGATTTAATGTTGTTTATCCTGAATTAATAAACAAATATCTCAACGGAATTGACCTTTTCGAAATTGGTTATCAATTCTCAAACAGTATTGGCATTCATGCTCCGGCGCTCAATATGCATTTGGCTTTTGTTTCGGTTTGTGCGTTATATTTTGTCTTTTATAGCTTTCGAAATAATGAAAAAACAATATTTAGAATAAGCAGAATAATTGTTTTCCTGCTTTCGTTTTTCTTCGTTTTGTTTGTAAACACCAGAATGGCATTATTAAATGTTCTTACCGGATTTATTATTGTTTTCTTTTATGAAATAAAAACCCATTTTAATGCAAAGAAAATGCTTATAGCAACGGTTTCAACATTGATTTTGTTGGGAGGAATTTCTTTTTTATTCGTTAAGAAAAATCCGTACATGAAAGAAAAATATGCTTCGATGACTTTTGCTTACATGGATAAAGTGGGGAAACTGGACGAAATTGATCATCCTGAAATAGTGGTTTTTAATTCGTTTGTAACCCGGGTTTCAATCTGGAAATCGGCTTGGGAATTGTCTCTTAAAAACCTTCCTTTTGGCGTTGGTGCTTCAGACGGAAAACCGGAATTGTTTAAATATTACAAAGAAACCAATCAAAATTTTTTGGCTAAATATGAATTTCCTACGCACAATCAGTTTCTGGACTTTATGCTAAAATTCGGAATTCTTGGTCCTTTGGTTGTTTTACTTTATATTTTTACAATTGGTTATTTGGGTTATGATTTGAAAAATGCGATAATTGTTTCATTTTTCCTGATTTTCTTCACTTCAAATCTAACCGATGATTTCCTGCTCCGCTTTGACGGAATTGCTTTTAGCGGTTTGTGGGCATCTGTTTTTGCAAGCTATTGGCTTCAGCAAAAAACTACTCTTGATAAAGCTCCAGAAGTTGCTTAAAGTTTTTGTTCTTATCGAATAATTCCTGGCATCTCCTAATGGCATTTTGACCAAAAATTTCTCTGTTTTGTTTTTCTTTTAAAAACTCAAAATGAGAATCCAATTCTGAGATAGTATCAAACAAAAACCCGGTTTTATTGTGAACAACAGCATCTTTATTTCCGATAATGTTGGTGGCAATTACAGGTTTTTCGAGAACCATAGCTTCCAAAACAGCAATCGGTAAACCTTCCCAAAGAGAAGTTTGAAGATAAATATCAATTGCATTTAAAGTACTGAAAACGGTTTTTTTATCTAAAATCCAACCCGTAATGGTAATGTTTGGCGCAGTCAATAAATGATTTAATTCGCCACCGCCAATCCATATAAAATCGAAATCAGGAAACCGTAACGCAATTTCATTAAATAATTGAGGATTTCTGGCCGCAGTAATTCTGCCCAAAATAGCAATAGTAAGTTTCGTATTTTGATGAGGTAAAAAATAGTGTCGAATTTCATCTAAATCAACTCCATTCCGAATTAATTTTGAAGGTCCAATTTTTTTAGCAATTTCAAATTCGGTATCGCCGCAGGCAATTATGGTTCCGCCAAATAAACGTTGAAAACTATTTTCAATAGTAGAATATAATTTTTTGGCTTTATTAGAAATATCTGTTCTTAAGAAAGCATATCCATGCGGAGCGTAATAAATTTTCTTTTTTTTGAATAATAAAAAAGAAGAAATTCTGCCTAAAACTCCGGCCTTTGAAGAATGAAGATGAACAATATCCGGATTGATTTTTTGGAGTTCTTTTCTCAGTTTCAAAATAGCTTTTAAATCCTGAAAAGGAGCAATTTCCCTAACCATATCAAGATGTATCAAGTTTACGTTTGTCGAAAATTCAGCATTTACTTTTTCAATACTAACACCATTTCTGTGTCCGCTATAAATAATAGTGGTTTCAATATTCTTGCTTATCTCTTCATTTCCAAAGAAATGGGACAGATCTTTAAAATAAGCATAAACACCACCTTCGAGCGCTTCAACAATGTGTACAATTTTCAAAACAAATAAAAATTTAGTTTAGTAAAAGTAAAGCAAAGCGTTGAATTATGAATTAAAAAAGTAAATCTCTGTTTTAGTAAAAGTTTTTAGTCGATTTAAAGGCAGGATATTTTATTACATTTGTGCATATTTGCAGCCATTATCAAAAACAAAAGGTCAATAAAATCATTATGAAAAGAATACTTATTACCGGAGCAGCGGGTTTTTTAGGATCACATTTGTGCGATCGTTTTATCAAAGAAGGTTATTATGTTATCGGGATGGATAATTTAATTACCGGAGATCTTAAAAACATCGAGCATTTATTCAAGCTGGAACACTTTGAATTCTATCATCATGATATTACCAAATTTGTACATATTCCGGGTGATTTAGATTATATTTTGCATTTTGCTTCGCCGGCAAGTCCTATCGATTACTTAAAAATCCCAATCCAGACCTTAAAAGTTGGCTCTTTAGGAACGCATAATTTGTTAGGTTTAGCCCGAGTAAAAAAAGCCAGAATTTTGATTGCTTCGACATCTGAAGTTTATGGTGATCCGCTGGTTCATCCTCAAACCGAAGAATATTACGGAAACGTGAATACAATTGGACCAAGAGGCGTTTATGACGAAGCCAAACGTTTTCAGGAATCTATAACAATGGCGTATCATACATTTCATGGTGTAGAAACGCGAATTGTGCGTATTTTTAATACTTACGGCCCGAGAATGCGTTTAAACGACGGACGCGTAATTCCTGCTTTTATTGGGCAAGCACTTCGCGGAGAAGATTTAACGATTTTTGGTGACGGAATGCAAACGCGCTCTTTTTGTTATGTTGATGATCAGGTAGAAGGTATTTTCAGGCTTTTACATTCTGATTATGTTTATCCAGTAAATATTGGAAATCCGGACGAAATCACGATTAAGGATTTTGCAGAAGAAATTATTAAACTTACCGGAACAAATCAAAAAGTAGTTTATCATCCGTTACCAATAAACGATCCGTTGCAACGCCAGCCAGACACTACAAAAGCAAAAGAATTGTTGGGTTGGGAAGCCAAAGTAAGCCGATCTGAAGGAATGAAAATTACGTATGATTATTTTAGATCACTTTCTCAGGAAGAGCTTTCTAAAGAAGAACATAAAGATTTTTCAAGTTACATAAAATAAGGCTATTTTTTTAGCAAGTCAAGCAATTATGACCGAGTTTCATACAGGAAGATACTCTAAGTTTATCAGGCCAATAAGTATCTTAACTGACTTGGCTGTGATTGCTTTGGTGAGTTTTTTTGTGTTTAAAAACTTGGTTTCAAATGTTTTAGTTTTAATTATCTATCAATACATTGGTTGGGTTTTTATCGCTTATTCTATAAAATTTTATGGAATATACCGTTTTACAACTCCAATTGAAATTTTTTCGAAAATTTGCAAACAAGGAATCCTTTTTCTTTTAATAACGATTGCTTTTTTTCCATTTTACAAAGAAGTAATTTTTAGCGAAAGAGCGATTACAATTTATATATTTCTGACATTAATTTTAGTCACTATTTTTAAATTTTCGTTGTTTTTTTATTTAAAAGAATACAGAATTATTACCGGAAGCAATTATCGAAATGCCGTAATAATTGGTTTTACGCCAGAAGCAATTCGGCTAAAAGATCTTTTTGAAACCAGAAAAGATTACGGATATCGATTTCTGGGATTTTTCTCTGATAAAAAAACAAATCAAAATATAACAGGAAAGTTAGCTGATTTAAAACCATTTTTGATCGAAAACGAAATCGACGAAATTTATTGTTCTTTGAATGAAGTTACAAATAATTACCTCAAAGATTTGATTGATTTTGCAGACGAAACCAACAAAACGATAAAGTTTATTCCGGACACAAAAGAGATTTTTTCTAAGAATTTAAAAATCGATTATTACGATTTTTTTCCGGTTTTGTCCTTAAAGCAAACAATGCTAAATGAACCGGCTGTAAAAATCTTCAAACGAACTTTTGATATTATTTTTTCAATTTTGGTTATTTTTTTCTTGTTGTCATGGTTAACGCCACTTTTGGCTATTTTGATAAAAATAGAATCAAAAGGACCCGTTTTTTTCAGGCAAGGCAGACCAGGAATGGATGAAAACGAATTTATATGTTATAAATTTCGTTCGATGCGAATGAACAAAACAACCGAAAAAGAAGCATCAAAAGATGATCCGCGAGTTACAACTTTAGGAAAATTTATGCGAAAAACCAGTATCGACGAATTGCCTCAGTTTATTAATGTTTTGTTTGGAGAAATGTCAGTTGTTGGACCGAGGCCGCATCTTTGGTCACAAAATAAAGAATACGGAAACAAAGTAAAAAAATATATGATTCGTCATTGTGTTAAACCTGGAATTACGGGATTGGCGCAAATTAGTGGTTTTAGAGGCGAAATTACCAGAGAAAGAGATATGATTAACAGAATTCGTTTTGATATTTTCTATATCGAAAACTGGTCATTGATTCTGGATTTGAAAATCATTTTTCAAACGGTTATAAATATTTTTAAAGGCGATAAAAAAGCATACTGATGAATGATTTAGTTTCTATAATAACGCCAACATTTAATACCGAAAAATACATTCGGGAAACGTTGCAATCGGTTTTAAATCAGACTTATAAAAATTGGGAAATGATTTTGGTTGATGATGCATCGACAGATCAAACAGTTTCGATTATTGAAGAATTTGCTCAAAAAGACGGCAGGATAAAATGCTTTAAATTATCTAAAAATTCAGGAAATGGTTTTGCCAGAAATGTGGCTTTAGAAAAAGCTTCGGGAAAATACATTGCTTATCTCGATGCCGATGATTTATGGATTTCTTCGAAATTGGAAAAACAGATTCAATTTTTAAAAACAAACAATTTACCGTTTACTTTTAGCTTTTACGATTGTATCGATGAAGAAGGAAATAATTTAAAAAGAAAGGTAGAATCTCCAGTTCCGCTAACTTATAAACAGTTGTTTTTCTGCAATTATGTTGGGAATTTAACGGCTATTTATGATGCGGATTTTTTTGGTAAAATCAAATTAGAGTCTTCTCAAAAAAGACAGGATTGGCGATTATGGCTCACAATTTTAAAACAAATTAAAACAGCAGAAGCTGTTCCGGAATCTTTAGCTTTTTACAGGATTAGGAAAGATTCTATTTCATCCTCAAAATTCAAATTGATAAAACACAATTTTGGCGTTTACAGAGAATTTCATGGTTTTAATTTTTTGAGTTCCGTTTTGTTGATGATTCGGTTTTTATTTACTCAGTTGATTATTAAACCAAAATATATAAAGAAACTTTAAAATTCAACTGGAAGTCGCAATTTGCGAGTTCAAGTTTTAAGGTCACAAATTGTGACCTTAAAGAACTATTTTTTATAACCAATCTTTACTCTTTCAGATTCATTTTCTTTCTTCTCAGTCAACTCATCCAAATAAGAAAAAACCAATTCAATATTTTTATCATGATTTTCTAACTTCTTTTGAATCTGCAGAATATCAACTTTAATCTCGGTGGTATCTAAAAGCATTTGTCTCACTTTCGTGAAAATCCTCATAATTTGAATATTAGTTTGAATTGCTTTGTCGCTTTTTAGGATACTTGAAAGCATTAAAATTCCATGTTCAGTAAAAGCCATTGGTGCATATCGTAAACCAATTTTATCAGAATTGGAGGTCACAAATTGTGACCTCCAATTTTCAAACTCTGATTTATTAAGCTCAAACATGAAATCTTGAGGAAACCTTAACATATTTCTTTTTACAGATTGTTTAAGAACTTTCGTTCCTATTCCATAAAGCAAAGCCAAATCACGATCAAGCATCACTTTTTGACCGCGGATAAAATATATTTTGTTAGAAATTGTTTCTTCAGAAAGTAGAGATAGCTCGTCCATAAGTTTTTAATTAGAAAAACAAATGTAGGATTTTATTTATATTTACAAATAAGATTTAAACTGTTTTAGTTTACCACGATTGGTTCTTTCTAAAACTTTTTTTCGAGTAAAAGTGAAGTTTAAATTAGGTTCTAAATATAAATCGATGGCATTTTTTATTTTTTGAATTTGCTCTGAAACTAATTCTTTTTCAGCAACATATTCAATTTCAAAAGTATTTAATTGCATCTGTTTGATGATAAATTCTTTTACGTTTCCATCGTCTTCGATTATGCTTTTGGTTACATAATAAAACGTCAAACCGGGCGATTTTTTTCCGCTTGGAAGAATTGCAACGTCATTTGTTCTGCCAATTAATTTTTTTAGAATTGGTTTTTGTGCAGTGCTTTTTTCGTCCAAAATTCCAATATCTCCAATTTCGTATCTGATAAAAGGATTTGCTTTATTGAATAAAGAAGTAATTACAATTTTTCCTTCTGTTCCATGTGGAACAGTATTATTGTTTTCATCTAAAATCTCTACAAAAAGAGTTTCTGCATTTACCTGCCATTTGCCTTGAGGATTTTCGAAAGCAATCAAATCCAGTTCAGAAGCACCATATTCACTTATAATTGGAATTTTAAATTGTTTTTCCAGCAGTTTTTTATCTTTTTCAAAAAGCATTTCTGAAGTTACGAAACAAGCTTTTAAAGTTGGACAGATTTCGTTTAAAATGATGTTTTTCTGCTCTAAAAATTTAGCAAATAATACAATTGAGCTTGTATAACCGTTAATGTAATCGAATTTTTTCGTTCTGAATTTCTGTAGAAATTTTTCTAAAACGTCATCAGATAAATCAAAAACAGGAAATCGAAAACGATGCGTCAGGAAATCTTTAAAACGTTCTTTTTGATACCCAATAAAATCCATCGGGATGCCATAAAAGCGGGCTTGATAAGAATGATTAAAATCAATGTCAAACCAGCCAAAACGCATAATATTTGACGCCCAGGTTAAAGCGTGCGAATATTTATCTTTGGCAAAAACAAAAGGCGTTCCGCTCGATCCAGAGGTTTTGTTGAGGTAAATATTTTTTTTAGAATAACCTTTTGAAAGTCTTTCTTCGAGAGGTTTTTGTAAATTTTGTTTGTTCAAAATGGGTAAATCTTCCCAATTTTCAGCAGTTGCATTTCTAGCCAATTCGGCATAAAAAGAATTGTTTTTAAGATGAAAATCAACAATTTCTGCTTTTTTGTTTTCAAGAAACGAAGCATATTCTTCTTCAGAAAAATGAACAATTTTATCCAATTCGGCTTTAGCTTTCTTTATCGGAAAACCATTTAATTGAAGGGAAAGATCAAAAAGACGAATCATTTTTTCAGGATAATTTTCATCAAAAATAATATTTACCAATTACTAACAACGAAGAATCCGCAAGTTTTTAAGATTTAATTATTTTTTACGTTCAAAAGCAATTATTTTTGCACCACAACTAAATACAACTATACCATGACAATTTTATTATTGGGATCAGGCGGAAGAGAGCATGCATTTGCATGGAAAATGACTCAGAGTCCACTTTGCGAAAAACTTTTTGTTGCACCAGGAAATGCAGGAACAGCTGCAATCGCTGAAAATGTAGCGATAGCTCCAACCGATTTTGAAGCCGTAAAAGCATTAGTACTTAAAGAAAATATAAGTTTAGTAGTCGTAGGACCAGAAGATCCGTTGGTAAAAGGTATTTATGATTATTTTAAAAACGACGAAAATTTAAAAGATATTCCGGTAATTGGACCATCAAAATTAGGAGCTCAATTAGAAGGAAGTAAAGAATTTGCAAAAGAATTCCTGATGAAACATAATATTCCAACAGCAGCTTACGACAGTTTTACTGCCGAAACGGTTGAAGAAGGATGTAAGTTTTTGGAAACTTTGCAACCGCCATATGTTTTAAAAGCAGATGGTTTAGCAGCTGGAAAAGGAGTTTTGATTATTCAGGATCTTGAAGAAGCTAAAACCGAATTAAGAAACATGTTGGTTCACTCAAAATTTGGTGCGGCGAGTGCAAAAGTGGTTATCGAAGAATTTTTGGACGGAATCGAATTAAGCTGTTTCGTTTTAACAGATGGGAAAAGCTATAAAATTCTTCCAACAGCAAAAGATTACAAAAGAATTGGTGAAGGTGATACAGGTTTAAACACAGGCGGAATGGGAGCAGTTTCTCCAGTTCCTTATGTAGATGCTGTTTTGATGGAAAAAATCGAAACTCGTATCGTAAAACCAACAATTGAAGGTTTTCAGAAAGATGGAATCGAATACAAAGGATTTGTATTTATTGGTTTGATTAATGTAAAAAACGAACCAATCGTTATTGAATACAACGTAAGAATGGGAGATCCGGAAACAGAAGTTGTGGTTCCGAGATTAGAATCTGATTTGGTTGAATTGTTCCTTTCGGTTGCAAATCAAAGATTAGATGAATTTGAATTGAAAGTTGATCCAAGAAGCGCAACTACAATTATGGTGGTTTCTGGAGGATATCCTGAAGATTTCGAAAAAGGAAAAGTTATTACAGGTTTAGAAAATATTAGCGATTCGATAGTTTTTCACGCCGGGACAAAATTAGATGGCGAAAATGTCGTTAGTAATGGAGGACGTGTTTTGACTGTAACATCATATGGAGATGATTTTCAACAGGCCATAAAAAAATCTTACCAAAATATAGATAAACTAAATTTTGATAAGATGTATTTTAGAAAAGATATCGGTTTCGATTTAATTTAAAATATATTAAACCAACCCTTTTAATTAAGGGTTTGGTTTTTATTTTAAAAATGAATGAGCTGTTGTATCTTGGTTTTCAGTTCCGGCATCATCAAAAATGCGTAATTGTTTAATCCAGTATACGATTGCTGCAGAACAGATAATCATAAAAATCCAGTTGATAGTGTTTGCACCAAACCATGTAATTAATTCCAAACGACGTAAAAAGTCAAGAGGAGCAAACAAAATGTTAACGAATAAGTATTGTATTCCTTCAAAAAAAGCTGTCATAATTTTTTTTAAATTATAGATTATTATTGTTTTAACGCATTGAAGCAAATTCAAACTAAAGAATCTTTTTCAACTTGTTGGGTTTTCCTTTTAAACAAGTATTATATTTACAATCACAAAAGTATAAAATATCCTTATGATAACAAGTGTTTTTAAAAAATCTACGCCATTAAATTATTCTTTGGTTGTAATTTTAATACTGGTTTTCTTTTTTATGTTTCAAATTCAGGAACCATCCTGGATTGTAACTCCATTTTTGGCATTTCAAAAAATAAGTTTATTATGCTTTATTTTGGCTTCTTTTTTCCTTATAAATTTTATAGTAAAAAAGAACGGACTCAGTAAAGACAACGGATATTCGATACTCTTCTATTTATTATTGATTTTATTTTTCCCCACCATATTTAATAATCCGAATGTTATTTATGCAAACTTTTTTTTGCTGTTGGCGCTTCGAAGATTAATTTCTTTGCAATCTCTAAAAGCGTCAAAAGAAAAAATATTTGATGCCTCTTTTTGGATTTTAGTAGCTTCTTTATTTCAATTTTGGTGTGTACTTTTTATAATTTTAGTCTTTATATCGATTATTTTTCACGTTTCGAGAGATTATCGAAACTGGATTTTACCTTTTGTAGCACTTTTAGCAGTTACATTGGTCTTCCTGATGATTTCTTTAATTTTTCATTTTGACGCGCTTGCATTTGTTCAACAACGAGCTGTAATCGATTTGAAAATTGATTATTTTAAAAATAATTACGAAAACGGAGCGCTGTCAATTTATGTTTCGGTTGCTTTGTTTTTTATATTTTCGATGCTGACAACGCTTTCAAACCGACCTCAAATTGTACATACTTCGTATAAAAAAGTTGTAGCTTATTTTTTTATTGCAGCTTTTGTTTATCTTCTTTCTCCGGATAAAATCAATGATTTACTGCTATTTAGTATTGCTCCAATAGCGATAATGGCTTCAAGTCATGTAGAATACATGAAGCAAAAGCTAAATAACGAGATTGTATTTTATGTTCTTATTTGTTGTAGTTTATTTACTTATTTCTCACAATTATAATTTACTGCCATAAGCAAGATCGCCGGCATCGCCCAGACCGGGAACAATGTAGTTTTTCTCGTTTAGTTTTTCGTCTAAAGAGGCTACCCACAAATGACAATTTTCAGGAAGATTTTGCTCAAGGTGTGCAATTCCTTCAGGAGCAGCGATAACGACTACGATGTGGATTTCTGTTGGCGTTGCGTTTTCGACCAATTTTTTGTGAACCGCTACGATCGATTGTCCTGTTGCCAACATAGGATCAAGAAGCAAAACCGTTTTATTATTTAAATTTGAAATAGCCTGATATTCAACTAAAATTTCAAATTCATCATCATTATTTAGATGATGCCTGCAAGCGGAAACAAAGCTATTTTCGGCATGGTCAAAATAATTCAAAAAGCCATTATGAAGCGGCAATCCGGCTCTTAAAATAGGACACAAAACCAAATCGGTTTCAATTTCGGTTGTGTTTTTTATACCAAGCGGCGTTTGAATTTCTACATTTTTATAAGGCAAAATTTTACTCAGTTCATAAGCCATAATTTCTCCAATGCGTTCAATATTTCTTCTAAAACGCATACTGTCGTTCTGAACATTTACATTTCTGATTTGTCCAAGAAAATGATTTAAAACGCTGTTGTTTTCAGATATATAGTGAGTTTTCATGTTGAAATTTTAATTTATTAACGAATAAAGTTTTAATAACGAAAAATAATTGCTTTTTTTCGCAGTATAAAAGTATAAAAAGTATCTTTGTCTCTCTAATAATTAAAGACATGTTTTCAAAATTAGCATATTCTGTTTTCGAACAAAGCATCAAAGATTATCATCAGTTTGATAATGTTGACCAACCTATAAACAATCCATATCCAAAGGATAAATTCGAGCATTTATTATATCTTAAAAACTGGATTGATACTGTTCAGTGGCATTTTGAAGATATTATTCGTGATCCGCAGATCGATCCTGTGGCAGCTTTGACTTTAAAAAGAAGAATCGATGCTTCAAATCAGGAGCGTACAGATATGGTAGAATATATCGACAGTTACTTTTTGCAAAAATACAGCAGTGTAAAAGCAAAAGACGGAGCAAAAATCAATTCTGAAAGTCCGGCTTGGGCATTTGACAGATTGTCAATTTTGGCATTGAAAATTTATCATATGAATGAAGAAGCTACTCGTGCAGAAGCAACTCAGGAACATAGAGATAAATGTCAGGAAAAATTAAACATTCTTTTAGAACAAAGAACCGATTTGTCTACAGCAATTGAAGAATTATTGACAGATATCGAAAACGGAGACAAATTCATGAAAGTGTACAAACAAATGAAAATGTACAACGACGACGATTTGAACCCGGTATTATATCAAAATAAAAAATAATTTGGCAGAGTTGTCTAACAACCAGATTAAACATATAGCCGTCATGAGACTATCCGCAATGGGAGATGTCGCCATGACGGTTCCTGTTTTACGCGCTTTTGTAAAACAATATCCAACGGTAAAACTAACCGTTATTTCGCGTCCTTTTTTCAAACCTTTTTTTGACGGAATCCCAAATTTAGAGTTTTTTGCTTTTGATGAAAAAGAAAGACATAAAGGATTTCCGGGACTTTTTCGTTTGTTTAAAGACCTAAAAAAACTGAAAATTGATGCTTTTGCAGATCTTCATAATGTTTTAAGATCTAAAGTGGTGAGTTTACTTTTCGCTTTAAGCGGAAAAAAAAGAGCGACTGTTGACAAGGGAAGAGAAGGAAAAAAAGAATTAACCCGTGCAGAAAACAAGATTTTTAAACAATTGCCAACCATGTTCGAAAGACATGCAAAAGTGTTTGAAGAACTGGGTTTTACTGTAGATTTATCTAATCCTGAGTTTCCTGAAAAGGCAATTTTTGGTGCAGAAATAACAGATTTGGTTGGAGAAAATTATCAAAAACTGATAGGAATTGCTCCTTTTGCACAATATGATTCTAAAGTTTATCCTTTAGATTTGATGAAAGAAGTAATAACAAAACTGGCAGAAAATAAAGAGCATACGATATTGCTTTTTGGAGGAGGAAAAAAAGAAATTGAAATCTTGAATTCACTTTCTGAACCTTTTAAAAATGTAATAAATGTTGCCGGAAAAATTAAGTTTCAGCAGGAATTAAAATTAATAAGCAACCTCGATGTAATGCTTTCTATGGATTCAGGAAATGCACATATCGCTGCAATGTTGGGAGTAAAAGTGATTACGCTTTGGGGCGCAACACA
>Ga0302347_1003216_pt1 | contig 14857 bp, 11 predicted proteins | sample PhyWR1_FD_202178 | JGI IMG/M metagenome (GOLD analysis project Ga0302347, IMG submission 202178) | Leaf surface microbial communities from wheat plants in UC Gill Tract Community Farm, Albany, California, United States - DLSL W.R1 (v2)... | ecosystem: Host-associated > Plants > Phyllosphere >...
AACGCCAAGCCCTGCGCAGGGCTGCCCGGGCCAGTTTCATGGGCAACTTCGTCGAATGGTTCGACTACGCAGCCTATGGCTACCTGGCCACCATCATCGCCGCCACCTTCTTCCCGCAGGCCGACAAGGCCACCAGCCTTTTGGCAACCTTTGCAGTGTTCGCCCTGTCGTTTCTGGTACGCCCATTGGGCGGCATCGTCTGGGGCCATTTCGGCGACCGGTATGGCCGGCGCAAGGCGTTGTCGTGGTCGATCCTGGTCATGTCGCTGTCCACCTTCTGCATCGGCTTGCTACCCGGTTACGCCCAGATCGGTCTATGGGCGCCGGCGCTGCTGTTGCTGATTCGCCTGGTGCAGGGGTTTTCCGCTTCGGGTGAGTATGCCGGTGCAGCAGCGTTCCTGGCCGAGTACGCGCCGCCGGGCCGGCGTGGCTTGTACACCAGCATTGTGCCTGCCAGTACCGCGGCGGGCCTGTTGTTCGGGGCAGCGTTCGTCGCGCTGTTGCATGAAGCGCTCAGCAATGAAGCCCTGCACAGCTGGGGCTGGCGCCTGCCGTTCCTGCTAGCGGCGCCGTTTGGCCTGGTGGGGCGCTACATCCGCATCAGTTTGCAGGACACGCCCAAGTTCCTGGAAATGGAGCAGCGCCTGGAAGCCAAGGCCGGCATGGCTCCGGCGCCCTTGCGCGAACTGCTCGGCCAGCATCGTCGCAGCCTGGCTATCGGCATGGGGGTTACCTGCCTGAACGCGGTGGCGTTCTATTTGCTGCTCAGCTACATGCCGACCTATCTGTCCACTGAAATGGGCATGAGCGAGCGGGACTCATTCATTGCTTCGACGGTGTCGCTGGCCACCTATATCGGCCTTGTTTTCCTGATGGGGCGGCTGTCTGACCTGTTTGGACGCAAAACCATGCTGGTGGTGGCATCGCTGTTGTTCCTTGGCCTGACCGTGCCGCTATTCAGCCTGCTGGACGGGCAACCGCTGCTGGTGATCCTGGCGATCCAGATTCTGTTCGGTGCGATGCTCGCCATGAACGACGGGACCTTGCCGTGCCTGCTGGCAGAGCTGTTTCCCACGCGGGTGCGCTTCAGCGGTTTTGCTTTGAGCTTCAATGCGGCCAATGCGCTTTTTGGCGGCACTGCACCGTTCATTGCCACTTGGCTGATCCAGGTGACCGGCAGCAAATTGGCGCCGGCGGGTTACTTGCTGGCAGCGGCACTGGTGGCGCTGGTGGCCATGCTGATGTGCCGGGAAACAGCTCACTCTGCGCTGGAAGATTGACTCACCTGGCTACGCACGTCGCGCAAAGGGTGCGAACCTGACCTAGCCCATGACCCCTGTCAGTGCAGCGAGGCCTGCCGCCGCTCGCCCAGTGGTGACAACCCGAAGAACCGGCTGTAGCTCTTGGAGAAATGCGCTGGCGAACTGAACCCGCACGCCAGCGCCACTTCGCGCACCTGCACATCGCTGCGCAGCAGCAACTCCCGTGCGTGCGACAGGCGCAGTTCCAGGTAGTACTGGCTGGGGGTGCGTTGCAGGTATTTGTGGAACAACCTTTCGAGCTGGCGCACGGTCACCTCGTTGAGGCTGGCCAGCTCCTCCAGGGTCAGCGGTTCCTCGAGGTTGGCCTCCATGATCGCCACCACCTGGCTGAGTTTGGGCTGGGCACTGCCGAGCAGGGTGCGCAACGGCACCCGTTGGCGGTCGCGCTCGCCACGCACGCGATCGCACAGCAGCAGTTCGGCGGCCTTGGCGGCAATAGCCTGGCCACCGGGCTCGCGGGCTACCAGTTGCAGCATCATGTCCATCGCCGCCACCCCGCCCGAGCAGGTATAACGGTCGCGGTCCAGCTCGAACAGCTGGCTGGAGATGACGATGCCGGGAAAGTGCGCTTGCAGGGTTGGTAGGTCTTCCCAGTGGATGGTACAGCGGTAGCCGGTGAGCAGCTCGGCCTTGGCCAGCAGGTAACTGCCGGTGCAGATACCGCCCAGGGGCAGGTGTTGCCGTGCCAGGTGGCGCAGCCACTCGATCAGCGGGCGGTTGCCGCGGCCACGGTCGATCGGGTTGGCGCCTACCACCAGCAGCGTGTCCAGGGCAGGGGCGTTGGCGATGCTGTAGTCGGGTAGTACGCGCATGCCGTTGCTGGCCACCACCGGTGCTTCATCCGCCGCAATCAATACACTGCGAAACAAGGGTTGGTGTGCGGCCAGGTTGGCCATGCGCAGTGTTTCGACGGCCGATGCCAGGCCGATCGTGGTGAAATTGGGCAAAATCAGAAAGCCGAAGGTCTTGACCGAACAACGCTTTACACTAGAAAGCGGCGGGTTTGCAGAAACGGGGTGGACCATTGCGCTGTACCTGTGCAAGCTGAGCCGTGGTTTGTCAGGGGCAGTGAGAAAACAGGGCCTCGCGTGGTGCTTGTTGTTATAGGTCGTTGCCGGGTCGATCTTACACCCAGGGCGCAGCGGCCAGGAATGGCTCTGCCCGTTGGCAGGGCCGACAGTGATCGCATAGAGAAGGTGATTGTCAGTGAACCCCGAAACCTTGCTGGCAAGCCTGCCAGGCTACGCTATCGCACCCGACTCGATTCAGGTGCTGCCCGATGCCAAGGCCTACCGTGCCTGCCTGCTCGAGCGTATCGGCATGGCCACCCGGCGCATTGTCATCGTGGCCCTGTACCTGCAGGAAGACGAGGCAGGCCAGGAAGTACTGGACGCCTTGTACCAGGCCAAGGCCGCGCGCCCAGGCCTGCAAATCACCGTTGTGGTCGACTGGTTCCGCGCCCGCCGCGGGCTGCTGGGGGCCGGGCGTCAGCCGGGCAATGCGGCCTGGTACCAGGCCCAGCGCCAGTTGCACGGGCTGGAGATCGCCATCCATGGGGTGCCGGTGCAGACCCGCGAGCTGTTTGGGGTGTTGCACCTCAAGGGCAGCATCATCGACGACTGTGTGATCTATACCGGTGCCAGCCTGAACAACGTGTACTTGCACCGTTTCGAACGCTACCGCCTGGACCGCTATCACCTGTTCCAGTCACCGGCACTGGCGGATGCCATGGCCGACCTGGTGCAGCGCCTGCTGCATCCGGCCGCCACGCCGCGTCTCGATCTGCCGGCGCCACCTTCTACCCGTAGCCTGCGCGGTGACATCCGGCGCCTGCGCGCCCGGTTGCGGCGCATGGCCTATCAGGCCCCGGCCCCTGAGCCAGGGCAGGGCCTGCGGGTCATACCGCTGCTGGGGGTGGGCCGAGGCAACCGGTTGAACCGGGCCGTGTGTGCGCTGCTGGCGGCGGCGCAGGCGCAGATCATCATCAGTACGCCGTATTTCAACCCGCCACGTGTCGTGATGCGCGAGCTTGACCAAGCGTTGGCGCGGGGGGTGCGGGTGGAGTTGATTGTCGGCGACCGCACAGCGAACGACTTCTATATCCCGCCAGGTGAACCGTTCAGTGCCAGTGGCGCGTTGCCTTACCTGTACGAGGACACCTTGCGCACCTTCGTTCGGCGCCGCCAGGCGGCGATAGCCAGCGGGCAGCTACAAGTGCGCATCTGGAACGATCCGGGGCATACGTTTCATGCCAAGGGGGTGTGGGTCGATCAGCGTTATTCGCTGCTGACCGGCAACAACCTGAACCCGCGGGGGTTCAACCTGGACCTGGAGAACGGCTTGCTGATCGACGACCCGCATGGGCAATGGTTGGCGCCGCGTGAAGCGGAGCTCGACGGGTTGCGCCGGTTCGCGCCGCCGATCGATTCACTGGAGACCTTGGGCGTGAAGGCCGAACACCCCAAGGAAGTGCGTCGGTTCCTGCGGCGGTTGCGTTACAGCCGCCTGGAGCCGTTGATCAAGCGGGTGTTGTGACACCGGCTGGAGCACAGCGCGGTAGCGTAACGATCTGGCGCAAGGAAATGGCTGCCTGGGCCTGACCGTGGGCCTCATGAAGGGAAGGTGGCTGATCGTCAGGTCAGCTATTCAGCCTGCGGTGATATCAATATGATATCGGTGCTGCCGCAGGCGTTCCTGCGGTTGAGCTATGATTTACAGGCTCCCGACCAGAGCCCCTCTGAAAAGTCATCACAAGCGCATACAATCGCGCCCTTTTTCCTTGTTAACCAGATAGGCCCAAGCGTATATGGCGCTAGATCCAGCTACGATGCTGACCATTTCGGTTGCCCTGGCAGCAGCGGCTGCCCTGTATTTGGCAATTGAATGGCGCAGTGTTCGCGAGTCCTCGCTTCTGTTGTGGAGCGCGGGCTTCGCCACCATCACGGTCGGTTGCGTGCTGGCCTTGTTGCGCGGGCTCGGTTTGCTGTTCATCGGCATCTGGTTCGCCAATGGCTTGCTGGTGGTGGCCCATGGGTTTTTCTTGTGGGGTGTGCTGCGCTTTACCCAAGAGCGTTTGTCACGGGCGTGGCTGATCATTGTGCTGGTCTGGTTCGCCTTGCTGCTGTTGCCCGTGGGGCCGCAGTGGTCGAAGGTGATGTTGATGGTCAACTCGTTGCTGGTGGCGGCGCTGACCCTCAAGGCGAGCCTCCTGTTGCGGCCCCATGGCAAGTCGTTGAGCGTTGGCGCGGTGCAGCTGCGCTACGTGCTGTTGCTCCATGGTGTGTTCTATGTGGTCAAGGCAATCATTGCGATTGCACCGGGTACCTTGATTGACCTGGCCACGTTTGGCGGGCTGATCATTCAGGTTTCGCTGGTGGAGGGGGCGATGGCGATCATGCTGATTGCCTTGTCGATGACTGGCACCGTGCGTTACCGACGCGAGGAGCGGATTGCCCGGTTGGCGGCACGCGACCCACTGACCGCGCTGTACAACCGGCGGGCCCTGGAAGTGCGGGCAGCCCCTTTTTTCAAAAACGTCAGCCCCACCCAGCCCGGTGCTTTGCTGCTGATCGACATCGACAATTTCAAGCTGGTCAATGACCTGCATGGGCATATTGCCGGGGATCGGTTGCTGGTTGCCCTGAGCGAGATGATCCGTACGGTGCTGCCGGAGCGGTCGCTGGCAGCGCGTTTGGGCGGGGACGAGTTTGTCATATTGCTCAGTGGCACCAGCAATGAGCGGGTGTTGGACCTGGGTGGGATCTTGCGGGAGCAGTTCCAGCTGTATGCGGGCAAGACGGTGCCGACGCCGGAGGCGGTGACGCTGAGTATTGGCGCCACCTTGTTCGACCAGCCGCCGGCGAGTCTGGCGGCACTGATCGAGCAGGGTGATGTGGCGTTGTATCAGTCCAAGCGGGGTGGGCGGGACAGTATTCGTTTTGTCGAGCGGTCGATGGCGGGGGTTGGCCAGTGAGGCTTCAGCCTTGGTCAGCCCTGATACGATCCCTGTGGGAGATTCTATGGTTTCTGGCAAGGGTAGCCGCAGAATCTTCAGCGCCTGTGAGATCGAGCGCCGCCCGCGCGGCGCTCGCTCTCACAGGCGCTGCATATCTTCTGACAAACACCTGTCAGCCCTGAGGCGATCCCTGTGGGAGCTGGCTTGCCGGCGATGGGCCGCAACGCGGCCCCAAGTTGCATGACTGACGCGCATTAGCGCAAGGTGCTGTCAGGTCACAACCTGATAGCACGGTACATACGCCGCCCCGCCGGGCAACTTCATCCGGTGCTGGTCGACGAACGCCTGCAGCAACCGCCCCAGTGGATCGAGCACAGCGCTGTCGCCACGAATCTGATAAGGACCGTGCTCCTCGATCAGGCGGATACCCTTGTCCTTGACGTTGCCGGCGACGATGCCGGAAAACGCCCGGCGCAGGTTGGCCGCCAGTTCGTGCGGTGGCAGATCGCGGCGCAGGTCCAGTTCTGCCATGGCCTGATGGGTAGGGTCGAAGGGGCGCTGGAAGCTTTCCTCGATCTTCAGCAACCAGTTGAAGTGGAAGGCGTCGTTGCGCTCGCGGCGGAACTGCTTCACCGCCTTGAGCCCTTCGACCATGTGCCGGGCAACTTCTGCCGGGTCGTCGATGATGATCTCGTACAAGCGGTGCGCCGCCTCGCCCAGCGTGGCACCGACAAAGGCATGCAACTGCTGCAGGTAGGGTTCGGCACTGCGCGGGCCGGTGAGCACCACCGGGAACGGCAGCTCGTGGTTATCCGGGTGCATGAGGATACCCAGCAGGTAGAGGAATTCCTCTGCCGTACCGGCGCCACCGGGGAAGATGATGATGCCGTGGCCGACACGCACGAAGGCTTCCAGACGCTTCTCGATGTCCGGCAGGATCACCAGTTCGTTGACGATCGGGTTGGGCGCCTCGGCAGCGATGATGCCCGGCTCGGTCAGGCCCAGGTAGCGGCTGCCATGCATGCGCTGCTTGGCATGGGCAATGGTCGCGCCCTTCATCGGGCCCTTCATCACGCCAGGGCCGCAACCGGTGCACACGTCCAGCTTGCGCAGCCCCAGTTCGTGCCCGACCTTCTTGGTGTACTGGTACTCTTCGCTGCTGATCGAGTGGCCGCCCCAACACACCACCATCTTGGGCTCCACACCCGGGCGCAGGGTGCGGGCGTTGCGCAGCAGGTGAAACACGTAATCAGTGATGCCCTGGGAACTTTCCAGGTCGATGCGCTGGCTGGCCAGTTCGCTTTCGGTGTAAACAATGTCACGCAGGGCGCTGAACAGCATTTCGCGGGTGCTGGCGATCATCTCGCCATCGACAAAGGCGTCGGCCGGGGCATTCAGCAGCTCCAGGCGCACGCCACGGTCCTGCTGGTGGATACGCACCTCAAAGTCCCGGTAAGCCTCAAGGATGGTCTTGGCATTGTCGACATGGGCGCCGGTGTTGAGGATGGCCAGGGCGCACTGGCGGAACAAGGTGTAAAGGCTACCGGTACCGACTTCACTCAGTTGCTGCACTTCACGTTGTGACAGCGTCTCCAGGCTGCCTTTGGGGCTGACGGATGCATTGATGACATGGCGTTGAGGCATCTAAGTCTTTCCTGTGCGGGTAAAACATCCTTCTTTGACACCACCATACCTAGAAATGTGGACGGCAACGAGGGGGGCTGTGAAAAACCTTGAAGCCGAGTCGCCTGCTTCGCGGGTCTACTTGCGAAGCAGGCGACCCGGTCTCCAGTCAGCCCAGCAGTTTCTGCACCCCCAGGGTAATCGCCAATCCCCCACCCATCAGCCACAGGTTCAGGATCGCCCCGGTAGCCAGCGCCCGTGGCCCAGCCTGGCGGATCTGGCTGAAGCGCGTCTCCATACCCAGCGCGGTCATGGCCATGGTCAGGGCAAAGGTGTCCAGGCTGTTCACCGCCTGGGTCACGCTGCCCGGCAGCACCTGCAGCGAATTCACCAGCACCAGCGCCAGGAAGCCGAAGGCGAACCAGGGCATGGCGATGCGCCCGTTGCCTTGCGCCTGGCCCGCCTGCCGCGAGCGGCTGATCCACAGGCCCACCACCAGCAACACCGGTACCAGCAGCATTACCCGGGTCATCTTGACGATGGTGGCGATATGCGTGGCCTCGGGGCTGACGTTGCTGGCCGCGCCCACCACCTGTGCCACCTCGTGAATGGTCCCGCCCAGCAGCAGCCCGGCACCCATGGTATCCAGGTGCAGCCAGCCAGCGTTGATCGCCAGTGGGTAAAGGAACATCGACAAGGTACCGAACAGCACCACGCTACCCACCGCCATGGCGCTTTTATGCGGGGCGCTGCGCAGCGCCGACTCAAAGGCCAGCACGGCTGCGGCACCACAGATGGCACTGCCGGCAGCGGTCAGCAAGGCGGTATCGCGGTCCAGCTTGAACAGCTTCATGCCGCACCAAAGGCCGATCAGCAGGGTGCTGCCCACCACCAGCAGCGACACCAACAGCCCCGACCAGCCGACTTCGGCAATTTCCTGCAAGCTAACCCGCAGCCCAAAGAACGCCACGGCAATGCGCAGCAGGCCGCGGGCGGAAAAGTTGATGCCCGCCGCCCAGCTTGCCGGCACGCCATCGCGCAGGGCATTGCCGTACAGCGCCCCTGCCACGATGCCGACGATGAGCGGGCTGATGCCCAGGTTGGCGATGGCCGGGATGGCGGCCAGCTCGGTGACTGCAAACGCGAACAGCGCGACGAAAAGGATGCCATTGAGCCGCCCTCGGGTAGAGAGGGTAGGTGCAAAAGCAGGGTTGGACGGAACCGTGGCCATGTGAGTCCTCCGGGAAGGTGTTTCGACAAGCCCTACGTTAATCTGGTTATAAGCTTATAAAAAATCGTAATTTAGAATGGCAAATATCCGCATAGCTGATATTTTCAATTCATGACCCCAGAACAGCTGATAACATTTGCCACTGTTGCCGAGCACGGCAACATCAGCCATGCCGCGCAGGCCCTGCACCTGTCGCAGCCGGCGGTGTCCGGCCAGCTCAAACTGCTGCAGGAGGCCTTTGGCGAGCCCCTTTACCAGCGTGCCGGCCGCGGCGTGCGGTTGACGGCGGCTGGCGAGCAGTTGCTGGCGCACGCCCAGCGCCTGCGCGAAACCTTTCGCCAGGCCCAGGCGCTGCGCGAGGCCATGCGCGGGTTGGAGCGCGGGACGCTGCGCATCGGTGCCAGCACCACACCGGCCAGTTACCTGCTGCCGTACCTGATCGCCGATTTTCACGCCCGCTACCCGGATGTGCTGGTGACTACATCACACGGCAACACTGCAGAGATCGTGGCTGCGCTGGACACTGTCGATATCGCCCTGATCGAAGGGCCCCCCGGGCAAGAGCTGCCGTTGGGAACGGAGGTGACGGCATGGCGCCAGGACGAGATCGTGGCAATCGTGCCGCGTGGGCATCCACTGGCAGAAAGTGACCAGCAAACGCTGGTGTCGCTGGGTGCTTATCCGTTAGTGCTGCGCGAGAGCGGATCAGGTGTGCGGCAGATCGTCGAGCGGGCGTTTGCCCGCGACGGCGTGGCGATGCGTGTAGCGCTGGAGATTGCCGGTGTGGAGGGCGTGAAGGAGGCGGTGCGGGCCGGGATGGGGATCGGCTTTGTATCAGCGATGTCGATACGGCATGAGGATGGGGCGTTGCGCCGGTTGCAGGTTGCGCCGCAGGCGCTGGTCAGGCGGTTTTCCATATTGATGCCGCATGCGGCCACGCCTTCCCGGGCTGCTGCGCGGTTTCTGGAGTTGTGTGTGGGCATGCAGCGAGAGGTGGGTTGACTGCAAGGTCCGCCTGCAGGCACAGGTTTAACCGCAATGAATTTTCAAACCGGGGGTTGCTCTACTGCATACACGTAGATGCATTCAGGAGTAGCGCAGTGCCCCGAATCATTACACCGCAAACCCCTGAGCATGAGGTGACGGAACACAATGCCAGGATGTTCGGTTCGCCCAAGGAGCGACTGGATTTCTACCGCAGAGAGATTCAGTACGAGACCAGCATCCTGGCCAACCGCACTGATGCGTATCTGGCCGCCCAGTCCTTCCTGGTCATCGCGTTCGTATCTTCCATGGGCAATCTGAATCAGTCATGGGGAGAGATGTTCACCCTGATCGTGCCCGCGTTTCTCGCGTTGTTGGGCGTTCTCAGCTCTCTCAATGCCTGGCCGGGAATACGTGCGGCCTATCGCATCATCGACCACTGGCAGTTGAAACAGAGCCACCTGCTGCGCAGCGAGCCGCTCATGGGGCTGGCTTATGATGAGTCGCCGCTGTTTTGCGAAGCCGAAACGTCACAGGCAGGGCATCGGAAATCGCTGCTGTTCTCACTTCGAACGCCTTGGATCTTTCTCGTATTCTGGATGCTGCTGGGGTGTTACTCGGTGTACATCCAGCTGGCGTGAGCTTGGAACAGGCGGGCGGGTAGTGGCCTCGTTCGGGAAAGCCTGACCTCGCTATCAAGCCGGGCGCCATCTGCAGTATACGATTTGCGGGCAAAAGAAAGCCCGCTGCTAGTCGGGCAAGGTCTATCACGTAGGGATGGACCAAGTCTGCCCTCAAAGTAGTGAAAATTGAGTGAAAGCAACATCTGCAAAACGTCAGCGACGTCCAGCCCAGCCAACCGCGGCTCAAGTAAAGGGTAATGGCTTGTTGGTTAGCAGCTGTGTCTATCAGGTTGAACGAGTCGTCATAAAGGTGAGTCTTCAGGGAATAAGTCTCTCTTCGCTACAACGAGACGGATATGAACCCAATGACGAGCTGAGTGTGTGCATGCGGGACAATAAAGCGCGAAAAGCCAAGATCAAGGCCAGGGCGACGATAATTTGCCTTCGAAGCGGCAAAGTCCTGCTGGTTCGGAAAAAAAGTGGAAAGTGGAATTTCCCGGGCGGCGCAATCGAGCAGGGCGAGTCGCCTGTCGCGGCCGCAGCACGGGAGCTTCGGGAGGAGACGTCCATTGAAGGCCACGGTTTGTTTGCGCTGTGCACGGTGAAGGTGGGGTGTACAGTCCACCACGTTTTCACCACACATTTCGATGATGATCAAAAACCCATGGCTTGCAATGAAATCGTGGCCTTGAAATGGGTAGTCAGAGACAAGCTAAGCCCCGCGATGTTGAATGCAACAGCCGCTGGGCTCTTGTCCAGCCAGTTGCCGGCACTGACCGTGTAGCGCTTCAGCGGCGCCGGCGCTGCGCATGAGTGATGATCAACCCGGTAACGAAACCGATGACTGCGGCACTCACCAATAACGGTATTTTGTCCTTACGGGTCAGACCGCCGTCTGCGAGCCATCGCTGCGTAACAGTTGGCACGAGACTTTTTTCGCCAGGTTTCACGTCGCTCGGCTCGTGGTCCAGCGCAGCGTCGGCCTGCACCCGATCAGCTGCCTCGACGTCTTCAGGCATGGCGCTGACTTCCATCCTGGAAAGCTTCAATGCTGTGCCATCCACCAAGGTCAGTGTCAGGTCTTCTACCTCTCCGGCCACGCGGTCAGGAAAGACCGGTTCACCCGCAGCGTCCAGGTTGTCGTAAATGAAGCGTTTGCCCTCCACCCAGCCTACGGCTGTCAGCAACTCGGGGCCAAGATAGTATTTTCCATCGAGAAAGAAGCCAGTGAACTGGTGTGCACGTTCAACATTCTCCACCGAGTAGCGCTGACCTGCCTTCATACCTGTAGTTGGATCAATCATCACCTTCACCTCCATAGCTGGTATAGCGATGGAGATTGAGCCAGGCAGACCTGTTCCGAAGGGCTGACCAGCGGGCTAAAGCCTCGGTTGCAACCGGCCATGGCCAAGGCAACGATTACGAGAACGCTTTCGCTCATCAACGGTCTTGTTTGACCAGGCCAAGCTGGTGGTCGAGCGCGGCTTCATCGCCGCAGAGGATCACGCCCTCGGCGGCCAGCGCGCCACAGGCCTCGATGGCGCCTGCCTGGGTGAGGGCGCGGCAGGCCGGCAGGTACAGCAGCACCTGAAACCCGGCCTGGCGCAGTTGGCGGGCGGTGGTCTTGACGCAGTAGTCCAGGGCCAGGCCGCCGACGATCACTGCGGCTACCTGCTGCACCTTCAGAAATTCGATTACCCCGGTGGAGCGGCGTTCGGCCAGGTCGTGGTAGCAGGCGCCGTAGGGGTGCAGGTCGGGTTCGACGCCTTTCCACACGAAATAGTCGTAATCGATCGGCGCGGGCAGGCCGGGCAGCAGTTCGAAGCCTGGCGTGCCAGGCACGCAGTGGCTGACCCAGGTCAGGTCGGCGTTGGCCAACTGCAAGGGTTGCAGCATGCTCGCGGGCTCGGCCACCACCCACGCGGCGTTGGCAGGGTGGGCGTCCTTGCTTCCCAGGCGCAGGTCGGCGCGCAGGGCCATGGCATTCAGATCAGCCGCGATTTCGTCGCCTTCGGGGACGGGCAGCTCGTGCGGGGCGTTGGCGGTGAAGCCGTTTTGCGCGTCGACATCGAAACTGGCGATCTTCATGACGATTCCTCCTGGCCGTGGGGCGCGGGCATTTGTGTTTGACCAAAGTCTGATGCCAGGGGGGAAATGAGGTAATTGGACCTGACATGAATGCCAGCTTACCAACCTGCTGAGCGTGCTTGCTGTGAATTTCGAAGTTGAATTGCGTGAGTGAGGTCAATGCTGTAATTGCCGCGCATGAAGGGGCGCGCGCGTTTGCGCAGGATGCCCCGCCAGCGTATGGCTCTTGGTTCTAGACCACTAATAAAGCGGCCGCTCCCCTCGATAGTGTTATTCCTGTCGATCGAGCAGCCGCTTCACTTCATTGCGCGCAGCGGCTGGTATCCCCTTGCTCAGCCGGGGCCTTGCGCGCTGCTGCCAGGATAGTCGCCAGCACGATCAAGGCAGCCCCCGCCGCCATGCGCAGGGTCGGCTGGTCGCCGAACAACCACCACGCACCCAGAATCGCGTACACCGGCTCCAGCGCGATGATCATCCCCGCAGTGCGTGCTTCCAGGCCCTCCAGGCTCTTGACGAACAGGAGCTGCGAAAGCCCGGTGCAAAATACCCCCAGCAGCGCCAGGTTGACCCAGTCACTGCCGCCCAGGCTGGTATTGCCCAGATGAGTGAAGGCAAACGGGGCCACCAGCGCAGCCACCACCACGTTCTGCCAGAACGCCACCTGCATGGCGTTCATGTTCGAGGCATTGCGGCGGTTGGCCACGGTCAGCAGAGCGAAGGCCAGGCCCGAGCCCAGGCCCCAGAGCAGGCCGATGGTGCCGCTGTCGAGCAGGTCGAACGATGGCACCACCATCACCAGGCCGGCAGTGACCATCAGCAACAGCAGACCTTGCACGGCACCGATCCGCTGGCCGAACACGCTGCGCTCGATCATGGCGATAAACGCCGGGAAGCTGGCGAAGCCCAGTGTGGCCACAGCCACGCCGCCCACTTTCACGGCGATGAAGAAGGTCACCCAGTGGGTGGCCAGCAGGGCGCCGGTCAGGCCCAGCACGGGCAGGTTGCGCAAGGTGATTGCATCGAGCAGGCGGGTGCCTTTCAGCCCGGCAACGAAGCCCAGGGCGATGAAGGCGAAGGTGGCGCGGCCAAAGGTGATGATGCTGGCGTCGGCTTCGATCAGGTGACCGAAGATACCGGTCAGGCCGAACAACACAGCGGCGATATGAGCAACGCACAGGGCGTTACGGTGGCCGGTGGCAGCACCGGCTACGGGGATTGAAGTCGCGATCATGGCAGTCAAGTCTTCACAATGTGATGCGCGCAAGCACTCCCGGCTGGCGCGGCGCGGGTCTTTAATACTGGGAGTTTTATCGTTATGAGCCCGGACGAACTGCCCGGTGCAAAAAGGCGCCACAGCGTTGGAATTGTGAAGCGAGGCTGCTTACTCGCAGGTACCACACCAGCCAGCCCACGGCGCGGGGCTGGTCGATGTGTGTATTATTTTTGTATACAGGGATTGGCAGCCGGTTGCGGGCGACGTGTGCTTGTCTGATCGCGACATTGGCTGTTGCCTTGCTGCGCCGCGTGGTGTCTGGCGGCTTTGTGCGGGGAGGGGCGTTGTGGGTTGTCTGATCTGGCCTCTTCGCGGGTGAACCCGCTCCCACTCAGGTATTACCGAGGTTGAGACCCGTGTAGGGTTTACCCGCTGAGGGGCCGGATCAGGCTGAATCAGTGCCCCATGGCAAGCTTGGCACTCGTCTGCCGACGACGGTAGGCACTGTCACGGCTGGCCAGCCACCAGTACAGGGGCGAGGTGATTGCCAACCCCACCAGCCAGGACAGATCGGCCCCGTTGATATGCTCGGAGATCGGCCCGACGTACAGCGGCGTGTTCATGAACGGGATCTGCACCACGATGCCGATCGCATAGGCGATCAGCGCCTGCGGGTTGTAACGTCCGTAAATGCCGCCATCGACCTGGAAGATCGACTGGATGTCGTAGTCACCCTTGTGAATGACATAGAAGTCGATCAGGTTGATCGCAGTCCACGGCACAAGCACTACCAGCAGCACCAGCACCATGTCGACGAAGTGGCCGATGAAGTCTGCCGAGGCGAACACCGCCACCACGCAGCAGGCCGACAGCACGATCAGCGACAATACCGCTCGGCTCTTGGCGGTGGGGATCCAGCGGTAGGCGAAGGTTTGCACCAGGGTGATCAGCGACAGCACCGCACCATACAGGTTGAGGGCGTTGTGGCTGATCACGCTGAGCAGGAACAGCACCAGCATGACCGGGCCCAGGGTGCCGGTGGCCAGCTTGACCGCGTCCATGGTGTCCATGCCGGCCGGAATCGCCAGCACCGCCACGGCGCCAAAGATGAACGACAGGCTCGAGCCCAGGGCCGAGCCGAGGTAGGTGGTCCAGAAGGTAGAGCTGACTTTTACATCTGCCGGCAGGTAGCGCGAGTAGTCCGATACATAGGGCGCAAAAGCGATCTGCCACAGCGCCGCCAGCGACACGGTGGCCAGCCAGCCGGCCAGGTTGAAGCCGCCGCGGGTCAGGAAATCGTCGCTTTGCACGTGGGTGAAGATGTAGCCGAAGCCGACCACGATACCGATACCCAACACCCAGGTGCCAATGCGGTTGAGCACGTGGATGAAGCGATAGCCGATGATGCCGATGATGCCCGAGCCCAGCGCGCCGATGACGATGCCCACCGACACCGGCACGGCGTCGACCACACCATGCAGCGATTTGCCGGCCAGCACGATATTGGAGGCGAAGAAGCCGATGTACATCACCCCGGCGATCACCACCACCAGCAGCGCGCCGAGGGTGCCGAACTGGGCGCGGCTCTGGATCATCTGCGGGATGCCCATTTGCGGGCCCTGGGCCGAATGCAGCGCCATCAGCACGCCGCCGACCAGGTGGCCGACCAGGATGGCGACAACGCCCCACACCAGGTTCAGGTGAAACAGCTGCACGCCCAGCGCGCCGGTGACGATGGGCAGCGGCGCGATATTGCCGCCGAACCACAGTGTGAACAGATCCCTTACCTTTCCATGGCGGTCTTGCGGGGGCACGTAG
>Ga0302347_1003217_pt1 | contig 14857 bp, 13 predicted proteins | sample PhyWR1_FD_202178 | JGI IMG/M metagenome (GOLD analysis project Ga0302347, IMG submission 202178) | Leaf surface microbial communities from wheat plants in UC Gill Tract Community Farm, Albany, California, United States - DLSL W.R1 (v2)... | ecosystem: Host-associated > Plants > Phyllosphere >...
CAAATCCAAATCGGCATCCGGAAGAATAATTGCTGGGTTTTTAGCTTCAAGACCTAAAATTAAACGAAGCCTGTTTTTATTTGGATGCTGATCCTGCAAAGCAATCGCCGATTTACTGTTTCCAATTAAGGCCAAAACATCAATTTTTCCAGATTTCATAATTGGAGAAGCTACTTCGCGCCCTCTTCCGTAAACGATATTGATAACGCCTTTTGGAAAACTGCTTCTAAAGGCTTCTAATAATGGCGAAATACATAAAACACCATGTTTAGCAGGTTTAAAAATTACGGTATTTCCCATTATCAAGGCTGGAATTAGCAATGAGAAAGTTTCGTTTAGAGGATAATTGTAAGGCCCAAGACACAAAACCACTCCAAGAGGTCCACGGCGAATCATGGCGTTTACACCTTGTACTTTTTCAAAATGCGAACTACGACCGTTTAATTCTTTATAACTGTCAATAGTATCATAAATATATTCAACCGTTCTGTCAAATTCTTTTTGCGAATCGCCAAGATTTTTTCCAATTTCCCACATCAAAAGTTTAACCACTTCTTCACGGGTTTCTTTCATCTGTGTAACGAAATTCTCCATGCATTTAATACGGTCTGCAACTTTCATTGTTGGCCATAAACCCTGACCTTTGTCGTAAGCGGCATTTGCAGCTTCAACAACTTCAGCAGCTTCTTTTTCTGCCATGAACGGAATCGATCCTAATAATGTTGGCGTATATTTTTCTGTAGACGAAATAGTCGAAAAAACTGGTGTAGTTTGTCCTGTCCATTGTTTTAACTCTCCGTTTACAAGGTAAGTTTCCTGGTTAATTAAGGTTTTAATCTCGAACTCTTCTGGTATTAAACTCATAATCTGGTAATTTATGTTTGGTTATTAATAGCATTTTAATGAAAAAAGAGGCTTTTTTTGGCCTCTTCTTCATTTTTTTATGGTTGTACAGTCTCGCCTTCCCAGTCCAGTATTCCACCAAGCAGATTATAGGCATTATTTATACCTAATTCATTCATAATCTGACATGCTTTGGCACTTCTGGCTCCAGAACGACAATACACATAATAGTTTTTATTTTTATCTAATTCTTCGATTTCATAAATAAAACCCTGACCTTTATTGATATCAATGTTTAAAGCATTTTCAATATATCCGTCATTAAATTCGTCTTCAGTTCTTACGTCTAGTATAACTGCATTCTCGTCAGCAGCTAGTTGATTAACCCAGTCTTCTTGTGATAAATTCATAATAAATGTGTTTTTGTAAAATTACGACGTTTCTATTAATTAAAAACGTACCAAATGCGATTTCGATTATTATTCTCAGAAAACGTTTTAGAGAAAGTATTATAATCAGTGTTTTACAAATTTACTTACTATTTTCAAAAATTCAGTCTATAAAATCGATAGAAAATAAGATTCTTGCATTTACATAAAATTCAAATCCTGTTTTCTGACAATTAATACCAATTCAATCTGTTATCTTTGCAAACAATTAAAAGTTTTAATCTCTTTTTAATAAAATTTTATGCCATGAGTTACCAAAACAGCTATTCAGTTCCTGAAAATTTGTGAAATTCGCGGCAGCAAAAACACCATTCATGCAAAATTCATTAAAAACCATATTTCCTAATTTCTCCAGCGAACTTATTTCGACAATTGAAGAAAACGGAAGCCATCAGGATTTTGAAGCCGGAACAATCTTAATGCGCACCGGACAATATATAAAGAATACCGTTTTAATTACAAAAGGTAAAATCAAAATATACCGCGAAGGCGAAGATGGCGGCGAATTTTTAATGTATTATCTACAACCCGGACAAGCCTGCGCCATTTCGATGATTTGCACAGCCAAAAGCGAGAAAAGCCAAATCATGGCAAAAGTGGTCGAAGATGTTTCTGTAATGATGATTCCGTTGCAATTAATGGACAAATGGATGATGGAACACAGATCCTGGTACGAATTTGTAATCGAAACTTACAGAAGCCGTTTTGAAGAGGTTCTCGAAGTGGTAGATAATATTGCCTTTCGTTCTATGGACGAACGTTTGGAGTTTTATCTAAAAAGACATTCTGATGCCTGCGGATGTTTTGAAGTGAATCTTTCGCATCAGGAAATCGCAACCGAATTAAACACCTCCAGAGAAGTAGTTTCACGCTTACTAAAAAAAATGGAACAACGCGGTTTGGTCAAACTAAACCGAAACCAGATTGAGCTTTTAAAGTAATATTGCCACAGATTTTACAGATTGAACTGGTTTTCGCTGATTTATTTTTTTTACCATTAAAAGATTTTCATAGATTTTTTTTAAATATTTAATTCACGCAGATTTTGCAGATTTAAGCGGATTTAATTTTAATTTAGAAACAAATAAAATCTGCTATTATCTGCCTAAATCTGCAAAATCTGCGTGAAATAAAAATCTTTAATCTGTGGCAATCCGTAAAATCTGTGAGCAAAAAAATCCTTCTGTGATAAATGTTACTGTAGAATTCTAATTTCCGAAGCAACTTTGCATAAAAAAAATGCAATGGAATATTTTGGATATTTTGCCTCAATCATAATCGGTATTTCTCTGGGCTTAATTGGCGGCGGCGGTTCTATACTTACTATTCCAATTTTGGTATATTTATTTAAAGTAAATCCGGATCAGGCCACTTCCTATTCTTTATTTATTGTTGGCTTAACCGCATTATTTGGGAGTTACAGCCATTACAAAATGGGAAATCTAAAGCTGAAATCGGCTCTGTATTTTGCCATTCCGTCAGTGATTTCGATTTTGATAATTCGCGAAGTTATTTTTCCGCAAATTGCTTCAACTTTATTTTCAATCGCTTCTTATTCCGTTTCAAAAGATTTTCTGATTATGATTGTCTTTTCGGTTTTGATGATAACGGCAGCGATTTCGATGATCAAAAAAAATCAACCTGAAATAAAAAGTACCGAAACCAATTATCTTCAATTAAGCTTCATAGGTTTCCTGGTTGGCATTGTAACAGGATTTCTTGGAGCCGGCGGCGGATTTCTAATAATTCCTGCACTTTTATTCTTTGCCAATTTACCAATGAAACAAGCCGTTGGCACTTCATTATTAATCATTACAATTAATTCTTCGATAGGTTTTGGAGGAGATTTATATATTGGCACTCCAATCGATTATACTTTTTTACTAGGCGTTTCAGCAATGGCCCTTTTCGGAATGTTTATCGGAAGTCAGCTTTCTAAAAAAATAGACGGCGCCAAACTAAAACCCATTTTTGGTTGGTTTGTTCTCCTAATGGGATTTTACATTATTACAAAAGAAGTTTTATTTTAATTCGAATTTAGTTTCACTTGTAGAGTAATCTTTGTCAAGGTTTTAAATTTTGGCAAAGATGAAACTAAAAAAATCCGTTTATTTTGGGGAATAAACGGATTTGCATTTTTTGGGCGTTACCTTCGGCCGGGCTATCCGCTATATCTTTTTCTTGCTAAAGGAGCAAGAAAAAGGATGCCGCTTCTATCCCTAACGCATATACGTTGGATAAGAAATTTCCGAATTTTACTTAAAAACTTCAAAATGAGTTCCTCTGTATACAAATAGTTTATCCGAAATAATAGGTTGCCAACCTTTTTTCATCTCATTAATAACATCATGAAATTTAGACAAATTAGCCTGATCCTTGCTTCCCGTAACATATACTTTATTTGGATTAGGAATTGCTATAACAATCTCTCCCTGTACCGCAAAATATTCACGTTTCCAAACTTGTAACAGAATCAAACTTGAAGCAAATTCCCCTTTAGATCTTACCTCATAAAGGCCTTCATCTCCAACAATCTCGAAATCCCAATCAGCAGAGAGATTTTCTATAGCTTTAGCTTTTAAATCTTCTAATGAATAATTCAGATTGATCATATCCGGGCGTCTAATAAAATAGATTGAATTTTCTCTGTTTTCTATATAAAAGACTAGCAATTCTTCGTTGAAACTATGATAAATGATTTTTTCAAAATTTTGTTCAGATTCTGAAACTTTTTCTAAAAATTCCCTATTCCTAATAATTGGAAATATTTTCGATGTATTTACAGATGCTCCTATATACATATGTGTATCATAAGTAACTTTTAAATACGAATCCATAATCTGTTCTAATGCGTGAGGGTGTTTTTTATACTCCTCATAACATTTATAGTATGCATAATTAATTTCTTGATTTCTATATTCTGTAATAATTTGCAATTTATACTGAGAAACAACTTTTAAGCCTTCAATCCTTTCACTTAATTTTTTTATAATTAATTCTGCAAATTCGTTTTCAGACAATAGACCATCTACATTATTACTATTTTGTTCAAAAATTATAAATTTATCATAGTCATTTAGTAAAAATAATTTATCCGAAATTATCGGACAACCTTCATTCTTTATATCTTCTATAACATTGCGAAGTTTAGAGAGTCCTTCCAGATCTTCGCTCCCAGTAACAAAAAAAGTATCTCGATTAGGAATTGCCACAACAATATCTCCAGGAACATTAAATTCTCTTCGAAGAAATAAATTCAGAAGTATAAAACTACTTTCATATTTTCCACCGGCAAAAATTTTAAAAAGTCCTTCTCCATGACCAATTTTAATATCCGGCAGAAGAGATAAATTATTAGTTGCTTTTTGCCATAATTCTTCTATTGAATAATTCAAATCAAACAAATCACTTTTTTGAACAGGGATATTTTTTCCTTCATATTCATGAACAAAAAGCACATATAAGTCTTCATTAAATTTATGAAATACAACATTGTCAAAAGCAAAAACATTTTTAACACTATCTTTTATAAATTGCTCATTTTCAATACGTGGAAAAACTTTTTCACTATTCACTTTTGGAAAATCTATATAAGAGAGAAAAGTAGATTTTATAATTGCAAAAATTTGATCTATAATTTCAGGGTTTTCTAAATAATCTTTATACTCTTTAATGTAGTTAAAGACAAACTCATTATTTTTATATACCATAAGTAAACTATCCTCGGAGAAGAAACTAACTTTTAGATTATCAACACTTAAAGACAGTTTTTGCTTAATCATTTCAAAAAACTGTTGTTTTGTCAATAATTTCTTTTTCTTTTTAAAAAACATAGATAAAATAGTTGAAGTAATTTATTTTTTGAATTGCCCCAAACTTTAGTTGGAGATAATCAAATATATGTAAAAAAGACTTTAGCAAAATTTAAAATTTTGGCTAAAGCCTGATTTATCTTAAACAAAAAACCTCCAGTTAAAACTGGAGGCTATTGATATAATTAATTCGTGAAAATTCGTGTAATTCGTGGTAAACAAAAAATCAATGTTCCCCATATCCAATATCATCCATTTTTCCGCTAAAAACGCGATACTGAATAATAAAATAAACAATTACAAGAAACAAGGCAACAAAAAACCAACTCAAACCAGCGTTTAAACCATATTCATGAGCGGCAGTATTGTAAATCGTTAACGACGGATTTACCTTATTGGTTGAAGGCAAAACATTCGGAAAAATCGAAACTGCTGTTGAAGCAAAACCTCCGACTAAAAATAAAGTTGAAAATACAAATCCGTGACCGTCTTTTTTAAAAGAACGAACTTTAAATAATCCTGCAATTCCAACAAAAGTCATTAGAGGAAAAAACCAAAGAATTGGATTTTCGACAAAATTATGAAACGGTTTTGGCTCGATAAAATGCCAGATTTGTAACGATATAAAAACCAGAATCAGCAAAACAATATTGAGTTTAAAAACCACATTTTTCAATTTCGGGTTCAGCGATGAATTGGTTTTATAAATAATCCAGTTTGCACCGTGAATTGTCAGAGCAACAACACTCACAATTCCTAAAAAAAGCGTAAACCAATCTATAATTCCCAATTCATTTGCCTGCGGACTAAAAGTTGGATTCCATAAAGGCAAAAAGAAATAATGTGCTTCTTGTGTCGAAACACCGTTTTGCACCATTCCGAGATTTACACCACGAACTATATTTCCCAAAGCAATTCCGAAGAAAAGAGCCAAAAGCAAACTCGCAATCCCAAAAGCTTTATCCCAAATACTTTCCCACATATGATTGTGAATCTGTCCACGCATCTCCAATCCGATGGCGCGGAAAATCAAAAGCCACAAAATCATAATCAAAGGCAAATAAAATCCGCTGAAAGAAGAGGCATATAAAGTTGGAAAAGCAAAAAACAAAACCCCTCCGGCCGCAATAAGCCAGACTTCATTGGCATCCCAAAATGGACCAATTGAATTTGTGATTACTTTTTTATCTCTTTCTGTTTCTGCAAAAAACAAATGAATAATTCCTGCACCAAAATCATAACCGTCTAAAACGAGATAAACAGCCAAGATTCCCATTAAAACTACGTACCAAAAAAATTCCATACTTATATTTTTTCTGATGAAAGATCCACATTATGAGGTCCTTTATTAATAATTTTTCCAATTAAAAGCAAAAACAACATTCCCAGTAAAAGGTACAAACCAATAAAACCAAGCAATGTAAACAAGGTATTTCCTGATGAAACCGTTGGCGAGGCTCCGGCGGCTGTTCTTAGTAAATTGTAAACCAGCCAAGGCTGTCTTCCTAATTCTGCCGTGTACCAGCCTGTAGTATTGGCAATATAAGGAAACGGCATCATAAACATTAAAGACCATAAAATCCATTTGGTTTCGAATAATTTTCCTCTGATTAACTGAAAAAGCGACAAAACCATCAGTCCAATAAAAACAGTTCCAAGCCCTACCATAATGTGATAAGCATAATACAAACCTGAAATATTAGTTGGATGCTGGTCTTCTTCAAACTGATCTAAACCTTTTATTTCCTGCTCCCAGTTTCCGTAAGTCAGGAAACTTAAAATATTAGGAACAGCAATTTTATTGTCTAATTTTTTATCTTTTACGTCGGGTTGTCCAATTAAAACAATTTCAGAACCTTTTTTCTCCGTATGAAAAATACCTTCCATTGCGGCAAAAGTCACGGGCTGGTATTTTACAACATTTTTTGCCAGTAAATCTCCTGTCGGAACTGCCACAATAACACTAGAAATCAATCCGAAGATAACTCCGGTTTTCAGGAACAGTTTTCCAAAAGAAACATTCTTTTGGCTTAAAATATAAAAAGCACCAATTCCGGCCACAACAAAAGAACTTGTTACCATAGACGCAGCCTGATTGTGTAAATAAGAAGGCCAAAGCCAAGGATTGAGAAATAAAGCCTGAAAATTAGTCAGTACAAATTTTCCGTTTTCGAGGATTTCATATCCAACCGGGTTTTGCATCCACGAATGTGTCGCAATGATTAAGAATCCGCTGGCCCAGGAACCAATCATGATTAATAATCCGGTTACAAAATGCCATTTATGTCCGAGGAGTTTTTCTCCAAACAAAAATAAACCCAGAAAAGATGATTCGAGAAAGAAAGAAAACATTCCTTCCATGGCGAGTGTCTGACCAATAATTCCGCCGGTTAATTCAGAGAATTTTGCCCAGTTGGTTCCAAATTGAAATTCCATCGGAATTCCGGTTACGACGCCCATTGCAAAATTCAGGGCGAAGATTTTCATCCAGAAATGGGTAGCATGATTGTATTGTTCGTCTTTAGTTTTTAAGTATTTCCATTTGAAGTAAACAATGATGAGCGAAAGACCCATTGTAAGTTGTGGAAAAAGATAATGAAAAGTAATGGTGAATGCGAATTGCATTCGGTCATAAAAGAGCATTTCTTCCATAAGTGGTAATTTGTTTATGAAGTTCCACAAATTTAACCATTACAACCCGAATTAGCCTCTTTAAAAAAAAGTTTATCGCCTGATATTTGTTAAACTTTTCAACAATTTGAAAAGTGTTTTTTACACTTGTGTTTAAAAATACACCGCCAAATTTGTCATTTCGACCAAAGAGAGAAATCACACTGGAAATTCTACAAAGATTGGAGATATACTATACGGAATTCCGTGTGTGATTTCTCCCCTCGGTCTAAATGACAATACTGTATGCTAAACATAGCCCGTGGTTTCAACCACGGGAAACGTATCGTGATATGCATTGTGTTCCTGCGGTTGAAACCACAGGCTATATTTATATGGTTTATGTTTTTATTATTTTTTTAGAATCCCTTTTTCTACGCTTTCATTAATCAAACCTTCGGCATAATTCCATAACGAAGCTGAACCATTTTTTATAACGCTCTTTTTTTCATAAACCTTATCGTACTTCACATCAAACTCTTTCCATGTTCCTCCGTTATTCGAAGTATTTTGTAATAAAGGTTCTAATCTGTCCATCGATCTTGCAAATTTGGCTTCGTTGGTTTCTCCGGCTTCAAATTCTTCCCAAACCGAAATAAACTCTTCAGCTTGATTTTTAGGCAATAAACCAAAAATTCTGTTTGCAGCTAACCGTTCTTCATCTGTATTATCATGACTTTTCAAAGTATCATACATAAAAACATCACCAGCGTCGATTTCTACAATATCATGAATCAAAACCATTTTTACGACTTTCAAAACATCAATTGGTTCATCTGAATGTTCGGCCAAAACAATCGCCATTAAAGCTAAGTGCCAACTGTGTTCAGCATCATTTTCGCAGCGGTCGCTGTTAAACAACTTCGTTTTTCGCTGAATATATTTTACTTTATCAATCTCTTTTATAAAAGCAATTTGATTCAATAAATCTTCTGTTTTCATATCCATAATTTTCGTCAGTTGCAAAATTACATAGATTTTTTTCTACCCTATAAGTTATATCAGTTCATTTTAAATTTGCTTACATCACTCATATAGCGAAATTTCTTTTTTTTTACACAGAAATCAAATTTCTGTAACATTAGTCACCTATTTTAATAAAAAACAAAGTTACCTTTGTAACCCATCATTTTTCAATTAATATCATGAAAATAGAACAAATTTACACCGGATGCCTTGCGCAGGGTGCATACTATATAACTTCAGACGGTGAAGCTGCGATTATAGATCCGCTTAGAGAAATCCAGCCTTATTTAGATCGTTTAGAACGCGACAACGTTAAATTGAAATATATTTTTGAAACGCATTTTCACGCAGATTTCGTTTCAGGACATGTCGATTTAAGCAAAGAAACAAAAGCACCAATCGTTTACGGACCAAACGCTGCCTGCGAATTTGACTGCATTTCTGCAAAAGACGCACAGGAATTTAAAATTGGAAAAGTAACCATTAAAGTTTTGCACACTCCAGGACATACTATGGAAAGTGCTACTTTTTTACTGATTGACGAAAACGGAAAAGACCACGCTATTTTTTCTGGAGACACCTTATTTATTGGTGACGTAGGTCGTCCGGATTTAGCTCAAAAAGCAGCCGGAATGACACAAGATCAATTGGCAGGAGTTTTATTTCATTCGTTGAGAGATAAAATCATGACTTTGGCCGATGATGTAATCGTTTATCCTGCGCATGGAGCAGGAAGTGCCTGCGGAAAAAACATGAGCAAAGAAACCGTTTCGACTATAGGAAATCAAAAAGCGACCAATTATGCTTTGCGCGCCAACATGACCGAAAAAGAATTCATAAAAGAAGTAACCGACGGTTTATTGCCTCCTCCAGCCTATTTTAGTATGAACGTTGCCATGAACAAACAAGGTTACGAAAGCTTTGAAACCGTTTTGCATAACGGAATGAAAGCTATTAAAGCAGATGATTTTGAAGCTGTTGCCGAAGAAACCGGAGCTTTAATTTTAGATACTCGAAAAAGTGGCGACTTCGCAAAAGGATTTATTCCACAGTCGATTAATATCGGAATCAATGGTGATTTTGCACCGTGGGTCGGAACTTTAATTGGAGACGTAAAACAACCTATTATATTAGTAACCGAAGTTGGCTTAGAAGAAGAAACCGTAACACGTTTAAGCCGTGTTGGGTTTGATACTATTATTGGTCACTTAGAAGGCGGTTTTGAAGCTTGGGAAAAAGCCGGTTTTGAAATCGATACGGTAAACCGAATTTCAGCAGACGAATTTGCTGCTCAATTCAACATCAAAGAAGATAAAGTTATAGACGTTCGAAAAGAAACAGAATACGAAGCAGAACATATCGAAGACGCTTACAGCAAACCTTTGGCTTATATTAATGACTGGGTAAAAGACATTAATCCAAATGAACATTTTTTTCTTCATTGCGCCGGTGGTTATCGCAGTATGATCGCAGCTTCGATTTTGCAGGCTCGCGGTTTCAGAAATTTCAGCGAAGTTGACGGCGGCTTTGGAGCCATCTCAAAAACTGAAATTCCAAAATCAGATTTTGTCTGCCAAAGTAAAGTATTAAAATAAATTTAAGGTACTGAGTTACTAAGATTCTAAGGTTCTAAGATTTTTGAACTTTAAACTTAATAACTCAAAACCTAAAAAAATAAACCTTAGTAACTTAGCAACTTAGAACCTTAAAAATATGCTAGAAATTATTAAAGAACCTTGGCCTTGGTACGTTTCGGGTCCGTTGATTGGTTTAACTGTTCCTATTTTATTAATTATCGGAAATAAATCTTTCGGGATTAGTTCATCGCTTCGTCATATTTGCGCGGCTTGTATTCCGGCCAATATTTCGTTTTTTAAATACGACTGGAAAAAAGAAAGCTGGAATTTATTCTTCGTTTTCGGAATCTTTCTAGGTGGCGTTATTGCAGCTTATTTCCTTTCAAATCCAAATCCGGTCGAAATTACTCCCGAACTTTCGGAACAATTAGCAAGCTACGGAATCACAGATCATTCTGGTTTAGTTCCGGCTCAGTTATTTTCCTGGGAAAGCCTTTTGACTCTTCGCGGATTTATTATGATTGTCGTAGGCGGATTTTTAGTAGGTTTCGGAACACGTTATGCGGGCGGATGTACGAGCGGACACGCCATTATGGGAATTTCAAATTTGCAATGGCCATCAGTAGTCGCAACAATCTGTTTTATGATTGGCGGTTTCTTAATGTCGCTTTTGATTTTACCTTATATTCTTTCACTTTAAAATTTCAAAAATGAGCAATTTAGAAAATAAAAATACAGACAGCGAAGGAATCAACGCAAGCCATAAAAAAGAAACAGGATTCGCAAACCTTAAATATTTAATCGTTGGAATTCTTTTCGGAATTGTATTCGTAAAAGCCGAAATCATTAGTTGGTTTCGCATTCAGGAAATGTTTCATTTGCAATCCTTCTTTATGTATGGCGTAATTGGAAGCGCAGTTGCAGTTGGCGTAATCTCTGTTTTTATCATTAAAAAATTCAATATCAAAACCCTTCAGGGCGAGAAAATCGAAATTCAACCCAAAACTTTCAGCAAAGGACAAATCTACGGCGGATTAATGTTCGGTTTCGGATGGGCAATTACCGGAGCTTGTCCCGGGCCACTTTTCGCTCAAATTGGTACAGGTGCGACTGTAATTGTGGTTACTTTGTTAAGTGCCATTGCAGGAACCTGGTTTTATGGTCTTATAAAAGACAAACTTCCTCACTAATTTTTTTACTTTACTATTATAGTTCTAAACCCGATAAGTTGTCAAATTTATCGGGTTTTATTTTTTCTAAAATCAGAAAACAAAAAATAAACTTCTAAAATCTAAAATCTAATTCCGGGCGTGCCACCATCACGATAAAAGGGCCAATTCACTTTACGTTTATTCGCCCTTTTATCGTGATGCTGTCGGGCTATCCGTACTGCTTCGGCAGTTTACTCCTATCCCTCACGCAAAAAAGACCCCAACAAATTTAGAAACGCATTAGGTATAAAGAACTGAATTGTAAGAACTTTGGAAAAGCTTACATTTCGTTCAAATAAAAAAACGTTACTTTAATTTTTAGTTAAATATCAATATATCAGTGTTTTAAAACCAAAAATATCTTATTTTTATTCCAGCTTTTATCTCATTCAAAATAGCTTTCATTTTGAATTAACAAAAAATTAACACAACATTTGTATATACAACAATTAAAACTTCTACATTTGTATATACAAATTATACACTTACGACTATGACAATTGAAGAGGTTATTAAGAGTACAGTTAAGATGGATAATGCGAAAAAAGTTATTCTGAATATCATGTACACACAGAATGTGATTCAGGATCATTTCAACGAGTTAATAAAACCGTATGATTTATCCGGAGAGCAATACAATGTGCTGCGTATATTAAGAGGACAAAAAGGAAATCCTGCTAATATGTGTGTCATACAAGAACGTATGTTAGCTAAAACGAGCAACACAACCCGATTAGTTGACAAATTATTACTAAAAGAATTCGTAACAAGAAATGTCTGTCCTGACAATCGCCGAAAAATTGAAGTTTTAATTACACAAAAAGGACTTGATGTTTTAAAAGAATTAGATCCAAAAGTAGATGAGCACGAGCGCGCATTTGCAGAGAATATAAGCCCCGAAGAGCTAGAATTATTAAACAAGTTATTAGAAAAATACCGAACCCAACAAAATTAATATTATATGAGCACATTATTAGAAAATCTAAACTGGAGATATGCAACAAAAAAGTTTGATGCAACAAAAAAAATCTCTGAAGCTGATTTAAATACTTTAAAAGAAGCTGTTAGATTAGCTGCTTCTTCATACGGATTACAACCTTATAAAGTAATTATCGTCGAAAATCCAGAATTAAGAGAACAATTAAAAGCTGCTGCTTACGGACAAACTCAAATTACAGATGCTTCTCAATTATTTGTTTTTGCTAACGACTTAAACGCAGGACCAGAATCTGTAGCTGCATACATTAAAAACATTAGCGAGACAAGAGGTGTTCCTACTGAAGCATTAGGCGGATTTGCAGACATGATGAATGGAGTAATTTCGAACTTAACACAAGATGCTAAAAACATCTGGACAGCAAAACAAACTTACATTGCCTTAGGAACTTTATTAGCTGCTGCTGCCGAATTAAAAATCGATGCAACTCCAATGGAAGGATTTAATCCGGCTGCATTCAACGAAATCTTAGGTTTTGACAAATTAGGATTAAACGCTTCAGTTATTGCAACTGTAGGTTACAGACATGATGAGGACGACGCTCAGCATTACAAAAAAGTTAGAAAATCAAACGAGGAATTATTTATCACTATATAATTATTTATTAATCCAAATTCAATTTTAACAACATGAAAAATTTAAAAACAATTGCAATTGCATTATTCGTAGCTGTAGCAGGTATCTCAGCAAACGCACAAACTAAAAAAATCGACGTAAAAGCTTCTACTATCAAATGGGTAGGTAAAAAAGTAACTGGAGAGCACTCAGGAACTGTAAACTTCAAAGACGGAGCGGTAGTTTTCAAAGGAAAAAAATTAACTGGAGGAAGCTTCACTGTTGATATGACTTCATTAACTGCTACTGATTTAACTGGAGAATACCAAGGAAAATTAAACGGTCACTTAAAAGCTGACGATTTCTTTGGAACTGACAAATTCCCAACTGCAAAATTAGTTTTCAAAAAAATTGGTTCAAAATCTGCTGACGTTTACACTGTAACTGCTGATTTGACTATCAAAGGAATTACTAAACCAGTAACTTTCGATATCACTGTAAGCGGAAACACTGCTACAACAGCTTTCAAAGTTGACAGAACTAAATACGATATCAAATACAACTCTGGTAACTTCTTCGAAAACTTAGGAGACAAAACTATCAATGACGATTTCGAATTAACAGTAGCTTTAAAATTCTAATTTAAGCTTACTAATTCACATATAAGAAAACCCCAATAGTTGATTCTATTGGGGTTTTCTGCTTTTAAGACTTTTCAAAACCATAACATCCTTAACTTTAAGATAACGCTTTCATAACAACTATACCCGAATTGATTAACATTCGGGCTCTAATTTTGAGAAAAATAAAAAATCAAAAACTAGAAATTTAAATTATAGTTATGAAAACACAATTACGCATTACACTTATTACACTACTAAGCACTTTTTTTCTACAAGCACAACAACAAACAAAAGGAATTATTGGCACTAACAACTGGATGAACAACTGGACCAATTTTAAACCAGCTGCAAACGAATATAATGAAGCAACCAATATCATTGCCGGAACAATCGACAAAGATTTAAGATTGGTAAAACGAAATACTTATCAACTTGTTGGTGTTGTTTATGTTACCAACAATGCAACTTTAACAATAGAACCTGGAACAGTAATTCGCGGAGACGATAAAACCTGCGGAACTTTAGTGATTACAAACGGTTCTAAGATTATTGCAGAAGGTCTTGAAACTGACCCTATTATCTTTACTTCAAACAAAGAAAACACAGAAAGAAAACCAGGCGACTGGGGCGGAATTATCGTTTTGGGTAAAGCTCCTGTAAATACTCTTGGAGGCGTTCATACTTTACCTTTTGACCTTGAACCGGTTTTAAATCATTACGGTGGTCAGGATGCTGAAGATAATTCTGGAATCCTAAAATATGTTCGAATTGAATATGCCGGAAGAAAACAAAGCGCTGCAAAAGAACTTAACGGTCTTTCGTTGGCAGGAGTTGGACGAAAAACGATTTTAAGCAATATCCAGATTAGTTTTTCTAACGATGATTCTTTTGAATGTTACGGAGGAGATTTGAACATGAATAATTTAATCTCTTTTAGAACTACAGATGATGATTTCGATTTTACACAAGGTGCACAAATCAATATTAGCAATAGTATTGCTATTCGTCACCCTTTTTCTTCTGATGTTTCAGGATCAAGATGTTTTGAAGTAGATTCTTATGACAAAGTAGGAAATACGGACATGACTAAAAAAATGACCAAAATAAATGCTTCAAATATTACTTTAATCAATCTTGAAGAAAATAATCAGGGA
>Ga0302347_1003220_pt1 | contig 14847 bp, 12 predicted proteins | sample PhyWR1_FD_202178 | JGI IMG/M metagenome (GOLD analysis project Ga0302347, IMG submission 202178) | Leaf surface microbial communities from wheat plants in UC Gill Tract Community Farm, Albany, California, United States - DLSL W.R1 (v2)... | ecosystem: Host-associated > Plants > Phyllosphere >...
CGACGAGCTGGAAACCGTCATCCTGTCGGTCGACCCAGAGCGCGAGCGCATCTCCCTGGGCATCAAGCAGCTGGAAGACGATCCGTTCTCCAACTTCGTTGCTGTCAATGACAAGGGCGCTATCGTCCGTGGCATCGTGAAAGAAGTTGACGCCAAAGGCGCCATCGTCACTCTGGCCGACGACATCGAAGCTACTCTGAAAGCTTCCGAAATCAGCCGTGACCGCGTTGAAGACGCGCGTAACGTTCTGAAGGAAGGCGAAGAGATCGAAGCCAAGATCATCAGCGTTGACCGCAAGTCCCGCGTTATCAGCCTGTCGATCAAATCGAAAGACGACGCTGAAGAGCGCGAAGCCATCCAGAGCCTGAAAAACGCTCCGGAAGCGGCTGCCGACACCACCATGGCTGCGCTGCTGCGCGAAGCAATGGCCAAACAGAACTGAGTTCTGTTTGATCGGTAAAAAAGGGCGACCCTCGGGTCGCCCTTTTTTTATGCCTGCGAATTTCTAGGGCCGGCCTATCCTGCGGTCTCTGTGGGAGCCGCGCTTGCCGGCGATGGGCTGCGAAGCAGCCCCCATGCAAGCGACACCATTCTGACGAATTTTGAGTGACTTGAAACGTTGGGGCCGCTGCGCGGCCCATCGCCGGCAAGCGCGGCTCCCACACCGAATGCGGTGGGTTTGCGGGCTGTGCTACACAGATGGCGCAGGCTCACGCTCACATCCGGCCAACACCGCCCGTTGTGAGAGCGGGTTCACCCGCGAATCAGGCGTCGCGGTGGATGGCGCCGGCTTAGCCGGGGTTCACGGTGTAGACCATTCTTGAATTACTTCAATCTTGAATTTTTTTATTAAGTCAAGATCCACCCTGTTCAAATCTCTCCCGGCGTGCTACAAACTGGTTAAGCAATGATCTAGCTGCTTGATAACGAAGGGAAAAATATGACGAAGTCGGAGCTGATCGAACGTATTGTCACCCATCAAGGGCTGCTTTCGTCCAAGGACGTGGAGCTGGCCATCAAGACTATGCTTGAGCAGATGTCACAGTGCCTGGCGACCGGTGATCGCATCGAGATCCGCGGTTTTGGCAGCTTCTCGCTGCACTATCGGGCCCCTCGTGTGGGTCGTAACCCCAAGACGGGGCAGTCGGTCAGCCTCGAAGGCAAGTTTGTGCCGCACTTCAAGCCCGGCAAAGAGCTGCGCGACCGGGTCAATGAAGAAGACGAGGCGGAAGCCTGATCATCAAGGAGCAATCTGATGCGTAACCTCAAGCGCGCCCTGGCGGCGGTGTTTGTGCTGCTGTTGGCGGCTGTGGTGCTGTTCTTTGTGCTGGAAAACCAGCAGACCGTGTCGTTGGTCCTGTTCGGCTGGGCCGCCCCGGCAATGCCGGTTGCCGTGGTGGTGTTGGCTGCCCTGGTCCTCGGCCTGGCGGTCGGGCCATTGCTAGGTGCCTACGGCGTGCAGCGCAGCAAGCGCAAGATCAGGGCGTCTGCCCGACAGGCCGCGTTGAGCGGTAACTAGCGAAAATTCCTACGCACACATAGGAAAGTCTCACCTATGCATGTGCCGGCCGTCATGGGGTAATAGGGCACCTCTTCGGCTCAGGCGAACGCGTGCAGCATGCAATACCCCAGCCTTTCCCATCACGGCGGTACCCGTGGCGTCACCGGGTCTTGCCACCAGCTGCACCTTGCCCCGTCCAGTAGCCTGCTGGTCGACTGCGGCCTGGAGCAGGGGGCCGAGGCCGCGCCAGGCGCCGAGTCTGCGGCGCTTGGTTTCGATGTACAAGGCATCCAGGCGCTGGTCGTCACCCATGTTCATCTTGATCACGTTGGTCGGATCCCGGCACTGCTGGCTGCTGGCTACCGCGGCCCCATCCTGTGCAGCGAGCCCTCCGCCCGTTTATTGCCGCTGGTGCTGGAAGATGCCTTCAGGCTGGGCATCAGCAGAAAGCCTGCGCTGGTGGCGCGTTATCTCGACCTGGTGCGCAGCCTTGTCGTGCCGCTGCCGTTCGAGCGCTGGCACATGCTGCTCGAACGCCCCGGCCTGACCTGCCGCATTCGCCTCCAGCGTGCCGGGCACCTGCTGGGCTCGGCTTATGTCGAGTGTGATATCCAGCGGGAGCATGCCAACAGCCGTTACGTGTTCTCCGGTGACCTGGGCGCTTGCAGCAACCCCATGCTGCGGCCCGTGCAGCCACCGGAGCGGGCTGACGTGCTGGTACTCGAAAGCACCTACGGCGACCGCCTGCACCCGCCTGCAGGTGACCGACGCCAGCGTCTGGAAGCTGCCATTGACCGCGCCCTGGCCGACCAGGGCACTGTCCTGATTCCTGCATTCAGCCTGGGCCGCACCCAAGAGCTGCTGTACGAGCTCGAAGACATTCTTCACCGCAAGGCCTTGCTGGGCTCAGCCGGCCATGGCTCTGAGGAGGATCCCCTCAATTGGTCACAATTGCCGATTATCCTTGATTCACCCTTGGCCCAGCGCATCACTGGCGTGTACCGCGAGCTGCATGAATATTGGAGCGCCGAAGCGAGGGCGCGCCTCGTCGAAGGGCGCGACCCGCTTGGTTTCAGCCAGCTGATCAGCGTGGACAGCCATGCCCGTCACCAGCAGGTGGTCAACTACCTGAAGAGTACCGGGCGGCCAGCGATCGTGATTGCCGGCAACGGCATGTGTTCGGGTGGGCGTATCGTCAACTACCTCAAGGCCATGCTGGGGGATGCACGGCATGAGGTGATGTTTGTGGGGTACCAGGGTAAGGGCACGCCTGGGGCGGTTATACAGGCCAGTGAAGCTGCGCAGGGGGTTGAGCAGGTTGATCTGGATGGGCAGATGTATGAGGTGCGGGCGAAAGTCAGGACACTACCGGGATACTCAGGGCATAAGGATCAAGCGGGTTTGCTTGGATTTGTTGACGGAATGCAGCGTGCGCCTGAAAAAATAGTGCTGGTGCACGGCGAGCGAAGATCGAAGATCCTGCTGGCATCGGCCCTCAAGCAAGCGTTTGCATGCGGTACACGAGGCGCGTGTGTTTCCATACCTGATTGACCATTTAGCAGAATTTCACAGGGAGTTAATCTAGTTGGGAACCACTAATATCTTCTGAGCTCCAACCGTGTTCGTTTCATTCATCTTGACCGGACGTGCCGGGTAGGGTGGAATCAGGCAGAGTATGAAGGCAGATTGACCCTACGCTCGATCTCGACCGCCCTGATGAAGCCAAATCGCTGGCGAGTGGCCCGCGCTTCGGGTGAGGTCGGTGTTTGAATGATGTTTGACGGACCCCAGGATAATCAGAATAAATGCTTAACGACCCTCAGCGCCCGAATCGTGATGATGAAATTGAACTTGTCGAACTGATACAGGGAGTATGGCGCCAGAAGGTGTGGGTGGGTTTGGTCGCTGCGCCGATTGTTTCAGTGGGCGTTGCTTATGCATTGCTGGCGACCCCGGTATATGAGGCGAGGCTGTTCGTAGAGCCTCCCAGCCAGAACGATATTGCTCAGCTGAATTACGGCCGTGGCGGTGAGTCGGGCTTGGCCCACCTGACGGTAAAAGACGTGTATGACACTCACCTTCAGGCATTGCAGTCAGAGGGTGTGCGCAACAAGTTTTTCCGTGATGTTTATCTGCCAAGCCTAGACCAGGAACGTCGGCAGGGCTCGCGCGACTCGTTGTATAGCGAATTTGCCAATGTGTTGACCGTGGCGCCGGCAGGCAAAGGTTCAACCACGCGTTACGCGGTTACCGCTTCTACCGCCGACCCTGAGCAGGCGGCAAAGTGGGTGGTGGCTTATAACGAGCTGGCTGCAGGTAATGCCAAGCATGAGGTGCTAGAAAGCAACCGCAGTGACATGTTGATCAAGGCTGACAACCTGCAGACTCAGATCGATGCCATGAAGGCCAGTGCTCTTCGGGAGAGGGAAGACCGCATCGCCCAGCTGAAGGAGGCCTTGGTCGTCGCCAAATCCATAGGCTTGGAGAAACCGCCAGTCATCTCGCAATCGTTAACTGATGAGGTCTCGGCTGCGATGGGAGGGTCACTCACCTACATGCGCGGGAGCAGAGCGCTGGAGTCGGAAATCTCGAACCTTCTAGCGCGTACCTCGGATGACCCATTCATCCGTGGACTTCGCCCTTTGCAAGAGAGCGTCATGTTCTATCGTAATTTGAAGCTTGACCCAGCGGTCATTCAGGTTTTTGAGCAGGACGGGGCTGTGGAGCTACCGGATCGTCCGGTCAAACCAAGAAAGGCATTGATCGTCGCGCTTAGCGCAGTTTTGGGGTTGGGCGCGGGTGTCATGCTTGCAATCGGCAGAGAGCTCTGGAGTCGGCGTCGCCCAAGTTGAGTCGGACCATCTCTCACTAATACATGCATCTCTTTGATTCATATACAAAAGAATGTTAGGTGGCGCCCGGTGAACGGTTGAGGGGTGCAAGAAACCTGTTTTGATGACGCCAGGGTTCGCAACGGTGTAATGTGGATGCCCTGCAGTGTGGCGGGTAGAATCCGCTGGCGGGTTGTCGTTGCCAACCTATGGCGGGTCTCAGCCTTGAGTCGCGGGAACTGCTTCAGCTGGGTTCATCCCGTCGTAGGATGAAATGGATATCTTAAACACCCCGCCTCCTGTCATCTGTGCAGGCGGGTAATATAGAAGGGTGGTTCGCGCGAATGATGGATATCAGAAAGCAGGCAGTTGAGAAGTTTCAGGGTAAAACAGCCCTGATCGGTATTGTGGGGCTCGGATATGTTGGGCTGCCGCTGATGCTGCGTTATAACGCAATCGGCTTCAATGTTTTAGGTATAGACATTGATAAAGTAAAAGTCGAGCGCCTGAATGCTGGGCAAAGCTACATTGAGCATATTTCCAGTGAGCGAATTTCTGCTGCTCGGCAGCAGGGGTTCGAGGCTACCACGGACTTTAGTCGTGTCAGCCAGTGCGACGCATTGATTCTGTGTGTGCCAACGCCGCTGAACAAATACCGCGAACCTGACATGAGCTTTGTCATTAACACCACAGATGCCATAAAGCCTTATTTACGGGCAGGGCAGGTGGTTTCACTGGAAAGTACTACCTATCCGGGAACCACGGAAGAGGAACTTCTGCCGCGCGTTCAGGAAAATGGCTTGAAAGTAGGCGAAGATATTTTCCTAGTCTATTCGCCGGAGCGTGAAGATCCTGGCAATGCCAACTTTGAAACACGCACAATTCCCAAGGTCATCGGCGGGCACACACCAGCCTGCCTGGATGTGGGGATCGCTTTGTATGATCAGGCCATTGAAAAAGTCGTACCGGTAAGCTCCACCAAGGCTGCTGAAATGACAAAGCTTTTGGAAAACATTCATCGGGCAGTAAATATCGGCCTAGTGAATGAAATGAAGATCGTCGCTGATCGCATGGGCATCGACATCTTCGAAGTGGTCGATGCCGCAGCCACCAAGCCATTTGGTTTCACTGCCTACTATCCCGGCCCTGGGCTTGGCGGCCATTGCATTCCGATCGATCCCTTCTATCTGACCTGGAAAGCGCGTGAATACGGTGTAAATACCCGCTTCATCGAGCTGTCGGGTGAGGTCAACCAGGCAATGCCGGAATACGTCCTCGGCAAACTGATGGATGGGCTGAACGAGGCTGGCAGGGCGCTGAAAGGTAGCCGAATTCTCGTCCTGGGCATTGCCTACAAGAAAAATGTCGATGACATGCGCGAGTCGCCCTCGGTAGAAATCATGGAACTGATCGAGGCTAAAGGTGGCGTGGTTGCCTACAGCGACCCCCATGTGCCGGTCTTCCCGAAGATGCGCGAACATCACTTTGACCTTCGCAGCGAGCCCTTGACTCCAGAAAACCTGGCTTCCTTCGATGCGGTGGTATTGGCGACCGACCACGACAAGTTCGATTACGCGTTGATCGAGGCCAAGGCCAAGTTGATCGTGGACAGCCGTGGCAAATACCGTGCTCCCGCAGCCCACATCATAAAGGCGTGAGCCGCAGGTAGTTTTGCCTATCCGCCTGGGGCTCGGTACCGGGCGGGTTCAACTGTTTGGTAAGGACGGTTCATGAAGAATTTTGCACTGATCGGCGCTGCCGGCTACATTGCTCCGCGACACATGCGGGCTATCAAGGACACCGGCAACCGCCTGGTATCCGCTTACGACATCAATGATTCGGTCGGTATCATCGACAGCATCTCGCCGCAGAGCGAGTTTTTCACCGAGTTTGAATTTTTCCTCGAGCATGCTAATGGTCTGAAGCGAGATGCTGCGACCGCGCTGGATTATGTCGCCATCTGCTCTCCAAACTACTTGCATTACCCGCACATCGCCGCGGGGCTGCGCTTGGGTTGCGATGTGATCTGCGAAAAGCCGTTGGTACCAACACCAGAAATGCTCGATCAGCTTTCTCTCATCGAAAAAGAGACCGGCAAGCGCCTCTACAATATCCTGCAGCTGCGTCATCACCAGGCGATCATCAAGCTGAAGGAAAAAGTTGCGGCAGCGCATCGTGAGCACAAGTACGAAGTAGATCTGACCTATATCACTTCGCGCGGCAAGTGGTACCTAAAAAGCTGGAAAGGGGACCCTCGCAAGTCGTTTGGCGTCGCCACCAATATTGGCGTCCACTTCTACGACATGCTGCACTTCATATTCGGCAAGCTGCAGCGCAACGTCGTACATTATTCATCGGAGCACAAGGCCGCCGGCTACCTCGAATACGAGAAGGCACGCGTGCGCTGGTTCCTTTCGGTGGATGCCGATGACCTGCCTGAGTCCGTCAAAGGTAAGAAGCCTACCTATCGCTCCATCACCGTAGATGGCGAGGAGATGGAGTTTTCCGAAGGTTTCACGGACCTGCATACAACCAGCTATGAGGAAATCCTGGCCGGCCGTGGTTACGGCATCGAGGACGCTCGCCATTGCGTGGAGACTGTGAACGTGATTCGTAGTTCAGCTATCGCTCAGGCGAAGGACAACGAGGCACATCCTTTCGTGCTGAGTCTCTCCCGCTGAAACAGGCATGATACCGGGCGGCCGCCGGGCCGCCTTTTTTCTTGCGCTACCCTTTGCAAGGTCTTGGCCAGCTTGTCCAATAACAATGAAACATCGCCGCAGGAATGGAGCTCGTTACGGGCGCGCAAACACATGCGCCTGGACGTTCAGGGTTTGCGTGCGGTAGCGGTTCTGGCAGTTCTTGCCTACCACATGGACAGCGCATGGCTTCCAGCGGGGTTCGTTGGGGTCGATGTATTTTTTGTTATTTCGGGTTTTATCATCACTGCGCTATTGACGGAGCCGGGGCAAAAGATTCGCTTGGCTGACTTTTACCTGAACCGTTTCAAGCGCATCGTTCCCGCCTATGCAGTCATGCTGGCTGTGGTCAGCGTTGTGTCGTCAGTCCTTCTGCTACCTGCAGACTTCACGTTTTTCCATCAGAGTTCGAAGTCGGCAGCTGTCTTTGCTAGCAACCTGTATTTCGCCGACTTTGGCAGCTATTTCGCTCCTCGTGCAGAAGAGCTACCGCTATTGCATACCTGGTCGCTCGCGATAGAGATGCAATTCTATTTGATCTTCCCATTTGTTCTGCTTTGTCTGCCCCGTTCCTGGCGCTTGCCTGGGCTCGCGGTGCTGTCGGTCCTTCTGCTCGTGTGGAGCAGTCGGAGCGTGCTGATGGGGCAGGGCCGGGAGTATTTTTCGCTACTTGCCCGTGCACCTGAATTTCTGATCGGGGGTGTGGTAGCGCTCGGTATGCGAGACCGTGAGTTAACCACAGCTGTGTCGTCACTGTTAGGCGTGCTGGGCTTGGGCTTGCTTGCCGCCAGCTTCGTTCTGGTAGATAAAACCCAGTTCCCTGGGTTATGGGCGCTGGCGCCATGCACCGGAACGGCGCTGCTGATCGCAGCGCGACGCAGTGCGGTCAACACGCTTTTGTCCACACCAGGGATGGTGTGGATCGGTGGCATTTCCTACTCCCTGTACCTGTGGCATTGGCCGGTCCTGGCGTTTCTTCGCTACTACACAGGCCAGAATGAACTCGGCATGCAGTGGTTGTCGGTCGCGCTGGTAGCGTCGTTTGCGCTGGCGTGGATTTCCTGTCGATTTGTCGAGGAGCCGGTGCGTGTGTTGTCCGGCTTTCGTCGCCTAGCGCCGACGGCTGCACTTGCAGTACTCGGCATCACGGCGATTGCCTTGCTGAGTGCCCGGCTCAACTCGGTGATGGTTGGCCCGGTACCGATCGAACAGGCTCGATATGCAGCCCCTGAGCTGATTTGCCACGGGCAGCAAGTGGGTGAATGCAAGCGCGGCCTGGCCAGCGTCGCTCCCTCAGTTCTGGTAATTGGTGACAGCCACGCTGCCCAACTCAACTACTTCTTTGATCAGGCGGGCAGCGAGCAGGGCATTGCTTACCGCGTGCTTACTGCCAGCAGCTGTGTGCCAATCCCGGGTTTCGATGTAGAGCGACTTCCTGAGTACGCGCAGCTCGCTTGCCGTGAGCAGATCATCGCAGTGAAACAGGCGCTGGCGACAATGGACAAGGTAATCGTCGCCGGAATGTGGCAATACCAGATGCCGAATCCTGCATTTGTCAAAGCGCTGCAGAGGTTTCTGGATGATGCTGCATCAGCGCACAAGCAGGTCGTAATTATGGGGCAGGTGCCGATGTTTCGCTCCGATGTACAAAGGGTACGCAGGTTTCGGGAGCTTGGGCTGCCGGCCGGTCTGGCCTTCAATGAGGAGTGGCGGGTCGCCAACACGCAGGTGGAAAGGCTCGCTGCGGGGAGGCCAGGCGTGCAGTATGTGGATTTCTCCCGGTCGGGCTTTTTTGCTGATGCGCCCTACGAGCATGGCGAGCTTATCTACCAAGACACTCACCATCTGAATGAAATCGGCGCGCGTCGCTACGGGCATTTTGCAGGTGAACAGCTGAAACGGCTGTTCGACCAAACTCAATCCAGCGTGAGTCTCAAGCAATGAATCATTATCAGCATCCCAGTGCAATCGTCGATGAAGGCGCGCAGATCGGCAAAGACTCGCGCGTGTGGCATTTCGTGCATGTCTGCGGCGGTGCCCGGATCGGCTCGGGGGTCTCTCTCGGGCAAAACGTCTTTGTCGGCAACAAGGTCGTGATCGGCGACCGTTGCAAGGTTCAGAACAACGTGTCTGTGTATGACAACGTCACGCTTGAGGAAGGCGTATTCTGTGGTCCAAGCATGGTTTTCACCAATGTCTACAACCCGCGTTCGCTCATCGAACGCAAGGACCAGTACCGGGATACCCGGGTGAAGAAGGGCGCGACCCTTGGGGCGAACTGCACGATTGTCTGTGGGGTCACGATCGGTGAATTCGCATTCATTGGGGCCGGTGCGGTGATAAATCGTGACGTACCGGATTATGCCCTCATGGTGGGGGTGCCCGCCCGGCAGATCGGCTGGATGAGCGAATTCGGTGAGCAGCTGGACTTGCCGGTGTCGGGTAGCGGAGTGGTATTGTGCGAACACAGCGGTGCTCGCTACACGCTGGAAGGAAGCATTCTGCACAAAATGGAAGTTTCGAAATGATCGAGTTCATCGACCTGAAAAAACAACAGGCGCGTATCAAAGACTCGCTGGATGCTGCCATCCAGCGCGTCATGAGCCATGGCCAATATATACTAGGCCCCGAAGTGGCCGAGCTCGAGGCAAAGCTGGCGTCGTTTGTAGGCGCCAAGCATTGCATCACCTGCGCGAATGGCACTGATGCCCTGCAGATTGCCCTGATGGCCGTGGGTGTCAAGGCGGGTGATGAAGTCATTACTCCAGGCTTTAGCTACATTGCTACCGCTGAAGCTGCTGCGGTGCTCGGAGCTAAAGCTGTCTATGTGGATATTGATAAAAAAACATATAATCTTGACCCGCGCTTGCTAGAAAGCAGTATCACTAAAAAGACCAAGGCAATCATCCCTGTGTCCTTGTACGGCCAATGTGCTGACTTCGATGCTATCAACGCAATCGCGGATAAGTACGGTATACCGGTAATTGAAGACGCTGCCCAAAGTTTCGGTGCAAGCTACAAGGGCAAACGCTCGGGTAACTTGAGCAAAGTTGCGTGTACCAGTTTTTTTCCGAGTAAACCATTGGGTTGCTACGGCGACGGTGGCGCCATGTTTACCAGTGATGATGACCTGGCTATTGTGTTACGGCAAATTGCCCGACATGGTCAGGACAGGCGTTACCACCATATTCGTATCGGTATGAACAGCCGACTGGATACCCTGCAGGCTGCAATACTCTTGCAGAAACTCGATATTTTTGCGGATGAAGTAGCGCTTCGCCAAAATGTCGCACAACGCTATGCTTCTCGGTTGCAGGGTGCTGACATCCTGAGCATTCCTCATGTGGAAGCGCACGCTACCAGTGTTTACGCGCAGTACACGATCCGCGTGAATGATCGGGCGGAGGTCCAGGAGAAACTGCGGCGCGCCGGGGTCCCGAGCGTTGTTCACTATCCTATCCCTCTGAACAAGCAGCCCGCAGTAATGGACAGCGAGGTCAGTCTTGTCGTGGGTGATGAGGTTGCAGAGCAGGTGTTGAGCCTGCCGATGCACCCTTACCTGACCGATGATGATGTTGAACTTGTGGCTGCAGCACTAAAGTGATGAGCGCCCGGTTCTATTCCAGGTTGAATACGGGGTTTGTTCGCTCGGTATTATTGGTGGCGGGAGGCGCTCTGGTCTCGCAGGGACTGATCGTTGCCGTTACCCCGTTGCTGACCAGGCTGTTTAGCCCGGAAAGCTTCGGGGTTCTTGTCGCGTTCACGTCGGTGCTCACGATTCTCATAGCGCTTGCCTCCCTGAAATATGAGCTGGCCATTCCCCAGGCCAAATCGGCGAAGCAGGCGTTTGAAGTGGCCGTGCTCTCGTTTTGTGTCTTGGGGGGACTTGGCTTGGCGGCGACTCTTCTGATCGTCGTTGCTTGGCTAACACCGTTCGTTGAGCTGCCGGGTTATTGCTGGTTTATTCCGCCGGGACTGTTGTTTGCCGGGGCATTTCAAATTGCCAGTTACCTGGCAATCCGCAACAAGGACTTTTCCGGGCTGACTGCAGCCAACATTCAGCGGAGTGTCGTTCAATCTGTGCTGCAAGTATCAGCGGGACTCGCTGCGCTTGGCAGCGGCGCACTCATCCTCGGGTATGTGATTAGCCAGGGCGCCGCAGGAGCGAGAATCGTCATCAAGGCGTTCCGCGGGCGCAGCAGCCCGAGTAGACTGCGGCTAGTGGCACTGGCGAAAAAATATAAACGGTTTCCGGTGATGGCGGCGCCAGCTGCGCTGTTGAATGCGGCGGCACTGAATGTCTCGCCTTTCGTTATCATCTATGCATTTGGCATGCATGAAGCGGGTTTGTTCGCCCTCGCCCAGCGTGCCATGGGGGTGCCCATGGCCTTTCTCGGTACGGCTATTGCGAATGTCTACCTTGCGGAAATCCCTCGGGTTGTCGAAACCTCTCCAGATCAGGTCATCGTCTTTTACAGAAAAGCGCTGCGAAACTTGGCTCTGCTAGGATTGCCAATCGTATCGGGCGCGGGGGTATGCCTGTTCTATTCTGTGGAGTTCATATTTGGTTCTACCTGGTCTGAAGCTGCCGTCCTCATGGTGGTGCTTGTCCCGTTATTCTTTGGCCAGTTTGTGGTGTCACCATTGAGTCAGACGCTGAACGTCATCGAACGGCAAGATGTGCAGTTGCTATGGGACTTTTTCAGGTTGTGCGTGCCCAATCTTGGATTCTTGATGGTTGCGCTCTCAGGCTTCAGTTTTGTCGAAGCTCTGCTGAGTTTTAGTGTGCTGATGTTTGTGATGTACGTGATTAATGTCGTTGTGACGCTGCGGATACTAAAGCGTCGGCTGGCTTGAATCTTGAGGGTATTTGCATGAAAGTTTTTACTGTTGTTGGTGCCAGGCCACAGTTCATCAAGGCAGCGGTACTGTCCAGGGCCCTGGCTAGCGCTGACTTTCCGGTGAAAGAGGTCCTGGTACACACGGGGCAGCACTATGACAGCAACATGTCGGATGTGTTCTTTGATGAATTGAGTATTCCCAAGCCTACGTACAGTCTGGGACTGGGCGGTGGTACCCACGGGCAGAATACTGGACGGATGATTGAGCAGCTGGAAGCGTTGATGCTCAAGGAGAAGCCAGATTGGGTGCTTGTCTATGGCGACACGGACAGTACGCTGGCGGGTGCAATTGCTGCGGTCAAGCTGCATATCCCAATCGCACACGTAGAAGCCGGCCTGCGTTCCTATAACCGCGCCATGCCTGAGGAAATCAACCGTTTACTGACTGATCACGTGTCGACCGTCCTGTTTGCTCCGACGGACGTGGCGAAAGCCAACCTGCTCAAGGAAGGGGTTGCCGAGGAAAAAATTGAAATCGTTGGCGATGTCATGTGTGACGCTACGGAATTCTATAAATCCAAGGCGGTAAAGCCCGCATGGTTCGATGCGTTGAATATCAATGCCGGTGAATATGTGCTCTGCACCATTCACCGGGCCGAGAACACCGATTCCGAAGCTAGGTTGCGGTCTATTCTCCAAGGGCTTGAGGGTTCCCAACAAACCATCATTCTGCCCTTGCATCCGAGAACCAGGAATAAAATCAAGTCGCTGGGTGTTGAGGTCGCGGACAACATCATCATCGTTGAGCCTGTTGGCTATCTTGAAATGAACTGGCTCGAGTCCAATTGCAAGTTGATTGCGACGGACTCGGGTGGCGTGCAGAAAGAAGCGTATTTTCATGGCAAGCACTGCGTTACGCTGCGCGACGAAACCGAATGGGTTGAACTTGTGCAAAGGGGCGTGAATACCTTGGTAGGGGCGTCGACGGACAAAATTGCTAACGCCGTGCGCGCGACCACTGCCAGTGCTTTTGAACAGAATCTTTACGGCAACGGCGATGCGGCCGGCAACATCATCAAAGTGTTGAAAGGCTTGGCTTGAGCATCAAGCCATTCAACTATAGGCAGGGGTGGATAAAGTGCAAAGTAGTCTCGGCGCCAAGCTGTTTTCCCCACGATTTGGGTTTTACCTATTTGTGGTTGTGGTAGGCGTTACCTACGGCCTCATGCCTGCCTTGCTTTATTTTTTTGCCGGCGCGAGCGACTATTTCCTGAAATTATCGGTGCTGACGCTGGTGGCGTTGATTGCGCTTGTCGCGGGATACAAATTGCCTGTCCTAGATGGCCAGTTCGGCGTCGGTGCTGTCAGGGTAATCGTCCCCAGTCGGCTGTTCAATTTTTGTGTGTGGAGCTTCTTTTTTATCTTTGCTTTCTATACCTACTACACCGCACCCTCGATACCGTTGATCAGTGCGCTTCAAGGTGCAAGCGCTGATGAACTAAGCCAGCAGAGAGGAGATTTTTTCAAGGGGCGGAGCGGGTTTGAAACCATTTTGCTGTACCTCAGCACTATTTTTACAACGGTGCTGATTCCGTATAGCCTGGTGCTGATGTTTCTTAAAAAATCACCCCTGCGGTATCTGTTCTTGATAGTCGCGTTCGCATTTTGTATCAGCTTCCTTCAGAAATCGCTCTTTTTGAATGTTTTCCTACCCGTCATGGTGTGTTTTGCCTTGGCTGGCAGGCTGTCTTTCAAAGCTCTGGTGGTCTGTCTGGGGCTGGCGATCACGATACTGGTCGCTGCAGTTTTTCTTTCGCTGGGCGGAGGGGAGGCGGGGGAGCTAAATGCGTCAGGTGCTCCGCTTGCTGAGTATTTTTCATCGAAGTATCTCCCTTCTGGCGCCGGGGATTACTTCCTCTGGCGTGCGCTTGCAGTGCCTCTTTTTACGGCGACCGATACCCTGCTGGTGCAGGCCGAGGTCTTGAAAAACGATTATTTGCTGGGTTCGACGAGTACGCTGATTTCCCTGCTGACCGGTGCCGAGCGTGTGAATATCGAACGCTACGTTTTTCAGCACCAATTCGGAAGCTGGAATGAGATTGCCAATGCGAATGCGGTTTACATTACAGATGCGTATGTGAACTTTGGGTGGCTGGGTGTCATAATCTTTAGTTTGCTGGTTGGGCAGGTGTTCAGGTGGTTTCGGTTGTCTCAGGACATTGCATTCAAGTCACTGTGGCCGATTTTCGCTTTTACCCTGTATTCAGCTTCGCTGATAGGTATGCTGATCAGCAATGGATTTGCCTATATGCTGCTCCATGCTTTGTTAATCAGGATTGGTTTAGGGGGCAGCAATGAAAAAAAAATTTCCGATAATCACGTTCTGTCGGGTGCGTTAAGGATGCAGGTGAAATGAATATCGTTTTTATAGTGCATTATTTCCCGCCGGTGAACAGTTCTGGTGCAAAGCGGGTTGAGGCCATCTCCAAATACCTGGCAGCCGATGGTCATGATGTGACTGTGATCACCACCCGAAAAACTGCCTCTGACGGTGGCTTTACCGAGGTTTATCCTGAAGGCGTCCGGGTGCTCGAGCTCGATCAGTTAGGGCGCGTGAGCGCCTCGCAGGAGAACTCTGGAGCGTTCGAGCCCATGTATACCGAAAAGCCCTCGCTCAAGCGCCGGATCAAGGACGTTGTCCTCAACGTGCTGGGCCAGGTCCCTGATCCACGCTTGCCATTTGCGATCTCGTTCCTCAGCCCGATGATGAACGCTCAAGTCAAAGCGGTACTGAACAGAGCGGATGTGGTGATAGGTTCTTCTCCACCCTGGCCTCTGCTGCTGGCGACAGTCATATGCAAAAAACGCTTCAACGTGCCGTGCATACTTGACTACAGAGATCACTTCAGCGAGTGTCATGAGATGCCGGGTGGTCGCTTCGCCAAATGGCTGGAGCTAAAGATCGACAGATGGTT
>Ga0302347_1003221_pt1 | contig 14828 bp, 12 predicted proteins | sample PhyWR1_FD_202178 | JGI IMG/M metagenome (GOLD analysis project Ga0302347, IMG submission 202178) | Leaf surface microbial communities from wheat plants in UC Gill Tract Community Farm, Albany, California, United States - DLSL W.R1 (v2)... | ecosystem: Host-associated > Plants > Phyllosphere >...
TCTTCCCAAAAGTGTAATTCACACTTAGTCGGAAGCCTCTGCCGTCCCAGTAGTTATTCATCTGCTGCCTGCTGTCTTCAAAATACATCTCACCGCGGAATCTCTGTCCAAAGATATTGCTTACCGTAGCGTTGATCTGTAGCTGCTTTTCCATCAGCGAGATTTTGATTCCGGAACTCAAGTCAGAGAAGTTTTCAAAACGGTAATTCACATTCCTGTTTGGCAGGTTCTGATCATAATTAATGAAAAGAGCAACGGTTTTGATTTTATTAAGCATAAACGTATTATTGATCGAATAACTCAAAGTGTAGCCATCTGATGTTTTTGCATTGATGCCAAATGCTTCCGCAGTCTGATATGACGCATTGGCCGTAAAACTGGCTTCCCAGAATTTGAAAAAAGTGTCGGTATAGGAAGCATTCATCCCGTAAAAGTCATTGTTGTAATAGTTTTTGTAAATACTGTTTTGGGACAATCCGTCCAGAGAAGCCACCTGCCCAAAAGCATTCTTGAGTCTGAGGTAATAGATGCTTGCAGAAACTTTGTTGTTGTACGTATAGCCCAATTCCAGATTATTGATGTAAGATGGCTTCAGCAGAGGATTTCCTGTAGAGTAAGAATACGGATTCTCGTACCAGCGGAAAGGATTCAGATTGCCCATACCCGGTCTGTTGATCCTTCTGGAATAAGAAAGACTCAGTATATTTTTGTCTTTTTTGTAGGAAATGTAAGCAGAAGGGAACCACTGTCCGTAGCTGAAATTGCTTGCAGAGCTCTTAACAAAAGTATTCTCATACCTGATTCCTGCTTTGGTCTGCCAATTTTCACCGAAACTTTTTGCAAAACTTGCATAGGCCGCATAATTTTCTTCACGGTACTGGAAAGTGCTGCTTTTCTCATTATCAATATTAAATTGACTGTTTTCCAAATCAAAATATTTCAAATCTGCAGAGTTTCTAAACTTATTGTATTTTGCACCGGTTTCAATGGTTCCAAATGAAAAAGGAAGTTCCAGATCGCCTTGGGCAGAAAAGATCTGAGGCTTGATCATGGATGATGTTTTGACGTCATCTATCGTATTTTCTGGCAGCGTCATAGTGGAGAAGTTAACTTCTGTACCGTTGTTATTTCTATAAAAATTACCTGCAAAACTTAGTTTCTTGCCCAGCGAATCCAGCTTCAGATCATAATAAGTGCTGAAAGTATGCGTTGGCGATTTCTCACGGTGAAAAGTATTCGTGATCAGATTCTTTTCAGCAGCATCGGCGCTGATGTTTTTTGTGGTATTGAGGATATCCATGCCGTTTTTTCCGTTATCAAAAATATATTCGATTCCCAGCTCAGAATTTTTGTTGATTTTGTAGGAAGCGCTGAGGTTTGGCATCAGATCCTGCCACATATCTTTTCTTACGGAACGGCTGTAATTCTGCGCAGCGCCCAAAATGGTGAATCGTTCATCAGCTCTTTTTGCACCTTCCAGATAGGTGGTTTTAAGACTCAGACTAAACTTTTCGGTTTGATAATTCAGTGTTCCGTTGGTATTGCCGCTGAAGTAAGTGCGCTGGTTGAAACCAGTGCTGACGTTGCCGCTGAAACCCAGATTTGGATTTTTTTTCAGAATGATATTGATAAGGCCGCTATTGCCCTGTGCCTCATATTTTGACGGCGGCGTGGTGATGACCTCTATTTTCGAAATATTTTCTGAACGGATTGATTTCAGGTAATTGAGTAGCGCAGTTCCTGATAAGTTCAGCATTTTCCCATTAATCATAACATTGACCGTGCTTTTTCCGATGATAGAAATAGAACCCAGATTCTCGTCTACTTTCAGCATCGGCACGTTGGACAGCGTTTCTCCGGCATCCATTCCCTGAGAAGCGATGGACGCGTCTACATTGAAGATCAGCCTGTCTGCTTTTCTGTCGATCAGCTTTTTCTTGACGAGGATATCAATTTTCTTAATTTCTGTAATACTGTCTTTTTTGGTTTGTGAGATGGCTGTTGTAGAGACAAGTGTGGCGAGTATTAGATATTTCAGTTTCATAATGTTATATTGTTGATGCAAATGTATTTTCAAAGCTGCTTCTGCGAAATAGCATTTAGATTTCACGATATTTTTGTCCGACCAAATTATTTTCATCGGTAAAAAACAGGTGTTTGTCGGAAAAGGTTTGGAAATGCTAAAGCTGACGGCTTAAATTTGAGGATGAAAAAAAAGCAGATTGTCTGGCTTCAGATTTTATACTGGAGCTTCAACTTTATCGGAACTGTGATTACACCATTATTTTTCTTTGATAATGAAAACCAGATCGCAGACTATGTTCTTCGGACAACCTATTTCCTTGTCGGCATCAGCACGTTCTATTTCTGCTATCTCTTCGTCATTCCGAGGATCTTCTCACCAAAAAAACTTTATACAACGGTGTTGGTATTCTTTCTGTCAATCATGTTTTTTGCCTCGTTGCGGTATTTGATAGAAGAGGTTGTTCTGCCTTCCACGCTCGGATTCCGGAATTATAGCAAAGGAACTACCTACGCTTATTACTTTTTTGATAATATTTATAATGGCAGTATCACCGTTTTTGTAGCCGGAATATTGTGGCTGCTGGAAAAATTTGGTGTTGCGGAAACGGAAAAGAAGCAGATGGAACTGGAGAGAAACCAGGCACAGATTCAGGCTTTGAAAACACAGATCAATCCACATTTTATCTTTAATACACTTAATAATATCTATTCTCTGGTTTATCAGAAATCAGAAAAAGCCCTGCCGGCGATAGAAGAGCTGAGTCAGCTCCTGCGCTACAGCACAAAAGATCTGCAGAAAGACTTCATCTCTCTGGAAAAAGAAATCGGTTATCTGGAAAGCCTTATTGAGCTGGAAAAGCTGAGAATCAAATATCCGGAATTGCTCATTATCGAAAAAGATATCAAACATTCTCAACTTAATATATCACCAATGCTCTTGGTTCCATTTGTAGAAAATGCCTTCAAACACGGTGATTTCAGCGGAAAAGGATTTACATTGAAGATTTCAGACGATCACAAAATACTCAATTTTTATTTGAGCAATTCCAAAAGGCAGGGTTCCAAAGATTCACTTTCAGGCATTGGTATCGATAACGTTAAAAAACGTCTGGAAATCCTTTATCCGAATAAACACGAACTTAACATCCTTGAAACTGAAACCCTCTACACCGTCGATCTAAAAATTGATTTGAAATGAAAAAGATAAAATGCATTATCGTAGACGATGAGCCGCTGGCCATATCGCTGCTGACAAGTTATGTGGACAAAATTCCCTTTCTCGAGCTGGTTTTCTCTTCAGAAAATCCGATTCTTGCGATGGAATATATCCGGAACAACGGTGCAGATCTTATCTTTCTGGATATTCAGATGCCGGAGATTTCGGGCATCAATTTTATGAAAATTGTCGGCAGTGAGCTGAAATACATCCTCACGACTGCTTATTCAGAATATGCGCTGGAAGGCTATGAGCACAATGTCATCGATTATCTTCTGAAACCTATTTCCTTCGGACGTTTCGAAAAAAGTGCTTTGAAAGCGCAGGAAAGATTTGCAGTGCACGACACTGTTTCGAAGTCCTATTTTTTTATAAAGTCTTCCGGGCAGCAGCATAAGATCAATTTCGCTGATATACTTTATGTAGAGAGTATCAAAGATTATGTTAATATTAAAACTGAAAATCAGGAATTTATTGTTCTGGAAACTCTTAAATCTCTTGAAACCCAACTTCCCGAAAACTTTGTGAGAGTCCATAAATCCTTCATCATCAACCAGGATAAAATTGAAAAGACAGATGTGAAAAATGTCCTGCTGAACTCAGGAAAACAGATCCCAATCGGTGACACGTATAAGTCTGAATTCTTTTTAAAACTTAAGAAATAGTAATTAAAACCTGAATTATTCTAAATAATCTGTTTACTATTGTGTGCGAAACGGAAATAATGTTAATTTTGCACCACAAACACACAGATGCAAGAAAGATTATTAACAATTATCAATTCCATAAAACGGAATAAGTTCGAAGAACCGTTTTCCCAAATCACTCCAGAGCAGACATTACGAGAAGATCTCAACTTCGATTCCTTCGATCTGGCTGAACTTACAGTCAAGATAGAAGAGGAATTCGGCGTCGATATTTTTGAAGACGGCCTGGTAAGTTCGGTTCACGAGATCTACAGCAAACTCTGATGCTTTTCCTTACAGACCGTGATGTCTCTTTGTCCTACAAAGAGATTATTCAGCATACCAATACTTCCAAAGCTTATGTGGACTGCTACGTCTATCCTGACCTGAAATCGTACTTTCTCAACTGGATTTTTGCGCTTGTCAATCAGCAAAATATTGCTCTGATGGATTCTGATCTCTCCCCAAAAGAAATTCTTGAAAACAACCTCACGATCAATCAAGTCGTTGCTGTAAGTGATCCGAAAAAGATCAGCACAGTTGATGATCTGGTAGATGCTATCAGATATTCCAATTCCGAAATCACACTTTTCACTTCCGGAACTACCGGTTTTACAAGGAAATTCACGCATCCGCTGAAGAACTTAATCAGAAAAATTAATGTTTCTGACGAAAGACGAAATGATGTGTGGGGATTTGCATTCAACCCGACTCACGTAGCCGGCGTACAGGTTTTTTTCCAGGCTATTCTCAACCGGAATCTTCTGGTCAACGTTTTTATGGAGCCGAAAGAGGTCGTTATAAAAGCCATTAATGATCATAAAATTACCAATCTATCTTCTACACCCACATTTTACAGGTTGCTTTTACCATTGTCGCAGTCCTTTGATTCAGTGAAAAAAATCACAATTGGCGGCGAGAAGTCTGATAACCACTTGATCTCACAGCTAGAAAATTTTTTTCCCAACGCGAGGATCAACAATGTCTACGGATCTACCGAGACAGGACCACTGTTTTCTTCTCAAAATGATGAATTTGTGGTCTTGGAAAAGCATATTGGTTTGGTGAAAGTCGTCGATGATGAATTGTACATCCATAAAGATCTGTTTGGTGAGACCACTCAGCTTAATTTGATTAATGATTTCTATGCCAGCGGAGATCTTGTGGAATGGCTGGATGAGGGCAAACGGACCTTCAGATTTACCTCCAGAAAAAATGAACTGATCAATGTAGGCGGCTACAAAGTGAATCCTTATGAGGTGGAAGACGAGCTTACACAGCACCCGAAAATCAGAAATGTCCGTGTTTTTGGGAAGGCAAATGCAGTGCTTGGCAACGTCATCTGCTGCGAAATAGAGCTGCTTCCCGATTCTGAAATGAAAGAAGAGGACGTACGGTTTTTCCTCAATGGCAAGATCCAAAACTTCAAAATCCCCAGAAAAATAAGCTTTGTAGAAAAGATAGAATTAACACGAACCGGAAAAAAGAAAATAGTATGAATGTATTGATTACAGGTGTTTCCCGCGGTGTCGGACTCGAAATGAGCAAACTGTTTCTGGAAAACGGACATACGGTTTACGGTATCAGCAGAACAGAATCTGAGGAATTTGCGATGTTGGAAAAACAGTATCCAAAGCATCTTTTCTTCAAAATATTTGACCTTTCAAGACCGGAAGAGATCAGGCAGGCTGTTTTCAGGGATTTTGTCAACAATCAGATTCCGATTCACGTCCTGATCAACAATGCAGCGATGGCTTATGACGACATCGTGACCAATCTGAAATATGTTGACCTGAAAACGATGTTTGATGTCAACCTTTATTCACCGATGTTTCTGGCCAAATATGCCATCAGGAATATGATTTACAACCGGATTTCCGGCAGTATTATTCACATTTCTTCCATAAGCGCGCACACAGGCTACAAAGGTCTGTCTATGTATGCTGCGTCCAAAGGCGCCTTGCAGTCATTTTCCAAAAATATTTCCAGAGAATGGGGCGAGCGCGGCATCCGTTCAAACATTGTGGTTCCCGGATATATGGAAACCGCAATGAACGAAAAACTAAGCCAGGAACATAAAAACAGGATCTTCAAAAGAACGGCTCTCAAAAAGGAAACCGATATGCGCTCCGTCGCAGAAACCGTGCTTTTCCTGTCGGATGAGCGGTCAAAATCGATCACCGGACAGGAGATTTTCGTGGATTCCGGGACTTTATAACCATTACAGACTATGATCAATTTAATATACAAAACACTTAACCTCATTCCAAAAACGATTGCGAAGATCGAAAAGCTCTACTCGTACAGCGTCCTCAACTCCCATTCCGGCGTCACGCTGCACTCGGATCTCCGTATTGGTAAAGCTGCTACTTTTGAACTGGATGATAATGCCGTATTTGAAATCGGGAGGAATGTAATCTGGCGCGATCATACGGCAATAAGAATCCGGAAAGGCGGTCATCTGATATTTGGGGACAATGTAGATTTCAGCCATTATATCTCTATCAACTGTCTGGATAAAATCATATTCGGTGATGATACCTGCGTGGCAGAAGGCTGCAAGTTTTATGACCACGACCACGCTTTCGAAACAAAACCCGAGTACGTCTGGCACAAAAGCAAGTTCAATACAGCGCCAATCATTATTGGTAAAAATGTTAAAATATACAGCAACGTCACCATCCTGAAAGGGGTGACCATTGGTGATAACTGCATCATCGGCGCCAATTGTGTGATCTCGCGAAACATTCCAGCCAATTCCATCATCTTCGGAAAGCACGAGCTGATGAGGTTGCCTTTGATGTAAAATGACTGTTGTAGTTTTTTCTTCCATACCCTGCGTCATGTAAATTTTACCATCATAAGTACTCTTTTGCTTTAGCAGTATCAGTGATCCGGATTTCTGCGAAAAATTCGAAAAAAATAAATGTGATCAACTTTAAAAACAACAAAAAATGTTCTGAAAACTCATAACAATGGAAAAGATTTTGTGCGCGAAATCCTAAAAATTTTTAGCAGACAATATGCGAAAAACAAAAGAAATGTCAAACGGATTATCTGACGACACATTGAAGGTGACGATCAATTCAAATGAAAAGCCTTATTCTTCAACTGATATGCAACAAAAGTTTCTGCAGCCCAGAAGATTAACTTCTTATTTTGTTGTGCTGATCGAAACCGGGACACTCACTTACAAACTGGACTTGCAAGAAATTACCGCTACAGGCGGACAGCTTCTTTTTGCTATGCCCAATCAAGTTTTTACGCCACCTGCAAAAATTGATGATGTCAAATATTTCAAGATACTATTTGATGAAAATACACTGGCATTATTACCACAACAATTCCCTTTCTTAGTCAATCCTTTAAACTCACAAACAATCATTTTTGACGATACTTCAAGACAAAGGGTGAAAAAAGGTTTTGAAATTTTGAATCAAATTCTAAGCATAGATAAAAATCCAACGGACACCGAAATTGTATTGGCTTATTTAAATGCACTATTAGTAGAATTAAACACTGCTTATTTCAAAAATAAAGAGCGAACGAATATATTAAACAACAACCTTTCAAAATTTATTGAGTTCAAAATAGTGGTAGAAACACACCTTACAGAGCAACCTTCTATCAACGCAATTGCTGAAAAATTAGCTTTATCCACCAACAGTTTATACCGGATTGTAAAAGAATATTCAGGCATTTCCCCAAAAGACTTTCTCACGAACCGTTTGATGATTGAAGCAAAGCGGAAAATAAACTATTCTAACCTCTCTATAAAAGAATTAGCGTATGAATTGGGCTTTAATGATCCTGACTATTTTTCACGTCTCTTCAAAAAATGTACAGGAAAGAATGTAAGTACAGTTTTAGAAAACCGACAGGATTTGTCAAGAGAATAAATTGATTTGTCCATCTTTTCTGTTTTTAGCGTATCTACTTTTGCGTCATTAATAATCTAAAGACAAAAAAATGACATCAGCATTAGTAACAGGAGCCAACAAGAGCATAGGCTTTGAAGTTGTAAGACAACTTGCTCAAAAGGGAATTTACGTTTATCTCGGCAGTCGCAATTTAGAAAAAGGTTTGGAAGCCGTTGATAAATTAAAAAAAGAGGGTTTAGACAATGTAGAGGCCATCCAACTCGACATTACAAACGACGAATCAGTAAAAAATGCCAGGAAAGAAATTGGTCGGAAAACAAAAGTTTTGGACATCCTGATCAATAATGCAGGTATCTATGGAGGCTATCCTCAGGACGCCCTCAATACAACTGTTGACCAGTTCAAAGCCACTTATGATGCAAATGTTTATGGCGTGGTAAGAGTGACGCAGGCATTTATCGATCTAATGAGAAATTCTGATGACCCCCGTATTGTAAATGTAAGTTCAAGTCAGGGTTCAATAACATTGCACAGTGATCCGGAATACAAGTATCACGATTATAAAGCAGCTGCATATCTTTCTTCAAAATCAGCAATGAATATGTACACAGTTGTTTTAGCTTATGAACTGAAGAACAGCAACTTCAAAATTAATGCTGTGTGCCCCGGTTATACCAAGACAGACTTCAACGGACACCGTGGTCCGGGCAACGTACAAGATGCAGGAAAGCGAATAATAAAGTATGCCTTAGTCGGAAAAGAAGGACCTACAGGCCAATTTTTTAGTGAGGAAAATAATCCGGAGACATGAGAAATTCCGTGGTAATGATACCAACCCGTACAAAACAATAAACTGAAGTACCTCAGTAATTAGGTTTGAAAGTCATGCATATTTCCGCTTTCAAAATGTCTGCCTTCATAAAGCCTTAAAACTTTAATGTCTGATTATTTTAAAAAACTTTAAAGTAAAAATTTACGATTGCCGTCATATTCATATGGACTCGCTATCTTTACAGCCAATGACCGAAACTAAATCTGTCTCCCTTACGGAGGTCGTGAAAAATTACGGCTCTCAACTCCTGCGCTTTATCAATTCTAAAGTGGCAAAGACAGAGGATGCAGAAGATATTCTGCAGGAAGTATGGTTTCAAACCAGCCGGCTAACCAACCTGAATGAGCTGGAAAACGTCGGAGCTTGGCTGTATTCGGTGACAAGAAACAAAATCATCGACAGTTACCGGAAAAAGAAAACAGAGTCTCTGGAAGATTTTGTCTACCAGGACGAGGACGGCGAACTGAATGTCAAAGATATCCTACTGGCGGATGACAGCAACAATCCTGAGATCGCAATGTTCAAAGATATGTTCTGGGACGAGTTGATGAAAGCGCTGGATGAGCTCCCGGAAAAGCAGAAAAAAGTGTACGTTCAAAACGAGCTGGAGGACAAAACGCTCCAGGAAATTGCAGATGAAGAGGGCGAAAACATCAAAACCATTATCAGCAGAAAGTCCTACGCAGTAAAACATCTCCGAAAGAGATTGCAGCGGCTTTACAACGATTTGAAAAATTAATTTTAAAGAAACATGAACAAGCATAAAAAGAAATTTTGGTTAGCATTCCCCTGCGTGATTGTCGCAATAGGACTGTTTATTTGGTTTTTCCAATGGCTCTGGAACAGCGTTTTGCCCGACGTTTTGGGCGTGAAAGCCATTACTTATTGGCAGTCTCTCGGTATTCTTCTGATATCAAAAATATTATTTGGAGGATTGGCAAATGCGAAAGACAAATTCAAAAATCGAAACGGTTTCGGGAATGATGACCGCGAAATGTGGAAACAGAAACTGGAATCCAGGTTTTGCGGAACTGAAGAAGAAAGAGAAAAAATGAAGCAGATGTGGAAAGAACGATTCGAATCCAAGTTTTGCAAATCGGGACCTGACAGACCTCAGGACTTGTAAGAATAAATTATAAAAAATAACATATCCGGAAAGCAATTTCCGGATTTTTTTGTTGTTTGAGTTGGTTGTTTTTTTATTATTAAATATTTAAATAGAATAAAATTAACAGTATATTCTTTAAATGTAAATATTTGATTGTCATCACAATAGATATTTTAATTATGGCATGAATAATGAAATGACACAAAAAGTGTAAAATTTTAATCTTTTTACGCAGATGTTTAATAATAATTTATACATTTGAATAAATAACAAAAAACATTATATTTATGAAAAACAAGTATACAATTTTGGCTGCTGTTTTTTTTTCAGCACAAGTATTCGCTCAAAATTCTAATGAACAAGTAAAATCGGGCAAAAATGGCTTTTATCCGGAAATGGTCAGATTCGCAAAAGGTGAGGAGCCTGGTTTTAATAATTTACCACTTTTATACGATGAAGTCAGCAAGAATGTTTCCCACGGACAAGGTGAGAAGATCAAATCTGACAAAGATGCTTTGGGTATCGAAACGTCAAAATTTCAGCAAACCATCAATGGTATTCCGGTAGAATATGGCATTATGAATGTTCATGTAAAAGATGGAAAAGTGATTGCTCAAAATGGAATCTGGGTAAAAAATCTAAATAAGGATAATCTCGCAACTTCCAGACAAAAGGGCATCAGTGAGGAAATTGCACTCTTTAACGCGTTGAGTTTTGTTGGTGCAGAATCTTATAAGTGGCAGGACGCAGAAGAGGAAAAGTTTTTGAAATCCGAAGCAAAAGATGAATCAGCAACTTATTATCCCAAAGGGAAATTGGTTTATTACTTCGATCCTTCAGATCTGGATGCGAAAAAAATGACGTTAGCATATAAATTTGATATCTACGCACAGGCACCTCTAAGCAGACAATATGTTTTCGTTGATGCAAAAAGTGGTGCAATATTAGGAACAGATTCCATCATAAAAGAAACCAACACACCGGGAACTGCAACTACTGTATACAGTGGATCACAACCAATTGTTGCGGACAAAGTGAGCGCGACATCCTACAGATTGAGAGAAACAGGGAGGAATGCGGGTACTGCAGTAGAGACTTACAATCTTAAAAAAGGAACCAGCTATGCCAGAGCTGTAGATTTTACAGACACAGATAACAATTGGAATAATGTCAACACCACGCTTGATCAATATGCGACGGATGCGCACTATGGTGCAGAGAAAACCCTGGATTACTACTATGCCAATTTCGGAAGAAAGAGTATAGACAACAATAATTTTGCGATCAAATCCTATGTTCACTATTCCAGAAGTTATTTTAATGCATTTTGGGATGGAACAAGAATGACGTATGGTGATGGAAGCGCTACCAATGGCAATAAACCATTGACTGCGCTGGATGTTTGCGGGCACGAAATCACGCACGGTCTCACAAGCTTCACAGCAAATCTGGCGTATCAGAAAGAGTCTGGTGCTCTAAATGAAGGTTTTTCCGATGTTTTCGGCAACAGTGTGGAGTTCTGGGCGAGACCCACCAAAGCCAATTGGAAACTGGGCGAAGATTTTAATTATGTCATTCGTGACATGGCTAATCCAAATGCTTACCAGCAGCCAGATACATATCTTGGGACTTATTGGGTGAATGTTGTTGGTTGCACACCGAGTTCTACCACGAATGACAATTGTGGTGTTCATACCAATTCCGGCGTCCTCAATTATTGGTATTATTTATTGACCAACGGAGGGTCCGGAACCAACGACAAAGGTTTTGCGTACAACGTTACGGGACTTGGATTGACAAAAGCTGCGGCTGTTGCATACAGAACACTGACAACTTATCTTACGTCCGCTTCCAATTACCTGAATGCAAGAACCTATTCTCTCCAGGCTGCTACAGACTTATATGGTGCATCTAGTAATGAATATGTGCAAGTGAAAAATGCTTGGGACGCAGTAGGTGTTGGTGGCGGAACATCTGCACTAGGAAAATTATCTGAAAGCAAAACTGCACAAATATACAAAGTGGTAGCCGACAGAAACAAAGCAACAGTGGTTTTCAACAGCACCACGTCTGACGTGAAAAATATAGAGGTGATCAGCGGAATGGGCCAAAAAGTGGTGTCAACTTCTTTGAAAGCTATGATCGGTACAAATCGATTAGAAGTCGCTATACCAGCAAATACTTCAACCGGCGTCTATCTTGTTATCGTAAATGGTGAAAAAGTAGGATCGTTCATTAGACAATAATTATAGGTTATATTAAAGAGTAGTTGGATTTGAATGTTGTTTAAAAATGATTTTCACATCATATTAAAAGAAATGCCTTACAAATTTTGTAAGGCATTTTTTAATGTATTTAAAAAAAATTAGTTTTCTCTTTCCATTAATTTAATAAGATTGAGTGCAGATCCTGCTTTGAACCAGCCGATCTGTCCTGCATTATAGGTGTGGTTTGTAACGATCACATCCTTGGTTCCGTCAGCGTGGACAAATTCCAGTGACAGTTGTTTACCTGGTGAAAACTGATCCAGATCCAAAAAGTTGATGATATCGTCCTCCTGGATTTTGTCATAGTCTTCTTTATTGTCAAAAGTCAATGCCAGCATCCCTTGTTTCTTAAGGTTGGTTTCGTGGATTCGGGCAAAAGATTTTACCAATACTGCACGGACACCAAGATGCCTTGGCTCCATCGCCGCGTGCTCCCGGGAAGAGCCTTCGCCATAATTTTCGTCACCCACTACGATAGTAGGAATGCCATCGGCCTTGTATTGTCTTGCAGAATCGGGAACCGGTTTGTATTTCCCGTCATCCTCATTTTTGACACTGTTGGTTTCCATATTGAAGGCGTTTACTGCGCCAATCAACATATTGTTGGAGATATTATCAAGGTGTCCACGGAATTTCAGCCACGGTCCGGCCATAGAAATGTGATCCGTCGTACATTTTCCGTATGCCTTGATAAGAAGTCTTGCGCCGGTGATATTCTGACCGTCCCACGGTGCAAAAGGCTCCAGCAGCTGCAGTCTGTCTGATGTAGGAGAAACTACTACTTCTACGTGCGAGCCATCTTCGGCAGGCGCAATATAGCCCGGATCGTCTACGTCAAAACCTAATCTTGGCAACTCGTCACCTGCTGGCTCGTCAAGAAGAACCATTTCGCCATTTTTATTTTTAAGTTTATCCTTTAAAGGATTGAAAGTCAAATCTCCGGCGATAGCCAATGCAGTCACCAATTCTGGAGATCCTACGAAAGCGTGTGTGTTTGGATTGCCGTCTGCTCTTTTGGAAAAGTTACGGTTGAAAGAGTGAACGATGGTGTTTTTCTCCTGCTGGTCGGCGCCTTCACGTGCCCATTGTCCGATGCACGGTCCGCAGGCGTTGGCAAAAACTTTACCGCCTATTTCGTCAAAAGTTTTCAGGAATCCGTCTCTTTCTACGGTGAATCTTACCTGCTCAGATCCTGGTGTGATGGTATATTCAGCTTTTACTTCCAGATTTTTTTCTTTGGCCTGCTTTGCGACAGATGCAGCTCTGGCAATATCCTCGTAAGACGAGTTGGTACAAGAACCAATCAGTCCAACTTCAATTTTTGTTGGCCAGCCGTTTTTCTCTGCAATTTCCTTCATTTGGGAAATAGGCGTTGCCAGATCCGGCGTGAAAGGTCCATTCAGGTACGGTTCTAAGGTGTCAAGATTGATTTCGATCACTTCATCAAAATATTTCTCAGGCTCTGCCAGTACTTCCGGGTCGGCTTTCAAAACGTGTGCTACAGCATCGGCAGCATCAGCAAGATCTTCTCTGTCTGTAGAACGGAGATATTTGCTCATATTATTATCATAAGCGAAGATAGAAGTGGTGGCTCCAACCTCAGCGCCCATATTACAGATGGTGCCTTTCCCGGTACAGGAAAGCGATTCTGCACCTTCACCGAAATATTCTACGATAGCGCCGGTTCCGCCTTTTACAGTAAGGATTCCCGCTACTTTCAGGATGACGTCTTTTGCTGCGGTCCAGCCGTTTAATCTACCTGTCAACTTGACACCGATCATTTTCGGGAATTTCAGTTCCCATGCCATTCCTGCCATTACATCTACTGCATCCGCACCACCGACGCCGATGGCAACCATTCCCAATCCGCCGGCATTCACCGTGTGAGAATCGGTACCGATCATCATTCCGCCAGGAAAAGCATAATTTTCCAGCACTACCTGGTGGATGATTCCTGCGCCCGCCTTCCAGAAACCAATACCGTATTTGTTTGAAACGGACTGAAGAAACTGGTAGACTTCGTTATTTTTATTTTCTGCTTCTATAAGATCTTTTGCAGCGCCCACTCTGGCCTGGATGAGGTGATCAGCATGCACCGTCGAGGGAACTGCTACCTGCTTCTTACCAGCCTGCATAAACTGCAAGAGTGCCATTTGCGCAGTTGCATCCTGCATTGCCACCCTGTCCGGTGCAAAATTTACGTAGGATTCTCCGCGTTTGAAGCTTTCTCTGTTTTGCTGTGAATCCAAATGTGCACAAAGGATTTTTTCTGAATAAGTAAGAGGTCTTCCCATGAAAGCTCTTGCATCGTTTACTCTGGTTTCGAAATCAGAATAAACATTTTTTATCATGTCCAAGTCAAAAGTCATATCTCGATTTTTATTTTTATTAATTAATAAGTGATTTTCCTCGGTTTGACGGGGAAAATTGTTCGTCATTCTATTCATCAAATTTTGTTCCCATAGTGGATTGGATGAGATAAATATGATGAATGACGGTCATATTTTACAACTATCAAGTTAATAAAAAATACAGTCTCCCGCTGCAAATTTGCACAAAAGTAATTTCAGCCGCTTTAATATAGAAATGTTCTAAACAAAAAAAGAAAAGATCCTGAATCTCAATGGATCAGGATCTTTCAATTTCAATGTTTTAACAATCAGCACTGCGACTGATTTGTAATGGGATATATTAGTGACCAACTGCTACCAGCTCCTTGATAGGCGGCGCAAATTTAGTAAGGTCTATACCTTCAACGGCTGCTGTGTATTCGCTGATATTCGGGATTCTTCCCATAATGGCAGACAGGACAA